>Ga0308166_1001859_pt1 | contig 21055 bp, 17 predicted proteins | sample PhyCR2_2_FD_202137 | JGI IMG/M metagenome (GOLD analysis project Ga0308166, IMG submission 202137) | Phyllosphere microbial communities from UC Gill Tract Community Farm, Albany, California, United States - DLSLCC.R2 | ecosystem: Host-associated > Plants > Phyllosphere > Unclassified | place... | reverse complement strand
CGGAGCACCTTTCCGCATGCGCGGGCGGTCTGCTCCGGTTTTTTGACTGGCGTCCCCACGGGGATTCGAACCCCGGTACTCACCGTGAAAGGGTGATGTCCTAGGCCTCTAGACGATGGGGACCTAAGAAACTTATCCTACGGGGTCAGAGCCCGAATTACTCGGGTGGGCTCTGACCCCGTCTGATTCTAACTTGGTGGAGGTAAGCGGGATCGAACCGCTGACCTCTTGCATGCCATGCAAGCGCTCTCCCAGCTGAGCTATACCCCCAATTGTGCGGCATTACTGCTACTGCTGCACTCAACAAAAGAGCCGCTCAAGGCGGCTCCTTGCAATGCTGGCGTCCCCACGGGGATTCGAACCCCGGTACTCACCGTGAAAGGGTGATGTCCTAGGCCTCTAGACGATGGGGACCTAAAACTATTTATACTGCTTTTACTGCCTCGATGGCGCCCTGCTGGGTTGGCATCATCTTCAAATTCTTGGCGTCCCCACGGGGATTCGAACCCCGGTACTCACCGTGAAAGGGTGATGTCCTAGGCCTCTAGACGATGGGGACCCTGGACTGCTATTTACTGCTCTCCGAAACTTGGTGGAGGTAAGCGGGATCGAACCGCTGACCTCTTGCATGCCATGCAAGCGCTCTCCCAGCTGAGCTATACCCCCGTTTCGGGAAGACAGTATCATAACATACTGCTTTTACTTCTCACAGCATCGTTTTCACAACGCTATTTCTTCTTATGGGGTCAGAGCCCGGTTCATTCGGGTGGGCTCTGACCTCATCTGAATTCTGGCGTCCCCACGGGGATTCGAACCCCGGTACTCACCGTGAAAGGGTGATGTCCTAGGCCTCTAGACGATGGGGACCCTGGACTGCTTTACTGCTTTTACTTCAGAGTTGGTGGAGGTAAGCGGGATCGAACCGCTGACCTCTTGCATGCCATGCAAGCGCTCTCCCAGCTGAGCTATACCCCCGCAGCGCTGAAGTGCGAGCATTATAGCGGAGGGTCTTGCATTTCGCAAATAGCCAACGGGGGTCGATTACAGACCTTTTTGCAGGCGCGCCAGCACGGTGTCGCGGCCGAACAGTTCCAGCACCGCGTCGATGGCCGGCGTCTGCAGCTGGCCGGTCACCAGCAGGCGCAGCGGCATGGCCAGTTGCGGCATCTTCAGGCCGTTCGCCGCCAGTACCTCTTTCATGGCGGCGGACAGCGCCGGCTTGCTCCACTCCACGGTCTGCAGCTTCTCCGCGAACTGCGCCAGCGCCGGACGCACCGCGTCGGTCAGGTGCTGGGTCATGAGTGCAGCGTCAGGATTCGGCGTGCGGAAGAACAGCATCGCTGCATCGGCCAGTTCGTTGATGGTATTCGTGCGCTCCTTCATCAAACCCAATACGGCGGCGAGCGGCGGGGCACCGTCGAATTGCGCGCCCTCGCGCTCCATGATCGGACGCGCCAGGCCGGCCAGGCGTTCGTTGTCCGACTGCTTGATATAGTGGTTGTTCAGCCAGGCCAGCTTCTCCGGGTTGAACTGGGCCGCCGACGCGGTCAGGTGTTCGAGGTTGAACCACTCGGTAAACTGCTGCATCGAGAAGATCTCGTCGTCGCCGTGGCTCCAGCCCAGGCGCGCCAGGTAGTTCAGCATCGCCTCGGGCAGGAAGCCCTGCTCCGGGTACTGCATCACGCTGACGGCGCCGTGGCGCTTCGACAGCTTCTGGCCGTCCGGCCCCAGGATCATTGGAAGGTGGCCGTACTGCGGCAGCTCCGCGCCCAGCGCGCGCAGGATGTTGATCTGGCGCGGCGTGTTGTTCACGTGGTCGTCGCCGCGCAGCACGTGGGTGATCTTCATGTCCCAGTCGTCGACCGCCACGCAGAAATTGTAGGTCGGGGTGCCGTCGCCGCGCGCGATGATCAGGTCATCGAGTTCCTTGTTGCCGATCGTGATCGGACCTTTGACCACGTCGTGCCAGGTAACTTCGCCGTCAAGCGGGTTCTTGAAACGCACCACCGGCTTGATCCCTGCCGGAACTTCCGGGAGCTGCTTGCCCTCTTCCGGGCGCCAGGTGCCGTCGTAGCGCGGCTTCTCGCCCGCGGCGCGCATGCGCTCGCGCATCGCCTCGACTTCTTCCGGCGTGCAGTAGCACAGGTAGGCGGTGCCGGCTTCCAGCATGGTCTTGATGACTTCGCGGTAGCGGTCCATGCGCTGCATCTGGTAGAACGGGCCCTCGTCGTGTTCCAGGCCCAGCCACTTCATGCCGTCCAGGATCGCCTGCACCGCTTCCGGGGTCGAGCGCTCCAGGTCGGTGTCTTCGATGCGCAGGATGAAGGTGCCGCCGAAGTGGCGGGCATAGGCCCACGAATACAGCGCGGTGCGGGCGCCGCCGAGGTGGAGATAGCCGGTCGGGCTGGGAGCAAAACGGGTACGGACGGTCATGGTGTTGTATAGAAATGGGGTGATATGCCAAGGCGGCTATTTTACAGGCTTGTCACTTTGCCTGGCATACCAGGCCTTCGTTGACATGGGCACAACAAGTAATTACTTTACAGAAATTAAAAATCTGGCTACCCTTTCGTATTCAATCAGCATTTTCATCACTTTCCCCGGCCCCGCCTGACGTTCCACCCATGTCGAACGACCCGAGCATCGCTCCCATCGCGTCCTTGCGCGGAGAATTCTCCTGCGCCACCACGGAAGTCGGCTTCCTGCACCAGCAGGCGGCCGTGATCCTGCGCGACCTGCGCCGCGGCTTGCTGCTGTGCTCGCTGTTCTATCTGCTGTTCGGGGCTGCCGACATCGCTGCGCTCGGCTTCCACGGCGCCATCGTGCCGCTGCTGGCGCGCCTGACGATTCCCTTCGTTGCGATGGGCTGCCTGTATTACGCGCGCCGTCCGAAGGCATCGGTGCGCGCTTTCAGCCACGCGGCCAGCTTCTTCACGCTGGTCTGGGGCGCCACTTACTTCGTCGTGGTCTGCTACCGGCCCGGCGACATCCTGCTGCACGCGATGTCCTGGGCGATCATGGCGATGGTGATCCATGTCCTGATCCCGAACCGGCTGCTGTATGCCGCCGCGATCTCGGTGAGCGCAACCACTATTTTCGTCGTGCTGGCCTGGATCCAGCATGCCGTCGACACCCGTTTCCTGAGCTCGCTGACGCTGCTGCTGATCTGCGCCAACGTGTTCGGCGTGACCGTCGCCCAGCGCCACGCGCGGCTGTGGCGCGAGCAGTACTGGGCCCAGCAGGTGCTGACCAACCTGTCGATCCGCGATCCGCTGACCGGCTCCTACAACCGGCGCCACCTGAACGCCGGCCTGCTCGACGGCGAGATCGCGCGCGCCCGCCGCTACCGCCTGAGCCTGTCGCTGATCATGTGCGACCTCGACGGCTTCAAGAAGATCAACGACACCTACGGCCACCACGCCGGCGACGAAATGCTGCGCAGCTTCGCCACCCTGGTGCAGGCGATGACGCGCGATGCGATCGACACCGTGGTGCGCTACGGCGGCGAGGAATTCCTGATCATCCTGCCCGAGACGCGGCTCGACGGCGCCCTCGAACTGGCCGAGCGCGTGCGCGCGGCCTTTGCCGAGCAGCGCGTCGAGGTCGGCGGCGTCCAGCTGGGCACCACGGCCAGCTTCGGCGTTGTCGGCGCGGAGTTCGGCGGCAGCCATGCCGTCACGCCGCAGGGCATGATCGCGCTGGCCGACCAGCTGATGTACGAGGCCAAGCATGCGGGGCGCAACCTGGTGCGGGCGCGTCAGCTGGGACAGCGGGCCGAACGGACGCTCAAGGCGCAGTCCTGATTCAGGTGCAGCGCAGCGGGTAAGGCCGGGCCTGGATCGCGCCATCGATCCGGATCGGCGCCTTGCCGGCGGCCTTGCGCGCCTCGACGCTGCCATCAAGGATCGCACCCGGCGGCGGCACCCGATCTTCGCAGCGGCTGAACAGGTTTGCGGGCCAGTCGCCGATCGACCAGTGCGCCGTGCCCGCTGGATCCCCGACCACCTCTTCGGCCGGCGGCATCGCGGCATAGGATTCGCCCAGCATGCGTATCATCCAGCGCAGCGACAGGTCGGACAGATCGTGCGCATCCTCATAACCGCCGCCGATGTCCGCATGGGCTCCCGGAAACCAGACTTCGTTCGTCGACGTGAACTTTCCGTTCATGCCCGGACAAATCAACAATTGATGGAACTTGCTGCGTTTTTCGTCCAATGCCACTGCATGCACGATGCGGCGGATCGGCGGATAGGAGCCCGATTTGTAGCGGTCGCCGGTTCGCCTGTCATCCTTTTCCATACATTCGCCAAAATCCTTGAAGGACGAACCGGGCACCGTATCCCACAAGCCCAGAAAGGCGATCCGCACAGGCACCGTGTCGACGTTCAGGGTTTGCCGGACTTCGTCGGCGGCGAAGGGCTTGGTGCCCGGCTCCCATTTCCGCCATGCCTCGAGGTAGACGCGGTCGCTTTTGCGTTTAACGATCTCGAGTATCGCATTGGCGCGGCGGTGTCTTGCATCAGGATCGCCGCCCGGGTCTTTCGGCAGGCCGGCATAAGCGATCATTCCCGCCAATGCCCGGGCCTGGTGCGCGCCGCGACTGAACCCGAAGATGTAGATATTATCCTGCGGCCCGGCTGCCGATCGGGCGATGAAATCGTAGCCCCGCAATATCCGCGACTCCATGCCCAGTCCCAGCAATTGTCCGAACACGGACGTTGCGGCGGTCCCGACCCCTTCAATATAAATGGCCGTCGTCTGCGGATCGCCGGTGCCGACCACGCGTTCGAACAGCTTGCGTACATTGGTCCGCGACGCGGGGTCGTTCCTGGTCCCGTCAAGGAAGACGAAGATGTTTCTGGGCTTGCTTTCGTCGCCCGCGAATATCTTCACCGAGCCGGCGTCATCCCCGGTTTTCGAAGACATGGCAGAACATGCGCTGAGCGAAACGGCAAGGACGAGGCCGACGCGAAGCCCCCATGCATGCCGGCTCAAAAGACGCGCACGCTTCATGGCGCACCCCGGCCGATTTCGCGGCCGGTCCAGGTGAACCTGGGAATGTCGCTCAAGTCCTCGTACATCTGCTCCAGGAAATACTCGAAGGGCCGCCGATGGATGCCGTTATGGCCATCGATCACCGACGCATGGGTGCGGATATTCCAGACGATACTGTCGGGCGTCGATAAAGGCCCCCCGCTCCAGGTCAGCGCCAGGCCGCCGCAAAATTGCCGCTGCAGCCTGCCGGGTGCGGGCCGCGGATAACTGGCCTTCAAACGCTCGACGAATTCCTTGCGCAGCGCCGCCGACTCATCCGCCGTTCGGCATGGATCGTAGCGCTCATCGGCATTGCTCCACTGTCCTTCGAAGCGCAGTTCATGGGTGAGATACTCTGTCATGTGGCCGTGGGTACGCTTCATTGCCCGTGATTCCAGATCGCTGGTCGCCGGATATTGAAAGGCCGAGTTCGCCGCCCGTGCGACCGGAAACAAGGTGCCGGTCGCGTTGTCGTTGTCCGAGGTGATCGTCACAAGCAGAGGCAATTCGTAGCGTTCGCTGTTATAGCGACGCGCGGCATTGAAGATGGCGTCGTAACGGCTGGCCTCGAACGCTGGATTGATCAGGACCACCAGGTCGGCAATGCCACGCTCCCTTTCGGTCTGCTTTGCCTTGGGGTTGAGGGGCACGTCGCTGGCGCTGGCGAGCGTTTCCAGGATATAGGGCGACGTCGACGCAAACAGGATCCAGGCGCCGAAGCTGTGTCCCATCATGACCGTTCGAATCGGGCATTCCGGTCCGCGCAGGCGGACGCCCTGGCCGTCGTCGCCGCGCCGGCAATCATGCATCCCGATGGATTCCGCATTGCTCGGCCGGTTCCAGTATTCCCGCAAAGCTTTGAGCCGGGCAAAGAATTCCCGGACGCTGCCTTCGGCGACGTGGTGTGCAGCGTTTTTGCGTCCCCAGAACGTCGTTTGACGCAGCAGCGGAATGTCGATCGACTCGCCGTTCCAGCCGATGTAGTAGCCGATGACGCGGCGCTCCTGCCCATGCCGCCGATACTGCTCGCGCAGGGTCTCCTTGAACTTCAACAGGTCGTCATCGGAATCCGCTGCGGTGTGATGCCATCCGTGAACGTAGACGAAGGTCAGCGCAGGCCGCGCGCTTTCGATGGTGGCTCGCAGATGGCGAATTGCGCAGTCGATCCGATAGGTCGGACTGGGCGGCGGAACATCCTCGCGAGTTTTTTCGGGGAATGCCCATCCCTGATCGTCGAACTCGATGACATGCAAATAATAACCGCCATCCTGATTGGGCTGCGGTCCGTCGGACGTGGCTTGCAGCGCGGGCAGGCAATCGACACCGGCATTTTGTGTGAAGTAGGACGGATGGTTGGGCTGTGACGCGCACGCGGCCAGGAAAGGCAGCAGTGCGCATAATTGCAGGTAGCGGCAGATCGGCGCGGCGAGCACATACAGGACGGTTTTCATCGAGCCTCCCCGCCATTAGTGACTGCGGGCATTCATGCGAATGCCAAATTGCGATTCCAAATCATATTTGATGCCGTGGACCGTTCCGGCGCCATTAGCAATGCACAACTTGCGGCGGCGTACATCGTCGCGCCATTTTAGATTGGACGCTTCGGCGCGCCGGTTTGCGATGATCCCCATTTTGCAGACCTCGAGCGCCTGGTCGTCGAGGCCATTTTGCAAATCCTTGAATTCACTCAGAATCTGAACCCGTGTGATGGCGCCGATACTGCCGTTTTGCGTGACGATATCGAACATGAGCGCAGTAGCGCGCTCGCTCCACAATCCATAATCCGTACATAAATCGCAGGCTTGCCGATAAGCGCGCTCCGCATGCCTGACCTGAATTTCCTGGAATTCCGTCGTTCGTCCAAGCGCGGTCGCATAGCCGCGCCACGGCTCGAACAGACGGTGGGTGACCGGATGCTGGATCGAGCGGGAAAATTCGAGCAGATCTTCTTTCGCGTTGCCATCGAGCTCGACAGCCTTCTTCAGAGCATCGAAATGCTCGCCGAAGATGTCTTTCATGATTTGCCCTTGCTCCGTGATCATGTCGTGCAATAGGGGTTGCAGCGACCCTTGCCCGAGATTCCACTGGAGCACGCCGAAACTGACCCCTTGCCCGTCGAAGTCACCGCTGATACCACAAAAACAGTCCGGGATGCCGGCGCCGGTTTCGAAAGCGCCGGTCAGTGCGAGGCAGCGGAATGCCAGCGAATGTTCCTGCATTGTCATGCCGACCTCGAAGCGATCGCCTATCAGGCTGCTCCAAGTCTGCGCACCGACTTTTCCATCGACATCCAGATTTGCTTTTTTCTGGAACATTCTGACTGCAGCCAGAGTTGCGCCGCCAAAGGCACCATCGATTTCGCCGTTATAGAGATGTTGAGATGCGAGCGCTGCCTGAATTGCCTGCACAGCGTCACCGGAAGAACCAAGCTGCAATGTGGCCATGGCTTATCCTTTATCGACAAATGCCCAGCCGCCGGGTTCAACGCCTTCGTATAACCCGATTACAGCTGGAAGCACCTACACGCATGAAAGAAACGAGTCGTTTCTGAAGCATCTATGAATGAAAGTTTTACGCGCATGCGCCTCCCGGACCGCAGAAAAATGCAGGCCTGAACCGTGAATTTCCGAACGAAAATTAAATCGGCAAAAAGCGGCTGAATAATCGATATCGCCGCGTCGGATATAAAAATTATCACTGCGGCGTATTTACGTCAAAATAAGAATGCGTAGCGGAGTTGTATTTTTGGCTTACTGCGCGGTCCACCCGTCAGCGGGTTGGCGGAACAGCGTAATTGCCTGTACAGCCCGCGCCCGCAACTGCCCGCAGCCGCCGTCGACATCCTGCCCGGCCGAGTCGCGCAGCTTGGTGAGAATGCCGCGCTCGAACAGCCAGGCAGCGATTCGCTCTGCCTTGTCCCAGCCCGGCCGCTGGAAGGGCAAGCCTTCGTTGGCGTTATACGGAATCATGTTCAGCACCGCGTACTTGCCGCGCAGGAGTTCGACGATCGCGTCCAGTTCGTCCTGGCCGTCGTTCACGCCGTCCAATAGCGTCCACTGGTACTGGATCGGGTAGCCGGTCAGGCGCGCATAGCGCTCGCCCTCTTCCACCAGTTCGCGCGGCGTGAGGCGCGGCGCGCGCGGCAGCAGGCGTTCGCGCAGTTCGGGCTTGGTCGTATGCAGCGACAGCGCCAGCGCCGGCTTCACGCGCCCCGCGGGCAGGCGCTCGAACACGCGCGGGTCGCCGACGGTCGAGAACACCAGGTTCTTGTGCGCGATATTGCCTTCGACGCCCAGCAGCTCGATCGCTTCCATCACGTTGTCGAGATTGTGCGCGGGCTCGCCCATGCCCATGAAGACCACTTTCTTGACCGGCCGCTGGCGGCGCGCCAGCACGACCTGGGCGACAATCTCGCCGCTCGTCACCTGCCGGATCAGGCCGCTCTGCCCGGTCATGCAGAACTGGCAGCCGACCGCGCAGCCGACCTGGCTCGATACGCAGACGCCGTCGCGCGGCAGCAGCACCGATTCGACCGTCTGGCCATCCTGCAGGCCGACCAGCAAGCGCGCCGAGCCGTCTTCCGCCGGATGGGTGCTGAGGACGCGGGCCAGGCTGTCGAGTTCTTCGTCGATCTGCGGCAGAGCTTCCCTCACCGGCTTGGGCAGGAAATCCATGGGGCGGCGCCGGCCGTGGTCATGGCCGGCGTTGCGCACCCAGTCGCGCAGGATGCGGTCTTCGTGCAGTGGGAGGGCGCCGAGGGCGCGGAGGCGGGTGCGGAGATCAGAGAGGCGCATACTCATCCTCGTCGTTCCCGCGCAGGCGGGATAGCGCCACTGGCGCTATCCCCCCAAGTTGCACGAGCAGCCGAGACGCACGCAAACTTGGGCCCCCGCCCGCGCGGGGGCGACGGTTTAGTCGTTCTTGACCACAATCGTCGGGAACTTGGCGCTCATGTCCTTCGCCTTCTCCGCCACCTTCACCGCCACCTTGCGTGCAATCGCCTTGTAGATATTGGCCACCGCACCATCCGGCTCCGCCACCACGGTCGGCGTGCCCGAATCCGCCTGCTCGCGGATCGACAGCTGCAGCGGCAGGCGGCCCAGGAAGTCGACGCCGAAGTCGGCGCACATCTTCTCGCCGCCGCCTTCGCCGAAGATCGCTTCGTGATGGCCGCAGTTCGAGCAGATGTGCATGCTCATGTTTTCCACCACGCCGAGGATCGGGATGCCGACCTTCTCGAACATCTTGAGACCCTTGCGCGCGTCCAGCAGGGCGATGTCCTGCGGGGTGGTGACGATCACGGCGCCCGTCACCGGCACTTTCTGAGACAGGGTCAGCTGGATGTCGCCGGTGCCCGGCGGCATGTCGACGATCAGGTAATCGAGTTCGCGCCAGTTGGTCTGCTCCAGCAGCTGCTGCAGGGCCTGGGTGACCATCGGCCCGCGCCAGACCATCGGCTCGTCCGGGTCGATCAGGAAGCCGATCGACGAGACCTGCACGCCGTGGTTCTCCAGCGGCTCCATGGTCTTGCCATCAAGGCTTTGCGGACGGCCGTTAATGCCCAGCATGGTCGGCTGCGAGGGACCGTAGATGTCGGCATCCAGCACGCCGACGCTGGCGCCTTCCGCGGCCAGGGCGAGCGCCAGGTTGACGGCGGTGGTCGATTTGCCGACGCCGCCCTTGCCCGAGGCGACGGCGATGATGTTCTTGACGTTCGGCATCACCTTCAGGCCGCGCTGCACGGTGTGCGAGATGATCTTCGAGCCGACGTTGACGCTGACGTTCTGCACGCCGGGCAGCTGGCGCAGCGCCTCGATGACGGCATTGCGCACCAGGCCGACCTGGCTTTTGCCCGGGTAGCCCAGCTCGATGTCGAGGGCGATGTTGCCGCCGTCGACCTGGATGTTCTTGGCGGAGCGGGTGCTGACGTAATCTTTATTGGTATTCGGGTCGATGACCGCGGACAGTGCGGTCTTTACGTCTTCTACAGTGATGCTCATTGGGTTCTCCGTATGTAATGCGCAGAGTTTAGCTTATTTCAACCTTGATTACCCCCTGACCGTTTAGGGTCATCCGCTGGTAAAATGCTTTTTTTCACCTATCGCTTCTCGACCGACCATGACACGCAAGCTGTTCGTCACCACCGCCCTGCCCTACGCCAACGCCGCCTTCCACATCGGCCACATGATGGAATACATCCAGGCCGACATCTGGGTCCGCTACCAGCGAATGCAGAAGGACGGTGGTCAGCAGCGTACGGTGCACTTCGTCGGCGCCGACGACACCCACGGCACCCCGATCATGATCGCCGCCGAGAAGGAAGGCGTGACGCCGCAGGAATTCGTGGCCCGCATCGCCGCCGGCCGCGCCCAGTATCTAGACGGCTTCCACATCGCCTTCGACAACTGGTATTCGACCGATTCGCCGGAAAACGTCGATCTGTCGCAGGGCATCTACCGCAAGCTGCGCGATGCCGGCCTCATCTATACCAAGACCGTCGACCGCTTCTACGACACCGCCAAGGGCATGTTCCTGGCCGACCGCAACATCAAGGGCGAGTGCCCGGTTTGCCATGCCAAGGACCAGTACGGCGACAACTGCGAAGTCTGCGGCGCCGCCTACCAGCCGACCGAGCTGATCAATCCGTTCTCGGTGTTCACCGGTTCGACCCCAATCCTGAAGCCGTCCGAGCAGTATTTCTTCAAGCTGTCCGACCCGCGCTGCTTCCAGTTCCTCAAGGAGTGGCTGAATACCCCGGGCCGCCTGCAGCCGGAAATGGTCAATAAAGTGTCCGAATGGCTGGGCGAGAACGGCGAAAAGCTGGCCGACTGGGATATTTCGCGCGACGCGCCCTACTTCGGCATCCCGATTCCCGATGCGCCGGGCAAGTTCTTCTACGTCTGGCTGGACGCGCCGGTCGGCTACCTGGCCTCGCTGAAGAATTACTTCGAAAAGAAAGGCCTCGACTACGAAGCCTTCCTGAACGACCCGGCCGCCGAGCAGGTCCACTTCATCGGCAAGGATATCGTCTCCTTCCACCTGCTGTTCTGGCCGGCGATGCTGAACTTCTCGAACCACCCGATCATCGACAAGCTGAAGGTCAATGTCCACGGCCACCTGACCGTGAACAACGAAAAGATGTCGAAGTCGCGCGGCACCGGCATCTCGCCGCTGCGCTATCTCGAACTGAAGATGAACCCGGAGTGGCTGCGCTACTACCTGGCGTTCAAGCTGAACAGCAAGGTCGAAGACCTGGATTTCACCGGCGAGGACTTCGTCGCCCGCGTGAACAGCGACCTGATCGGCAAGTACGTGAACATCGCCAGCCGCTGCGCCGGCTTCATCGCCAAGAAATTCGACGGCAAGCTGGCTGCCGAGCTGTCGCCGAAGGCCAGGGAGTGGATCGCCCGCGCCCTGCACGGCGAAGACGGTGAGCGCCAGGCGGCCATCGCCGCCAGCTACGAAGCCCGCGAATTCGGCCGCGCCCTGCGCGAGATCATGGCCATCGCCGACGTCGCCAACCAGTACGTCGACGAGAACAAGCCCTGGATCCTGGCCAAGGACGAGACCAAGACCGCCGAGCTGCACGAAGTCTGCACCACCGCGCTGATCCTGTTCCGCCAGCTGAGCATCATGCTGTCGCCGGTGCTGCCTTTCGTGGCGTCGCGTGTCCAGGAATTCCTGGGCGATGCGTCCTTCTCGTGGGAAGACACCCAGGGCAACAATGTCTGGAACTCGATGCTGGGCCGCACCATCGGCACTTACAGCCACCTGATGCAGCGCGTCGACGCCAAGATGGTCGAGGATTTGTTCGACAAGCCGGCCGCTCCTGCCGTTGCTGCACCAGCCCCTGCCGAAAAACCGGCCGCGGCAGCAGCACCTGCAGCCGATCTGCCGGCCCCAGAAGCAGGCGACATCGAAGAACTCGCCCCGGAAATCTCGATCGACGACTTCACCAAAATCGACCTGCGCGTCGCCAAGATCGTCAACTGCGAACACGTGGAAGGCTCGAGCAAGCTGCTGCGCCTGACGCTGGACGTGGGCGAAGGCCGCTACCGCAACGTGTTCTCGGGCATCAAATCGGCTTACCAGCCGGAGCAGCTGATCGGCAAGCTGACCGTGATGGTCGCCAACCTGGCGCCGCGCAAGATGAAGTTCGGCATCTCGGAAGGCATGGTGCTGTGCGCCTCCGCCAAGGACGAGAAAACCGATCCGGGCCTGTACGTGCTGGAACCGGTCTCGGGCGCCAAGCCGGGCATGCGTATCCACTGAGCTATTAATTTCAGTGCAAGCGTAGCTATAATGCGCTTTTTTCGAAACTCTTGAGTGGTAGCAAAATAAAATGACCGAATACAAAGCCCTGCGACACATCCCGCAAGCGAACCTGTTCCGTCAAGGCGACGTCTTCGTGCTGTTCGGCGAACTGTTCGGCCGTGGCTACGTGAACGGCCTGATCGACGAAGCGCGCAAGGCCGGCATGACCATCCTGGGCGTCACGGTGGGCCGCCGCAACGACGACGGCACCCTGCGCGCCCTGACCGCGGAAGAGCATGCGGAAGCGGAAGCCAAGCTGGGCGGCCGCATCATCAATGTGCCGCTGATGGCCGGTTTCGACATGGATGCACCGGCGGGCGAACAGAACCCGACCGAGATGCTGTCCGGCGTTACCCTCAAGAGCTGGCAGGAAGACAAGCTGGACTGGGAAAAGATCGAGCAATGCCGCCAGGCCGGCGTGGCCCGCTTCAGCGAGTCCGCCCGCCAGGCCATGGCCGAGATCGATAAACTGATCCCGGACGGCGCCAACGTCTTCTTCGCCCACACGATGGCCGGCGGCATTCCGCGCATCAAGGCTTTCCTGGCCATCGCCAACCGCATCTATAAAGGCCGCGGCGATCGCTTCATGTCCTCGCGCGCCCTGCTCGACAGCGACCTGGGCAAGCTGATCCTGATGAACTTCGACGAAGTTTCGGCCAACACCCTGAAGCACCTGATCGACGCTTCCGCGTCCATCCGCGAGCGCGTCACGGCCAAGGGCGGCGAAGTGCGCTACACGGCCTACGGCTACCACGGCACCGAAGTGCTGATCGGCGGCGAGTACAAGTGGCAGACCTACACCAACTACACCCAGGGCTACGCCAAGATGCGCCTGGAGTCGATCGCGGAAGCCGCCTGGAAACAGGGCGTGTACGCGACCGTGTTCAACTGCCCGGAAATCCGCACCAATTCGTCCGACATCTTCGTCGGCGTGGAGCTGTCGCTGTTCCCGCTGCTGGCTGCCCTCAAGAAGGAAGGCGGCGGCGCCTGGGCGCAGGCGCAGTGGGATGCCTGCGAACGCCTGCTGAACGAAGGCGAGTCGGTCCAGGGCATCCTCGACAAGCTGGAAACCTACCTGCAGACCGAAACCCTGGAAGGCTACCGCAATTACGAAGCCTGGCCGATGGACAATTCGCCGGAGCTGGCCGAGCTGATGATCGGCACCGCCGACGAGATCACCGGGCTGCACCAGGACAAGAAGGCGCTGGTCACCGACCACCTGTCTTCGCTGGTGGTGGAAGGCACCGGTCCGCTGATGTTCCATGGCGCGGCCGAGAAGATCGCGCCGGTGCTGTGGCTCAACCACGACATCATCGCCCGCCAGCTGAACGCGCAGCACAACCAAGACGCTGCCGCGCGGTAAAATCGAACGTTTGTACCTTTTAGATTGCAAAGAGCACCATGGGCCTGTTCACGAAACACTCGAATTACGAATCCGACCACACCAAGTTCATCAAGGAACTGAAAGACAAGACCCCGGGCATGGACGAGCGCCAGGTCGAAGGCCGCTCGCTGCTGTGGGACAAGGCGCCGCTGTCGCTGGACGAACAGCGCCGCATCGCCGAGTCGCGCCTGCGCCAGAACGCCTACCCGTACCAGTCCAAGACCAAGGGCTGAGCCCGGCTGACGGCAGAGGCTGACGACGATGGTGCCCGAGCAGGCGGCCGGCGCCCCGGCGTCTCCCGAGGGAGGTGCCAATCCCACGCCGGACGACGGCGCCATCCCCGATGCCGACCTGCAGGCATCGAGCGACGCACACGAGGCGGCCGAGGCCGCCATCGCCCGCCTCTACGGCGAGCCGCTGCTGCGCATGCCGAACGACCTGTACATCCCGCCCGATGCGCTCGAAGTCTTCCTCGACGCCTTCGAAGGTCCGCTCGACCTGCTGCTCTACTTGATCCGCAAGCAGAACTTCAACATCCTCGACATCCCGATGGCGCAGGTGACCCTGCAATACCTGGAATACGTCGAGCAAATCCGCAAGAGCAACCTGGAGCTGGCGGCAGAGTACCTCTTGATGGCGGCCATGCTCATCGAGATCAAGTCGCGCATGCTGCTGCCCAGGCGCCAGGACGACCTGGTCGAGGACGTCGGCGACCCGCGCGCGGAACTGGTGCGGCGCCTGCTGGAATACGAGCAGATCAAGGTGGCGGCGCAGCAGGTCGGTTCCCTGCCCCAGCTGGACCGCGATTTCGTACGCCCCTCGCTGCCGGTCGAGCAAGGCCTGGCGCCGATCTGGCCGCATGTCGACCCGCACGATCTGCAGCGCGCCTGGATGGACGTGCTGCGCCGCGCCAAGCTAACCCAGCATCACCGGATTGGCCGCGAGGAACTGTCCGTGCGCGAGCACATGTCGGCGATCCTGCGTACACTGCAGTCGAACCGCTTCGTGGAATTTTCCGACCTGTTCCAGGGCCAGGCCAGCGTGCCGGTCGTGGTCGTGCACTTCGTGGCCATGCTCGAGCTGGCCAAGGAAACCCTGATCGAAATTACCCAGGCCGAACCATTTGCGCCGATCTACGTCAGGCTGGCGTATTCGCCGGCCTGAGCTTTACAAAGACACCATGAAAATCATCTCCACCATCGACGAACTGCGCGACCAGCTGCGCGGACAACTGCGCACCGCCTTCGTTCCGACGATGGGCAACCTGCATGAAGGCCACCTGTCGCTGATGCGCCTGGCGCGCCGTCACGGCGACCCGGTGGTCGCTTCCATCTTCGTCAACCGCCTGCAGTTCGGCCCCAACGAAGACTTCGACAAATACCCGCGCACCTTCCAGGCCGACGTCGAGAAGCTGGAGAAGGAAGGCGTCTACGTGCTGTTCGCGCCAACCGAAAAGGACCTGTACCCGGAGCCGCAGGAATACCGCGTGCTGCCGCCTAACGACCTGGGCAATATCCTCGAAGGCGAATTCCGCCCCGCGATGTTCCCGGGCGTGTGTACCGTGGTGACCAAGCTGTTCTCCTGCGTGCAGCCGCGCGTGGCCGTGTTCGGCAAGAAGGATTACCAGCAGCTGATGATCATCCGAAACATGGCGCGCCAGCTGGCGATGCCGACCGAGATCATCGGCGCCGAGACCTTCCGTGCAGACGACGGCCTGGCGCTCTCCTCGCGCAACGGCTACCTGTCGACCGACGAACGCCTTGAGGCGCCTTTCCTGTACCAGACCCTCAACTATGTGGCCGAGCAGACCCGCGCGGGTCACACCGACCTGCTGGCGCTGGAACAGGAAGCAATGGAGCGCCTGGCAGCACGCGGCTGGAAGCCGGATTACGTCTCGATCCGCAAGCGCATGAACCTGCAGGCGCCCAGCCGCGACGAACATCTTGCTGGTGAGCAATTGGTGGTCTTGGCTGCGGCCAAACTGGGCAATACCCGCCTGATCGATAATCTGGAAGTTTAAACCACACTCCTTTCTTTTTTGAAATTACCCTGTAGATATTGGCAACTTGCTTTGCTAGAATCTACAGGCAACACTTTTTACCCAAACCACGTAAAAAGCTTCAAGGAGTCGTACCGTGACCGACATGGCCACCACCCAGATGCGCAAGGGTCAACCCAAGCTCAGCGATGCGGTCGAACGCATCAAACCGAACACGGCCTCGCACGTGATGAGCGACGCCTTCCATATCTTCGACACCCTGTCGACCCTGGCCCAGACCGGCGAAGCCATCACCGTTTATCCGATGGGCCAAGACTTCCTCATGGCGCGCATCGACGCCGTCGATCCGGACCGCCGCTCATTCGTGCTCGACCTGGCGGAAGACAGCATCCTGGCCGAAGGCAAGGCGGACTTCGTGGCTTCGCTGGGCGGGAATGCGAAGGTGCAGTTCACGCTCGACGCCAACTGGAGCATCGTAAGCGGCCGCAGCCAGGCCGTCGAACTGCCGCTGCCGGAAAGCTGCCAGGTGTTGAACCGCCGCGCCGAGTCGCGCCTCGACACCCCGCTGGGCGGCCACTACGGCGCCCGCTTCACCCATCTCGGCAAGACTTTCGAACTGCCGCTGTACGACTTCTCGCTCGGCGGCGTCGGCCTGCGCGCCACACCCGACCAAGCCTATGAACTATTCGTCGGCAAGAAGCTCGAAGGCGTTCACCTGGAGCTGGGTCCCTCGCTGGCCATCTTGGCCGACCTCGAAGTGCGCCTGCTGCGCCCCTTCCGCACCTTCCTGCTGGGCGAACAGGTGCAGGTCGGCTGCCGCATCTCGAACATCAGCATGCAGATGAAGCAGCGTTTGGAGCGGGCTGTCAGTAAGGTGCAGATGAAGCGCTGAGCGTTCAACTCACGCGAAACGATCGAGCGCTTCGTCCGAAAACGTCGGCTGCGCCCGCGAGCGCCCGAGCACTTCCTTGATTTCCCCGCGCCTGAGCAGCTGCAAATCGGCATCCTGAACCTCGAACACGCGTTGCACGAAGGGATGCGACAGGATCGCCATCTCCGCGCCAGGCGCCGCAAGGTCCAGCTTCAACACCTTGATGGCTGCCTGGTCCGCCGCCTCATATTCACATAGTCCGGCCCACGCCGCTTCCTGCACATCCCCCGACAAGAAACAGCGGACGGCGTAAGCCAGTGCCGAGAGACTGTGCTGGGCCAGCAGGTCGAGGAAACCGGCGTCATCCGGATCTTCCTCGGGAATCAAATCCATTACCTCTTCCAGAATTGCCGGCCAGCCATCGACCATGGTATCGCCGGCATCGATTTTCCTCAGAAGGCCGTCGATAATTTGTTTCGGACGCTCAAGAGGAAGATGCTTTTTCAACCGGGCGTATCGTTCGTAACAGGGCAGCAGCCTGCCAGCCACTGCCACCGCAAAAGCAAGCCGGCATGACAAAGGCATCTCCGCCAACCGTTCCCGTAATTTGTTTTCATCGAAATTCAGCATATTTCGTCGCGATCCCGTGCTGGAGTTTTATTTCGCCCTGTTATTCCAGAACAGACCGAGCCCGATGAAAACCAGAGCACACACAAAGTAGAAAGTCACGAATCCATAGAATGGTCCCGGGTGCAGACCGACTTCGAAGACCGATCTGCCCGCGCTACGCGACTCCACGACGACCCTGCCAACGATCAGGGCATAACTTGCATAGATGCCTGTCGCCAAGCCGCCGAGGATACTTAGCCATGGCATTATCCTGGTAAAGACATCGAACATGCGCTGTGGTCTCCTTGGAATCAAAGCGGATAGACGATCAGATCGTACCGGGATATGGCGCTACCTGATTTGCCATCGCTAGCCTGGACTGGCCAGCAAGCTCGCAACCGCCGCGGCGAATGCCGCTATCGACAGCATCAGAATCCCGTATAGCAAAAGGATGGGCGTGCCCTGCGCGATGGCGAAGGCTACATAGGCCTCCTTTGGGTTCCGGCCTTGCACTAACGAGAACAAGCACAGGACTGCCAGGGCCAGCACGCTGCCGCCGCCGACCCCCACGGCCAAACCACGCCAGTCATTGTTTGGCAGCAAGCCGACCTGATAAATGGCGATCCCTACGACGAACCCGAGAAAGAACAGCGCATTTGCGATCCAGATGGCGATGCGATTTTCCCGTGCCAGCATCTCGGTGTTCTTCCCGTTGCAAACCGATGGTACCCACCGGCTCAGCAGTACACAGAAAAACGCCGCAACAATGCCGCCCACGAGACCGCTCACCAGTGGCCTCGCAATGTCGAAACTCATCCCATCTCCCCGCACTTCATTCAGGCTGCCTCGTGATTACCAATTCTCGCCGATAAGGCCTTGAAAATACTTCCAGTCGGGATCGTCAGAAGAAAAAATCTTGATGGGAAAAGGCTGCGCTTCTTGAGGGATAGCATGCAAGCAGTTTGAAAAATCTTCAATGCTCCGGGTTTGAAAGATAAATTCGCGCTCGCCACGTCCTGTGAGTATGGCAGTGAGAATACCTGTACCATTTGGCTCCAGCGCGTGAACCATCTTATCCTCGAAGGCCTGCATTATCGGTATATCTGCCGATGAGGCCAATCCGTTTTCAAGCGGATGTGCCATTTCCCAGAATACGTTAAGGCGAATCGGGTAGTCGGACCTGGGGAAGTCAGGCAAGAAGCATCTGTAGCGCACTTGAAAGGGGTATGCATCGGTTTGCCCTTCCGCGACAGCCCATCCGAGTTCACGAATCTCGGACGGCAGATAAGCCCTTGCCCTCTGCTTCATTTCTTCATAAACCTTTTAGTGGAATTGTCGCGAGAGGCTTGCCAAACCGGTCTTGCACGATGATGGTTTCTTCAGCAAGACGGATGTGTTTGAATCTGTGAGTACACACCACCTCGTCTGGCATTATGGCTCAGAACTATCTACTGTAGTTGTGGCAATTCACACGCCCCTTGTTCTACTCCTTAATGGATGATGGACAATAGGGATTGACTCGAAACAAAAATATCCCCAGCACCACCACGATCAATGGGAACAACACCGAAAAAAATCTAATGACCGCATCATCTGTGGGCTGGCCATTGAATTGCACAGTTCCGCCGGGAAGAATATCGGGAACTCCGGAAATAAATAAAATCGCTCCACCGAACATAAATCCCACAGCGATGACGCGTCGAATTAGAAAATTGAAAAGTCGCCAATAGAGTATGCGTATGTTCATAGCCCTGCCTTTTCCACGAAATAAAATTCCAATTTGCACACTTAGGCTAATTAACCTCTACTTTTCAATCACCAAACACCTTTTTTATTATCTCAGGGACTTTCATCAAGGGCGGCGACGCTACTGTAACAGTGGTATTTTTCCCCGCAGATACTTGGGCTCCTGCCCCCACCCCTACCTTAGGCCCCCCAACCCCTTTTCCGGCCAAAATATCAGTTTCTTGCCCAGTCTTGGGCAATGGCACCTGAATCGAGCCGCCAGCTACTTCCCCGAGCCCTGCATTGGCATCAAACTGAATGGTTTTACTGGTTGACACACCAACTGGCGTAGGATCATGCGTTCCACTTACCGAAACTTGCGCCCCTACACTTGCTATGGCACCGACTCCTTGACTGAGCGTATAGTTACCCTGCACTATGATTTGCGCGTGCGAGGTAATTCCAACACTAAGTCCCCCTCCCAAAAACCCACCTTGCCCGCCAAAAACACCTGGAACCTGAAAGCCTACCAAAATACTTGAGCCAATAGTCACTTGGCCTTCTCTTCCATCTGGATCGATATACCGATACGGATTATTGTTCGCGTACGCGTACCGGTTAAAACTTCCCCCCGTCTTCACGTCCGTGATCACCGGGTCGATACTCAGGAACCGCCCCGCCACCGGATCATAATACCGCTGCTGCATGTACGTCAGCCCGGTATCCACATCGTTCACGTGCCCGGTGAAGCCGATGGTCGGCTGGTCACCCGACGCCACATAACCATAAGGCTCGTAGCGCGTACGGCTGATCACGGTGCCGTTCGAATCCGTCTTGGCAATCGGGCTGCCCAGCCCGTCCGTGTGAACATAAGTCACCGAGCCGTCGGCCGCCGCAGCAACGGTCGTCATCGTTTCCGTATAGTTCGCGCTGCCGCCGGCGCCGCTGGCGGTCCAGGTGCAGGACGACGGATAACCGACCCAGGCCGACTGCGCCGTCAGCGCACGCGAGCCGTTCACCGCCAGCGACTCATTGACCGTGTAGCCGGTGCCCGAGGACGTGCAGACGTGCGTCAGCGAGGTCGCGTCGGTGATGCTCCAGCTGGTCGTGAAGCTCTGCCCTGCCGTTAGCGACGGCCGCGAGACGCTGATGGTCGGCCGGGGCGTGACCGGCGCCGGGGCCGACACCGTGATGTAGGTGGTGCTGTTCTGCCCGAAGCGCTGGTGGTATTCCCAGACCATACCCCACTGGAAGGTGTAGCTGCCGGCCGTCGCCGGTGCGCGCACCTGGAAGTTGAAGGTCGAGCTCTGTCCCGGCGCCACCGTCGACGGGCTCATCGCCACGCGGTTCGGGCCGAAGGTGTAGTTGTCGTCCGTGTTCGCCAGCGAAAAATCGGGCGAGGTCCAGGTCGTGTTGCCGGTGTTCTTCAGCGTCATCGACACGTTGTAATAGCTGCCGGCCGTCATCGAAGACGGCACGCTGGCCGAGATCAGCTGGGCGTCATACACAGGCGGCGGTACGGCTACCGTGATCGACGACGAGATGTTCCCGCCGAACCAGTACATGCCCTCGCGCAGCATGGCCCAGCCGAAAGCATAGGTGCCCGGCGTCGACGGCGCGGTGATGGTGAAGCCGAACACGGCGTTGCCGCCGGGCGCCACGGTGCTGCCGAGCTCGACGCGTCCCACACCCCAGGTCGTATTGTCCTGCGGATTCTGCGAACCGAGGCGGTAGGGGTTGGCCACGCCCGGATACCAGGTCGTCGTGCCGCTGTTGCGGATCGTGACCGTGACGTAGGCGGTGCTGCCCGGCGCCATCGTCGATGGGGCCGAGATGCTGACGCCGGTCGCGGCATCATAATAGCTGGGCTGCGGATCGGGGTCGTCCGGCGGCGGCAACATGGTGGAACCCGGCGGCGCCTGGATGTTCGGCGCATCGATCACGCGCTGGGCCCAGGAGGTGCCGCTGGCGAACGCCAACATCAGCACGACCGCCAGCGCGGCCAGCAAGGTGCGCATGAGGCGCTTGAGCATCGCCGGCGCAAAGCCGGCAAAGTGATGGACGGCCAGCATTACTTCACCTCCGCGATCTGGTGGTTGTGCAGATAAACGTATTTGGT
>Ga0308166_1001854_pt1 | contig 21076 bp, 21 predicted proteins | sample PhyCR2_2_FD_202137 | JGI IMG/M metagenome (GOLD analysis project Ga0308166, IMG submission 202137) | Phyllosphere microbial communities from UC Gill Tract Community Farm, Albany, California, United States - DLSLCC.R2 | ecosystem: Host-associated > Plants > Phyllosphere > Unclassified | place... | reverse complement strand
TTCACCCAGGCTTCCGGGCTGCTGGCCAGGCCGTGCAGCATGAAGATGATGCGGCGGTTCGGGTCCCACGGCTGCATCAGGTAGATGTGTGGCTCGCCGATGCCCTCGCTCATGCCGAACAGGGTGCGCAGTGACTGCCGGGCGAAACCGCTCTGGGCAAGCCACAGGCCGTAGGCCGCGGTGAAATTGCCGGCCAGCGGCACCTGTTCGCCGTGCAGGGTGATGCGCTCGGTAGCTTCCGGCGAATAGGCATCCAGTTCAACCCGGCGCGTCCGCATCACATCGTCCAGGCTGCTGCCTTCGAAGCGCAGCAACGCGGTGACGTTGATCGAGGACATCTCGCTGAACTCGGGCACCGAATCGTCATGCCGATGACGGCGGCCACGGCGTGCGCCCTCTTCGTCATCCTGCGGTGTCTCCGCCTTCGGGCCCTCAGGCGCGATCACCGGTGCGACCAGCTTCGGCGGGTCCATCACCATCACCAGCTCGGCACCGAAGCCATCACGGCGATAAGTACTGCGCAGCCCGACGAAGCTGACCGTGCCGGCCGGCACCAGCTGCGCGGGAATGCTCTTCAGGTTCAGCTGCTGGTAGTTGGAAGCCAGCGACCAGCTGCCAACCGAGATCGGCTTCGTGTAGTCCTCGCCAGCCAACGCAGCGGCGCGCGCGCGGACGAACAGCACCACCGCCGCCTTCTCGGCCGCGTAGTTGTAGTAGTCACGCACCTGCGTCTGCCGGTCTTCGAAGGCGCGATCCGATGGTGAGCGGCCGCTGTAGAACAGGTAGGCATAGGCGTAGCGCGCGGCTTCCAGCCAAGCGTCCAGCGCTGCGTCGCTCATCGGCGGATCGCCGGCTGCGGTCTTCTTCGGCGTCAGCGCCAGCGCGGCCTTCACCCACAGTTCGGACAGCGCAGACAGCCGCTGCTCGACATTGAGATCGTCGGTCATCAGCAGCGTGCTGCGGCAGACCAGGAAGTCCTTCTCGCACTGCGATTCGTCCAGGCCTGCCGCGCTTAGCGTCTCGCGCGCAGCGGGGCTGAGCTTGCCGGTATTGAGCACGTCGGCACGCTTGTTGACCAGCGAATCGCTGGATTTGACCTGCTTGACGGTGACCATCGCGCAACCACTGCTGCCCAGCAGCAGGAAGGCGGCGAACAACACCGGCAGCGCACGCTGCCAGCGGATCAGGAGGAGTCGAGTCATTACTGCGGGTCCTGCTCGGTGCCAGGTACGCCCTGGCGGATCACGGTGGAGAAGTGGTCGCCGCTGCCCAGGTCCAATGCACGCTGGGTGATGCGGCCCTTGTCATGCAGCTCGGCATAAGGCACGCCTGGGGTGAGTGCGCCGACCTCCTGCGCATACTCGGCCAGATACCCGGACAGCAGCAGGCGGTAGTCCAGCGGCAGGCGCGGCGCGATGTGGCGGGCCAGGTCGAAGACGATGGTGGTGCAGTTGCTGGTGAGCGTGTTGTAGAAGCCCGGCTTCGCATCCAGTTCGCGCGCCTGCGCGATGTACGCGGCAAACAGTTCCTTCAGCTGCGCGTGGTCCATGCCGTGCAGGCGGTACAGATAGACATCCTCGCCACGCGCGTTGGTGCGGGTGCGGATGATGTCGGTCTCTTCCGAGGCCACCAGGGTCATCTCGAACTTGCGGAAGAACCCGCCCAGTGCCGAAAACGATTCGCCGCGCTCCTTGCGGATCTCCAGCGAGAACACCACGTGGCGACCGTCCTCGAAACCGAACGAGATGAGGGTGTGGGCGATCGCCGGGCCCATCCAGTACGACAGCACCAGATCGGCCGAGCGCAACTGGTCCAGGTCGTATTCGCGGCGCACCCAGCGCGCGTCGTAGTCGGTTTCGCTGCGCCAGGTGAAATCGCGCACGTTGTCGAACACCACGTGGCGCCCGTCGAAGGACACCACATGCAGGCGCTGGGCCACGTCATCGGCCCACACGCGGTCCTGGCGTGGGGTCAGCAGCAGCCACCACAGGCCGGCCAGCACCAGCGCAGCGCCATACGCCATGCCGAGGCGGCGGTTGCTGCGACCACGCGCGACCCGCCACGACGCCCACAGCGCAAACAGCAGCCACAGCACCGCAATGCCCTTCGCCAGCCAGCCCGGCCCCGGCATCTGATAGGCCAGCAGCCCGGCCACCCACAGCGCTGCCAGCGCCATGGCACTTCCTGTCATCCAACGTCCTGCGGCTTTCACTGGCATCCTGTCGCGGTCCCGAAGCCGCATAGTTAGCCACAAGCGGGTTCACCGTGGCATCTACGGCCTGTTCAGGCACGCCGGCGCACCGTCTGCGGCGGTCCATGCGGCCAGGTTCACTTCACAGGAGCAACGATGGGCATCACTTCCGTGGCCGGCGTTCCGGTCCAACCCCAGCACCGCGCAACCTGCCACTGCGGCACGGTCGAGCTGCTGCTGGACCTGCCGGACGGCATCGTCGACCCGCGCCGTTGCGACTGCTCGATGTGCCGGCGCCGGGGTGCCATTGCAGCCAGCGTTGCCCGCGCGGGCCTGCAGGTCGTGCGCGGGCAGAACCACCTGCAGCTGTACCAGTTCAACACCCATGTGGCCGAGCACTACTTCTGCGACGTGTGCGGCATCTACACCCATCACCGGCGCCGCTCCAACCCGGACCAGTACGGTTACAACGTGGCGTGTCTGGAGGGCATCGACCCGTTCGCGCTGGGGGTGATCCCGGTCAACGACGGGGTCAACCACCCGGCCGACCGCGGCGCCTAGTGGCGCGCGCGCCGCAGCGGCGTGGCGACCTTCTGCCAGGGAGCCATGCCGCTGCGCCCGGCCCGCACAGGGCGTTTCAGCCAGGGCCGGCGTGGCGGCACCTGCGGCGCGTCCGCGACCGGGGGAGGAAGCGGTCTACGGCCGGGCCAGAGATGGTCGAGCAGCCACATGGCGGGTCTCCGTGGGGGACGGGGACGATCAACATTAGACCTGGGTGGGCATGGGCGGCGTGAGCGGAAGACGACAACGGGATGACGGTAGGGCCCGGAGTGGGGCTTCCTTGCTCGACGGTGCACGACGGGAATCACCGGAGCCTAGTTCCATGGTCGTGCATTGCCGCGGGCGAACGCACAGGCGGCGTCAGGCCCCGGCCGCCGCCTCCAGGAAATTGCGCAGCAGCGGCGACGGTTGCTCTGGCCGCGTGCAGAACGGCAGATCGAAGCGCGCGGCATCGCTTTCCAGCGCGCGATAGACGATCTCCTGCGGGCGGAAGCAGGCCATGCTGGCTGGAACGATTGCCACGCCAGCGTCCACCGCCACCAACGACAACACCGCATGCATGCCCTGCGCTTCCTGCACCACGCGCGGGGTGAAGCCCGCAACGGTGCACAGGCCCAGCACCTGCGCGTGGAAGCCGATGCCCTCGCCCGCTGGCCATGAAACGAACGGCTCGTCGGCCAGCATCGCGATGTTGAGCTCCGGCGCATCGGCGAGCGCATGGGCACGTGGCAGCGCAATTGCCAGGCAATCGTGGTCGAAGTCGTGCAGCACCAGCTCGGCGGCGGGAATCGGTGGAATCAGCACGCCGACGTCGATGCGCTGCTCACGCAGCCACAACTGCTGCTGACGCGATGTGGCTTCCTGCAGGTGCAGCTGTACCTGCGGGTACTGCTGGCGGAAGCGGCGGATCAGGCCAGGCAGGCGCCCATACAGCGCACTGCCCACATAGCCCACGCGCAGGCTGCCGGACTGCCCGGCGGCGGCGGCGCGGGTGCGCTGCAGCGCCTGCTCGGCCTGCTGCAACGTTGCCCGCGCCTCCACCAGCAACGTCTGCCCGGCCACGGTCAGGCCCAGGGTGCGATTGCCGCGCACGATCAGTTCGCTGCCCAGTTCGTCTTCCAGGCGTCGTATCGCCGCCGTCAGCGGGGGCTGCGACATGTGCAGGCGCGCTGCAGCGCGGTGGAAATGCAGCTCTTCGGCCACGGCCACGAACTGGCGAAGCAGGCGCAGGTCGATCATCTCGGTGCCGGCAGTGGAAACCTGCCTAGGGTACGCCGTCAGCTGCGCGCGTCCACACTGGCGCGGGCGATGGCCGGCCACTGCAGTGCGACCGATTCGATGCTGTCAGCAGTCACCGCACGCAGATCGCGCGGGTACGCCACATGCTCGGCTTCCTGCAGGCGCAGTGCATGGAACTGCCCGTTGCTGGCACGCAGTGTCCACCCACCTTCCTGGCAGCGCGTGGATGCCAGATAGGCCACCCCTTGCGCAACAGCTTCCGGATGCAGTTCGTCGGGCTCGCCTTCGATGCCCCACATGCGTGTCTTCGCCACCGGCGAAACAGCGTTGACCACGATGCCATGCTCGGAGCCTTCCAGCGCCAGAACATTGACCAGGCCAAGCGCAGCCAGCTTGCCCATTGCATAGGCGGACAGTCCACGCTGTGCGTACTGCGGATACAACGCGCGATCCGACGTAGTGATGACGATGCGTCCACCACCGGCCTCGCGCATCGCCGGCCATGCCGCCTGCGCCAGCCACAACGGCGTCTTCGCCGCCAGGCACAGCATCTGCTCCAGCGCATCGTCCTCGACCGCTTCCAGCGGCTGGTACTCGACCCAGCCCGCGTTGTGGATCAGGAAGTCGATGCGGCCGTGCGCCTGCAGCAGCTCCTGCACCAGCGCATGGCAACCGTCGCGATGGCCGATGGGACCGCTTGCGGCCTGCACCTGCAGACCCTGCGCCTGCAGCACTTCGACGCTGCGCAGGATGCGCTGCGGATCTGCGCCTCGGCCATCGGTACCGGCACCGACGTCATGCATCAGTACCTGCGCACCGCGCTCGGCCAGCAGGCGGCTGTAGGCCAGGCCGAGTCCACCGGCGGCACCCGTCACCAGGCCAACCTGACCTTCAAAGGAAATTCGGGAAATCGGCTGCATCGGCACAGCTTCGGCCATGCACCCAGGTTGCGGCCAATACCATTGACCACGCCGCACGATACGCCCGCGCTATCACCGAAAAAGGGGACGGAGGGGATTAAGTCGTTTCAGGCACAGCAGGGCCAGTTACGACTTAATCCCCTCCGTCCCCTTTTTCCTAGCGACTGAAGCGGCGGGCGCCTGCCACGCAGATCACCGCGACCGCGGTCACCAGCACCATGCTGAGGCTGACCGATTCGTGCAGCAGCAGCGCGGCCAGGGCCAGGCCGAAGAACGGCTGCAGCAGCTGCAGCTGGCCGACGGCGGCGATGCCGCCCTGGGCCAGCCCGCGGTACCAGAACAGGAAGCCGATCAGCATGCTGAACACCGCCACGTAGCCCAGCGCCCACCATGCCGAGGCACCGACCGCAGTGAACGAGGCCGGGCGCATCAGCACCGTCAACGGCAGCATCACCGGCAACGCCAGCAGCAGTGCCCAGCTGATCACCTGCCAGCCGCCCAGATGACGGGCCAGCCGGCCGCCTTCGGCATAGCCCAGCCCGCACACCACGATGGCCGCCAGCATCAGCAGGTCAGCCTGCAAGGACGCCTCGATGCCGTTGCGCACCGCATAGCCCACCACGCAGGCGCTGCCCAACAACGAGAACAACCAGAACGCCGGGCGCGGCCGTTCGCCACCGCGCAGCACGCCGAACAGCGCAGTGCTCAGCGGCAACAGGCCGAGGAACACGATGGTATGTGCCGATGACGCGTGGCGCAGCGCAAGCGCGGTCAGCAGTGGAAAACCGACCACAACGCCGAGGCTGACCACCACCAGCCCAGGCAGGTCACCGCGCCGCGGCCACGGCTGGCGCAGCATAAGCAGCAGCGCCAGGCCAAGCACGGCGGCGATGGTGGCGCGTGCGGCGGTGACGAACCCGGCATCCAGCTGCAGCACCGCCAGGCGGGTGGCCGGCAACGAGCCCGCGAAAATCACCACCCCGATGAAGCCATTGATCCAACCGCTCGCCGACCGTTCCACGCCTGTGATCCTGAAGTGCCAGGCGACGCCTGGCGGAGCCTGTATGGAAGCATCCATGGCGGAACCGCCCCAGCTACAATCCAGTACAGTCGCAAAGAACTGTATTGCCCACACTTCCACTACAGTGCTGACATGCCACGTCCGCTTACCCGCATCGAATCGGTCATCCAGGCGGTCCGCAACCGCATCACCGCGCGGGTCGATGGCCCCGGCTCCCGCCTGCCTTCGGTGCGCGCGCAGGCGGCAGCGATGGGGGTGTCGGTCTCCACCGTGGTCGAGGCCTACGAGCGCCTGGCGGCCGAAGGCCTGATCAGTGCACGCGCAGGCTCGGGCTTCTACGTCAGTGGCCCGGCCGCACCGCTGGCGCTGGCCGAAATGGAGCCACGGCTGGACCGCGAGGTGGATCCGCTGTGGGTGTCACGGCAATCGCTGGAAACGCCCGCGGGCGATCTCAAGCCAGGGTGCGGCTGGATGCCCAGCAACTGGCTGTATCACGATGGCATGCGCCGCGGCCTGCGTCGGCTGGCGCGTGCCGATGCAGTGCATCTGGTCGACTACGCCGGCCCACTCGGGCTGCCCGCGTTGCGCCAGCTGCTGCAGAGGCGCAGCGCCACGCTCGGCATCGATGCACCGATGGAGCAGATCCTGCTGACCGAATCCGGGACGCACGCGGTCGACCTGATCTGCCGTTTCCTGCTCAAGCCCGGCGACTGCGTGCTGGTCGATGACCCGAGCTACTTCAACTACCACGCGCTGCTGAAGGCGCACCAGGTACAGGCAGTGGGTGTGCCGTACACGCCCACCGGCCCGGACCTTGAAGCGTTCGATCGTGCATTGCAGGACCATTCGCCGCGGCTGTACATCACCAATTCCGGATTGCACAACCCGACCGGTGCGGTGCTTTCGGCCAGCACCGCGCACCGCCTGCTGGGCCTGGCCGAACGCAGCGAGTTGATCATCGTCGAGGACGACATCTTCGCCGACTTCGAACTGCAGCCGGCGCCGCGGCTGGCTGCGCTCGACGGGCTGTCACGGGTGATCCACGTCGGCAGTTTCTCCAAGACGCTGTCGGCAGCCTCGCGCTGCGGCTACATCGCTGCACGCCATGACTGGATCGAAGCGTTGACCGACCTGAAGCTGGCGACCAGCTTCGGCGGTGGCCATCTGGCCGCGCAGCTGATGCACATCGCGCTGACCGACAGTGGCTACCGACGCCACATGCAATCGGTGCGTTCGCGATTGGCCGATGCCCGCCGGCACACGCTGCGCAAGCTGCACACGCTGGGAATCACGCCGTGGCTGCAACCGGAAGCGGGCCTGTTCCTGTGGTGCCAGCTGCCCGATTGCCGTGATTCCGCCGCGCTGGCGCGGCAGTGCCTGCGCGAGGGCATCGTGCTGGCACCGGGCAACGCGTTCAGCCAGTCGCAGCGCGCGGCCGACTATCTGCGCTTCAACGTATCGCAATGCCAGGACGCACGGATCTGGCAAGTGCTGGCGCGGGCATTGCGCTGAGCTGGATTCAAGCCGGTCAACGCAGCTAGGAGTGTTCCGCAGCAAAGGCACTTGCATGCCACGGTACAGTGGTATGTCCCCTGCTGCAGGAATCCGCGCATGTCCACGTTCTCCGACCCACAGGCGGTGGCCCGCTATGCCGAAGCGCCACTGCGCCAGGTGCCTGGGTTCCTCGCGTTGCAGCAGATGAGCCGCCTGCTGCTGGCCGAACGTGTTCCTGCGCAGGGCCGCGTACTGGTACTCGGTGCCGGTGGCGGGCTGGAGCTGAAAGCCTTTGCCGAGGCGCAGCCGGGCTGGCAGTTGCTGGGCGTGGATCCGGCCGCGCCGATGCTCGCGCTGGCCGAGCAGACACTGGGCCCGTTGAACGCACGCGTCGAACTGCTGGAAGGCTACATCGACGATGCCCCGGACGCGCGCTTCGATGGTGCCAGCTGCCTGCTCACCCTGCACTTCCTCGATGCCGCGCAGCGCCTGCACACGCTGCGCGAGCTGCACAGGCGCCTGCAGCCCGGCGCGCCGCTGGTGGTGGCGCACCACAGCGTGCCGCAGGATCCGGCCGGCAAGCTCCGCTGGTTGCAGCGCTACGCCGCGTTCGCCCATGCCTCGGGTGTTGCCCACGCCGATGCGCAGCGCGCGATCGAGGCCATTGCCGAGCGGCTGCCGCTGCTGGCGCCCGAACAGGAGGTCGCCCTGCTGCAGGAGGCCGGCTTCGACGGCGTGGAGCTGTTCTATGCAGGCTTCAGCTTCAGGGGCTGGGTGGCGTACGCCGGATGAAGCCTACGGCACCACGGTGATACCGATGCGCTGCATCAACAGCGCCACCTGCTGCACGTCCAGCGTGGCGCCACGCAGGTTGGTGCTGCGCAGGTCCAGCTCACCCAGCTCCGAGTGGGTCAGGTCACAGCCGGTGAAGTTGGCGCTGCTCCAGTCGATGCCCTCGAACTGGCCACCGGACAGGTCCGAGCCGGCGAAGCTGGCGCCGCTGACGTTTGCACCGTCCCAGCGGTTTTCCCACAGCTCGCACTTTTCCAGCGTCACCCGCGAGAAATTGGCATAGCGCAGGTTCGACTTCTTGATGAAGGCACTGCGGAACCCGCTGCGCGGGGTGATCTGGTTCATGAAGCTGGCGTTGCTGAAATCCGCGCCCTGCGCGCGGCACTCGCTGATTTCCAGGCCCAATGCCTTGACGAAATTGAAGTGGCACATGCTGATGTCGCAGCTGCGGAAGCTGGCTTCCTTCAGCGTGGCGCCGTTGAAGCGGCAGCCACTGCGGCTTTCGGCGTCATAGAAGCTGCAGTTGATGAACTCGGTGGCAGTCAGGTCCACGCTGGAAAAATCGCATTCGTGGAACTGCTGGTCGACCACTTTCTGGCCGGTGTACTGGTCCGCGCCGATGCGCAGCTTGCGGTGAACGGTGGGGGACATCGTGGATTCCATGCCACGTGCCCCGCCATGATGCCGGGCCGCGAGGGCGATCCATAGACGTGGGCGCGGGAGGATTCACCGGCAGTCCAGCCGCGCTGTGTCCCCGATGCCAATTGCACGTTGTTGCACATTTATGCACGAATGTGCAGACTTATGGCATGAGCTCAGACCCCAGCCCCCTCCCCGCCCAACGCACTCGGCAGATCCTCGAAGAACTGCGCCAGCAGGGCCGCGTGGTCGCTGCCGAACTGGCGCGCCGCTATGCCGTCTCCGAAGATTCGATCCGCCGCGACCTGCGCGAGCTGGCCGCACAGGGCCTGTGCCAGCGTGTCTACGGCGGCGCCGTGCTGCCACCGCCCAAGGAACGCCCGCTGCGCGAGCGCCTGACCCGCGACCGCGGCGACAAGGCCGAGCTGGCCGCCCGCGTCTGCGCGTTGCTGCAACCCAATCAGGTTGTACTGCTCGATGCCGGTTCAACCAACCTGGCGATCGCCCAGCAGTTGCCGCCCGCCCTCGGCTTGACGGTGATCACCAATGCGCCACAGATCGCCACGGCCGCCAGCATGCTTGATGGCACCTCGGTGCAGCTGATCGGCGGCCGCCTGGCCAGCGGTGGCGGTGCGGTCGGCGCAGAAGCACTGGCCCAGGTGCAGCGCCTGCGCGCCGACGTGTACCTGCCCGGCCCCTGCGCGGTGGACGGCGATACTGGTGTATGGGCAATGGATGCAGAAGAGGCCACGCTGAAGCGCGCGATGGTCGCGTGCAGCAGCCGCGTCATCGTCGCCGCCACTACTGAAAAGCTCGGTGCCCGCGGCCACTGGCAGATCGCCAGCCTCGACGAGATCGACGACCTGGTGCTGACCACCACCGCGCCGCCCGCATTGGCGGCGCGCTTCCGCGCCGCCGGCATCGCGGTACACCCCACTCCCCCCTGACCGTATCGCTCATGTCCCTTGCCAACCGCGCGCGTGCCGAACAGCACGCGACCCGCGCTGCGTTCTTCATTCCCGGCTTCGCCACCGCGCTGTGGGCCACCCTGGTGCCGTTCGCCAAGGCACGCACCGGGATCAACGACGCCACGCTGGGGCTGGTACTGCTCTGCCTCGGTGCCGGTTCGCTGCTGGCAATGCCGTTGTCCGGCGTGCTGGCCGCGCGCCTCGGTTGCCGGCGGGTGATGGTGGCCAGCAGCCTGCTGATCTGCCTGACCGTGCCCGGCCTGGCCCTGGCCGGCTCGGCCTGGAAACTGGGGCTGGTGCTGTTCGTGTTCGGCGCCGCCGTGGGCGCGATGGACTGCACGATGAACGTACAGGCCGTCATCGTCGAGCGCGAAGCACGGCGCGTAATGATGTCCGGCTTCCATGCCTTCTTCAGCATCGGTGGTTTCCTCGGCGCGGCCACCATGACCGTGCTGCTGTCCGCACAGCTGCCGCCCTTGGCATCGGTGCTGATCGGCGTTGGCGCCATGCTGCTGGTGATGCTGTTGTCGGCAGCGCACTGGCACAGCGAACGCATGCCGCACGACACACCGATGCTGGCCCTGCCGCACGGCATCGTGTTGTTCATCGGCGTGCTGGCGTTCGTCGCCTTCCTCGGTGAAGGCGCGATGCTCGACTGGAGCGCGGTGTTCCTCAGCGATGTGCGGCGCGTCGATGCCAGCCTGGCCGGCGTCGGCTACGTGACCTTCACCCTGACCATGACCGTGGCGCGCCTGTTCGGCGACGCACTGGTGGCGCGCGTCGGCCGCCAGCGCGCGATCGTCTTCGGTGCTCTGCTTGCCACTGCGGGCGTGCTGGTGCTGACCCTGGTCACGCCGTGGCAGGCGTCGCTGGTCGGCTACGTGTTGGTCGGCCTCGGTTGCGCCAACATCGCGCCCGCGCTGTTCTCGCTGGCCGGTCACCAGACCCGCATGCCCGGCGCGCTGGCGATCACTGCCGTGTCCACGCTCGGCTTTGCCGGCATCCTTGCCGGACCGGCACTGATCGGCTTCGCCGCAGACCATTTCGGCCTGATCGCCGCGTTCGTCGGCGTGGCCACGGCCTTGTTGTTGGTGGCGGTGTCCACGCGCTGGCTGCGGGTGTAGCCCAGGGCATCAGCGCCGCCTGCGCCGCAGCTTCATCCGCAATCGCCGATAGCCGATCACCGTCGCCGTGGCACACAGTGCGGTGCCAGCAGCGCTCAGCAGCAGCAGCACCGCCAGCCGGGTACCTTCCTGGCGCAGCATCGCCGGCAGGTCCCAGCTGTGCAGGAAGTAGAACAACCAGCGCCCCACCCGCTCGCGATGCCCCATCGTCAGCAACGGATCGCCGGTCGCCAGATCGAGATAGACGCGCGTCGCCTCGGCATCACCGAAGTCCACCACGGCCACCGGGAAGCGGCGCACTGCTGCGCCGTTCATGGCTTCCGGTGCACGCGGATAGAAGTAGGCATCCGCTGTCTGCTGCACCACGAAGCCCTGCATCGGCGCAGCGGACAGCGCACGCGCCTTCTGCTGCAGCCACGCGGCCGGCAGCAAGTGCGCAACCTGCAGATGCTCGTCGCTGCCGGACACGATGCGGGTCTCGCCCTGCCCGTCCAGCAGCACCGCGAACAGCTCACCACCGATGCGCCGCCACTGGATCTCAACTGGCCGGAAGCACTCAGCATCGGCCACCGCCAGAAGCTTCGCCGGATCGCCCAACGCGCCATCCACCGCCACAGCGCCGCCACGATAGCGCCCACCGTCGATCGCAGCATGCGTGCTGCTGAAGACACCCAATGGATTCATCGACATCAGGCCACTGAAGATCCAGGTGAACACGAAGGCCGCTGCCACCAGACCGATCAGATGGTGCCAGCGCATCCACGGCTCGACGTACGGTGTCTTCGCACCGGAACGATAGTGCCCACGGAAACGCCAGCGCCACACACCCACCACGATGCCGCTGACCGCCGCCAGCGTGCACAGTGCGGACAGCACGATCACCACCCACGTCCACACCGGGTCCACCGACTGCATGCGCAGGAAATACAACCAGTGCAGCCAGGCGCCCACATAGTTCCAGCGCTGCTGCACATGCGGGGCGTCCAGCACCACTTCACCGGTACGCGAGGACACATACAGGTCGCCCGGCTGCGCGCCGCCCACCTCGACGCGATAGAGCGGTCGATGCACATCCAATGCGCGCGAATGCGTCCAGCGGTCCTCCTCCACGCGCATCGCTCCCACGAAGGCCGGGCCTACGGCGAACTGTGCAGCGGATGCTTCGGCGCGCTGTGCCGACACCGGCGGCAGCGCCTGACCGGTGTATGCAGACCAGGCCCCCATGTGGCTGCCACTACGCACCACATAGGCGGGCTCGCCACGCAGCGTGGTCAGCGCCACGGCCTCCGGCTCGGCCTGCAGAGCAGCCGGCAGTACAGACAGCCCCTGCAGGTCGCGGGCCTCACCCAGCACTGGCAATGCCGCCAGCCGCTCGCCGGGCGTCAGCTTCGGGTAACCAATGAACAGCATCACCATGCCGCTGACGAACCACAGCAGCATCAGCAGGCATCCGCCGATGCCCAGCCAGCGGTGCACCAGGTAGGTCCAGCGCTTGGCGGTGGATCGCAACGTCATCGCCAGCGTCCTCAGAAGCGATGGTCAACAGTGAATTCGACGCGCCGGTCTGCACCCAACAACCACTGCGTACTGGTGTAGTACGCGGTGGCGTAGTACGCCTTGTCGAACACGTTGAACAGGCGCGCGCTCACCCGCGTGCGCGGTGCCGCCTGCCAGGTCAGCGCCAGGTCGGTGGTGCTGTAGCCGGGCAGCTCCAATGTGTTGGCGTTGTCGGCGTAGCGCTTGCCGACGTAACGCACGCCCCCCGCCGCACTCCAGTCCGGTGCGAACTGCCAGCTGAGCCACGCACTGGCCAGGCGCTCGGCCACGTTAGGCGGCACGTTGCCATCACGCGATACCAGCACCGCCGGCGAACCCGTGGTTTCCAGGAAGTCCTCGAATTCGGCCTTCAGCACCGTCGCGTTGGCATCCAGCGTCCAGTGCGGCGCGACATTCCAGGTCAACGACGCTTCAATACCGCGCGAGGTCTGCGCGCCCACCTGCACGCGGCGATCAGGCACCAGCGGATCGCGGCTGAGCAGCCCGGTCTTGCGGATGCGGTACGCCGCCAGCGTCCACTCGCCACCGTCGAACGCCTGCTTCAGGCCCACCTCGATCTGCCGCCCCTTGGCTAGATCGAACGCTCCATTCGCGGGGCTGATCATCAGCAGTCCACTGACCGGATCTGCCGCCTGCGAGTACTGCGCATACAGGCTCAGCGTCGGCTGCAGCGCAAATACCGTGCCGGCGCGCCAGCCGGTGCTGCTGTAGGTTTTCGAGAACGCGTTCTGGCCACTGATCAGATCGGTGCGATCGATGCGCGCGCGATCGTGGCGCAGGCCAGCCAGCACCGACCAGCGCTCGCTCAGCGCCAACCGGTCTTCCACGAACAGCGCGTACTGCTCGGCGGCGTTGCGGTAGCGCGGCAGGTTCGGCGCGTCGCTGGCGAACTGGCCCGGCACCGGATGGAACGGATCGACCGGGCCGGAGCTGCCCGTATAGGTGTTGTTGGTGTGCTTGAAGTGCGCGCGGTTGACATCCATCCCCACCGCGACACTGTTGGACAGACCGCCCACTTCACCCTGCACGCGCAGCGTCGAGGTCAGTCCGGTCTGGTCCTGGTTGTGGGTGATCTCGGTATTGCCAGATCGATCGATCAAGCCGGTAGCGCGGTTGTAGACATAGGCCTCGGCATTGCGCCAATCGCGCTGGCTGTCGATCTGGTAGAGGCGCGTGCGCCATTCCACGTTCGCGTTCGGTGTCCACAGCGCATCAAGCTGGGTCCAGCGGTCGCGATAACGGATCTCGCTGTCGTCCACGTTGTAGTTGCGATGGCGCAGCGCTTCCAACTGGCGTCCCTCCACCAGCGGCGTGCCGAAGTAGCGCATCGGCTTCTGATAGCCCTGCGCGTGGGTCAAGGTCAGCTGCAGGTCGGTGCGCGGCTGCCACAGCAGCGCGCCGGAGAAGGTGGCATCGCCGTTGCGTCCCCGATCGACCCAGCCACCGCTGTAGTTGCCGCTCACATCCAGCCGGTAGGCCAGCTCGGGCGTCAGCGCGCCACCACTGCCGAAGCCCAGCCGCGCGGTGTCCTCGCTGCCCACTGTCACACTGATCTCGTTTTCGATGGCACCGCGCGAGGGCTTCTTCGGCACGATGTTGATCACCCCGCCGATCGCACCGTCGCCGTGGATGACCGAGGCCGGCCCGCGCAGTACTTCGATGCGCTCGATCGACCAGGTATCGAACGGGAAGGTGATGCCCACGCCGCCGTACTGGCGCAGCCCGCCGTACAGCCGCATCACCGAAGCACCGTCGGTGAAGCCACGGCTGGAAAGCGCGCTCAAGCCGTTGCCCGGGTGCGGCATGGCACTGATCGCACCCGCCCGGCTGATCGCATCGTTGAGGTTGCTGTCGCCGCGCTGTTCCAGCTGTTCGCGCGAAATCACCGTCAGGCTGGCCGGCGTCTGCAGCACGCTCAAGCCCAACGCAGAGCCTGCGCTGGCGGTGGATGACAGCTCACCGCTGCGAGCATCGACCACGCGCACGGTCTCCAGCGTGGTCGGGGGTGCCGCGTCGGCGGCAAGCAGGGGCGCAGCATGCAGGAGCAACGCGCACAGCACAGCCAGCGTCGCCCGTCGCAGGCGCGCGGAGTTGGGGTTCGTTTTCATTTTTTCACGGCATGCAAGGCCACCCCGCGATGGCAGGGCAGCAATCAGAAAGGGACAGACACGCGCGTGCGGGCACCGGCCGTGGCCGGCAACCTCATGGAAAAACGATCAGTGCAACGCGCGTGCGGCTCAGGCAGCCATCAGTGCCGGTGGCCCACGCGCTCCCAATGTGCCGCTGATCCGTTGTGGCAACGCCTGCACGGCACCGCGCAGCGCGCGGCACACCGGTGCCATCGGCGCCAACAGCAGCACTGCCGCCACCAACAGGGTGATCAACCGCGCTGCAATCAGGCAGTAATCACAATCCACGCCCATCTCATGATCGGCATGCGGATCGGCGGGCGGCTTCTTTGCGGTCTCGCCGTGCGGCATCGCCATCGCGTGATGGTCGTGGTGCCCTTCCATCGCATGCTGCGCATGCTCTGCGTGTATTGCGTGGTCCATGGCTGCCACCGGCGCAGCGGCAGCCACGTGACCCTGCGCCAGCCAGCGGCTCACCAGCGGGGCGAGCAGCACCAGCAGCATGGCAAGCCAAGCCAGGGCCTGGAACCGGCGGTGGAGGACAGAATGACGCACCCGGCCATTCTACGGGCCTGTACCCAACCTTGGACCCCGTTCAGGGTTTACCCCCTGCGACACGGTGACGCAGGAGCTCGCCTCGCGCGGCGACATGTGAATGCACCACACCGCGGTCCCTGCGCTTGCGGGCTCTGCCTCGCCAACGTTAGGGTTCAATTGGCCAAGGCAAGGAGCCAGAGGAATCTGCATGACCACCCGCATCACACACCGGCAGCGCATCAGCCTGCTCGGCCTGACCGCGCTGCTTGCTGCCTGCGCCGACAAGGGGCCGCCCCCACCGCCAGAGCCGCTGGAACTCTCACAGCCCATCGCCGTGGACGCGCCCGGCCAGCAGGTGCAGTTCGAGTTCGAAACCACGGCGCGCAATTTTGCCAGCTACCGCACTTATGCGGTGGAACTGGAACTGCAGCGGCGAAGTCCAGCCACAACGGGCACGCCCGATATAGCAAGTATCAACATCCCATTCGAAGTATCCCTGCAGCGTCGGGAAGGCACTACCTGGCAGGAGATTGCAACACAGGACAGCTATCAGGCACGCGCGCGCAACGGTGTTGAGCCGCTCCCCTCGTGGCACCACTCTGAGAGCTGGCGCTATGCCTCGCTCGCATCAGGCAGCGACGGCAACTACCTCCTGAACGTGACAGCGCTGCCGCTGGAGCTCGACAGCAGATACCGGCTGCAGATTCAAACGGTCCATGCCATATCAGGACTGCAAGACTATTCGGCAAGGCTAGTCGTGCACGCCTCGCGTCCTGCAGGGAAGTGACACCATTCATTCGAAGGAACGAAGGAGTTTCCATGAACAAGCCCCGCTACAGCCTGGACATTGTCATTGCCGCACCCGGCACCCCACTGCTCGATCCCGATTCGGGAAAGCAGCAGCTGACGCCCGATGGCACTCCTGATACTTCCGGGCCTGGCCACATGTTCTATGTTCTGCATGCTACAGGTAAAGCGGCGCAGAGTTTCGGCTTCGCACCCGTCGAGCATGGCAGCATGAATGGTCCCGGGCGCATCGTCAGAGACGACGTGAAAGTCTATAAGGACCCCGCCCATGTCCGCACCATCGAAATCACCGAAGCCCAGTACAACAAGCTCAAGGCGTTCGGCGACGATCCAGTGAAGTACGGCTTCAGCAAGCACTATGCCGACGTGCGCCACAACTGCGTGGACTTCACCTGGGGCGCATTGAATCACGCCGGCATCCAGCGCAAGCACAGCCTGGACGTGAACAGCATCGGCGGCCCCGTTGGCCAGTTGCTGCCCGATGTCCGCATTCCGCTGGGCGTCCAGTCACAGGGCAAGGACGGCTATCGTCCGCTGCGCAACATCCATGGCGTGGACAGCATTGAGCCCCCTTTCCCCAACAGCGAACTCAACCGCACCACCACTCATCCCCTGCCCGAGCGCAGCTTGAAGCAGCGTCTGCTCAGCGAAACCGATGGCATTGATGGCCCCTTGGGCGAGCGTCTGGCTGCGGACGCGCGCGCACCGGGGCACAGCCTTCATGCCTTGGACCAGAAAGTGCGTACCGCACTCGCCCAGGCCAGCGAACAGCAGGGACTGCCCCCCGGCCAGGAGCACGAACGACTGGCAGGCCATCTGACCCACGCGGCGGTGCAGGCCGGCTTCAGCGAAAAGGACACGCTGCAGGTGGCATTCAGTTCAAACAGCACCGCCGAGGCACCCGGCTACGTATTCCTGCATCGCAGCGGCGACACCGCCTCGCCGGACCCTGCCGCCAATCGCCAGCGCCTGTCCCTGCTCGATACGCAGCAGGGCGATGTGGATATGCTGTATCAGAAGGCCAACGTGCAGCAGCAATCCCGCGACGCAAGTCGGCTGGCGCAGGACGAGCAACAGGCACAACAGCAGGCGTCGCCGCGCATGGCCTGACCCAGCCGCATCAGGCGCTGACACCGTTCCCGCATCAACTCACGTACTGCGCCTGACCGTTCCCGAACGACCAGTTCTCCTTCTTCACTTCCACCAGATTGATGAACACATCCTCGCGGCGGATGCCCACCGCCGCATGCAGTCCATCGGCGATGCCGGCGTACAACGCCTTTTTCTGCTCGAGCGTGCGCCCTTCGTTCCAGGTGATCTGGATGCAGATGAAGTCGTCGGTGCGATCCACGCCCAAGTAGCCGGGATCGTAGATCAGCGTGCCGGGCGCGTGTTCCTGGAAGATCTGGAAGCGGTCGTTTTCCGGAACGCCCACCGCGCGCATGGCCTGGTAGATGGTTTCGCCAACGCGTTGCAGGTAGTCAGCGGATTTACCTTTGCGAAGATCGATGCGGGCAAGCGGCATGGTGGCACTCCAGAGTGGATGGGCACGGCAACGGGCTGAGACTACGCCTGCCCGGGGCGGTGGGATAGCGCAGGGATGGAACCTTCTGGCTCTATGCGTGGCGTGGTCCCGCCTCCGCCGCGCGGGATGACGCGATTGCCATGGCGGCGCCGCTCTGGAGTCGTCTTGTGCACGGTCGGCAGGGGCGGCGATGCGCGCCATCAGTGATGGGCCGCACTACTTGCGCGTGTCGAACGACACACATTGGAAAACGTCTGGCCTGCCTAGGGACAGTTGAGAATTTTCCTTACAGACCGATGTGATTGCCCGGCTTGAAGATCGCCGCGCCGAGGCAAGACGCCTTGGCCGGGATTGGCGTCTCGAATAAACGAATGAACACCCATCGCTGCGGTTTACGTCGCAGCAGAGAGAATGCACCGATTGCCTTCAATGGCGGCCGGTGCGTGGGGATCGACAGATCCGCCAGGCCTTCTTCTCGATGGGAGTTCGTTTGCCTTGGTACGCCAACCCGCACCGTCCGCCACCTTCACTCGGGAAGGTGGCCCTACGCCAGTGAGGGTTTCGCCATGACCAACCGCACAGCCATCCATCCCCGCCTGCACGCGCTTATCGGCGACGTCGCAGCCGACGTGCCCGGGGACCTCGCACGCGAGATCGAGTGCGCCCTGAACGAACAGAACCTGCCGACGCAGTCGGCCACGTTCTTCGCCCGACTCAATGCGATCAACCAGGCCGACGGTGATGACGGACAACCGTGCATCAGCCTCACCCTCGGCGCCAGCAATCACGCTTCGTTGCGCCGCTCACTGTCTGGGCTCGGCGCATTGCTCGACCTGCTGCAGGCCGCCGACCATGCGCGCAACGAAGGTGGCCCGGACGAACAGTTGGGCGCCTTCCATATCGACGGACTGATCGTGGCCGCACGACAGCTGGTGCGCGAGGCACATCATTGCCTCTCCAGCGGCGATGCCTGACCGGCGCGGATGTGCTCCCGCTACAATCGCGCAGGGAACGCAGGAGGCCGCAATGGACGCCGAACACCTGGAATACTTCAAGGCCGCACTGGAAGGCCGCGCAACCGTTGGCTGGAACGTCTGGTTCGCCGCCAACCAGCACGCGCTGGCACAACAGCTGAGCCGCCCTGCACTGCTGCGCTTGAAGTTCAGCACACTGGATGAAGCCGAACGCCTGCTGGCCGAAGCCGGCATCGTGCCCAGCAGTACGGCGGGCAAGCGCTACGAAATGTACTGCGCGCAGTTCTCGCCGGACGTGGTGGACGCGAACGGTCGCCCGCTACCGGCCCTCTGGCGCGCGGCGCACGGCGGTGCCATCGGCCTGCTGGCCGATGGTGGGCAGGAGGCCGGCCAGGCGAAGCTGCTCGCGGAGTTCCGCCGCGTCCGCAAGCGCGGGCTGCAGCAGGCCCATGAATGGTTGGCCGATCTGTGCTTTGAGGGCGAGATGGAACTGACCAGCGGCAATGCCGAGGTGGGCCGTGGTCTGCTTGCAGTGGTGGTGCAGGCGGGTAGCGGCCATGACCTGCTGGATGCCACGGCGATGATCGCGCGCGAGCTATTGGACGAACACGCCTGAGACAAGGCCTGTTCCCATTCACAGAAGAAAACCCCTGAGTAAATGAAGGCCAGCAGTGAGCTCAGAGAATGGCTGGGACCGCTGTAGAGCAGGACTTTCCGCCCCCTCCCCTGCGTGGCCCGCATCGACCAACAAGCTTCATGATCGTAATATCCGGTCAAGCCTTACTCGAAGGCGTTTCCGGGGATGCGAAGAATGCGTAGGTGCAGGGATGCTGCAGGTGGTGCAATTTCGCGCTTCAGGAGATTGGAATCTCAATTCCGCCAGTTGGCTGCCATAGGCACCTGGTTGTGCTTTGCGCTGCCATTCGGCCTTGGCCTATTACCATCTGCCATCGCCGCAGGCCAGGAAACAGTCACTTACATCCACACTGACGCCCTTGGCTCCGTCGTCGCCGAAACAGATGCCAATGGGAAAGTGATCAAGCGCTACGACTATGAGCCCTATGGGGCCTTGGTAGGTGGCCAGGCCACAGACGGACCGGGATACACGGGACATGTGAGCGACTCGGTCACCGGACTGAGCTACATGCAGCAGCGGTACATGGATCCACAGTTGGGGATTTTGCTATCGGTGGACCCGGTAACGGCCTATCAGAAGCCAGTTGAACAGTTCAACCGGTATCGATATGCCAACGGAAACCCTTACAAGTTCACGGATCCTGATGGGCGGGAGAGTGGTGCAGCCTTCAAGGTAGTCAACGACGCCACGAATGGGCAACCGATTACTCCTCCGCCGAGAAATCCAAGCGATAGCCTCGGACCGGCAATTGGTGTCGCGTTAACCGCAATTCTGGCGGCTCCAGTACTCGCAGAGGGTGGTCTGGCCGCAATGGCAAATCCAGGAGCGGTAGCCACTGCGGCAGAGATTGGCGCAGGAGCCGCCGGTGTCACGGGCACTTCTGGCGCAGTAGCGGGAAAGATCACCGGCTACACCAAGCACGGCTTGAATCAGGCAATCTCCCGCGATGGAGGCAGGGGGGTCTCTGCAAAGGCCATACTATCGGCAGTGAAAGAACCCGCGAAGGTTGCCGAGCAGGCCGGCGGCAAGACGGCGTACACAGGGAAGGATGCGAAAGTAGTTTTGAACGGCGAAGGGAAGGTCATAACGGCCTTCCCGAAGAATAGCGAAGGACTGAGAGACCCGAAGGTAAAGTAAAGATGAAGAAGGATATCTCACCCAGCCTGCGCTCGCTGTTGGTTGAAATCGCAGCGAAGCACAATTTGCTCCTACCCGAGAATGGCGTCAGATACCTCGTTGAGCGTGATCGCGAGTCGCTGATTGATGCGTTGCTGGAAGAACTGTCAGAGAGCGGCTTGGGGCCTGACGATGAACCTAATCAACGAGGCATTGAGATCGAAGAAATCATTGACTTCGTCGGCCCCGTCGTTGATCGGCCCGATGCGTCGGGTGACTGAAGGCACGTTGATGCGGGCACGGTCTGATTGACGCACGGCGAAGATCAAGCGCGCCGCTGGAAGAACACGGCTGAGACGGAGCGCGCATTCGGCTGATCCTGCTGGATCGCAGGTAACAAAAAAGCCCCCATTGCTGGAGGCTTTTTTTGTTCTGCAACATGGTGGGCGGTACAGGGATCGAACCTGTGACCCTTGCCGTGTGAAGGCAATGCTCTACCGCTGAGCTAACCGCCCGGTGTGTTGCTGAGCCGCTCATTATAGGGGCTTTTCAGAGGCCGTCAACACTTTTTCACATTCGTGTTCACGGGTGTTTTCGGGGTGCGCAGCCGAGCATGGCTCGGCTCTACAGAACAGCGGGTTCACAGGCGTTTCGGGGCATGCAGCCGAGCCCAGCCCGGCGCTACCGGAATCACATCGTATGGGTCGGCTTGTCCGAGCCGGTAAGCCCGGCCAGCAGGGTCTCGATCTTGTGGCGCACGCCCTCGCCTTCGGCACCATCGGCCAGCTGCACGCCGATGCCGGCGGTGCGGTTGCCCTGCGCGCCTGCCGGGGTCACCCAGATCA
>Ga0308166_1001852_pt1 | contig 21089 bp, 10 predicted proteins | sample PhyCR2_2_FD_202137 | JGI IMG/M metagenome (GOLD analysis project Ga0308166, IMG submission 202137) | Phyllosphere microbial communities from UC Gill Tract Community Farm, Albany, California, United States - DLSLCC.R2 | ecosystem: Host-associated > Plants > Phyllosphere > Unclassified | place... | reverse complement strand
TCGGGGAACGGCTCGAAGCGCAGCGCGGTCTTGAGTTCGTAGTCGAGGATGTCGTAGCTCGTCTGGTCGCGCTGGGACAAGCCGTCGCGCGGGATCGCGTGCAGGCGTTTCAGGTAGCCCTTGTACAACGCGTACTGGTGGGCGATGTTCTTCGGTGCGATCGTCATGCCGATCTGGTCGGGGAAGCGGTTGTCGCCGCTTTCGCCGGCGGCGACGGGATCGAAGCGCGCTTCGGCGTCCCAGTAGTCGTCGGCCAGTCTGTTCAGCTGTTTCGATGCGGCGCTGGCGTTCGTGGCGCCGGCGGTGGGCTTGGCCGCGGTGTCGGCGGCGAGGGCCGGCGCGCAGGCGATGAGGCAGGCGGCGGCGAGGGTGCCCAGGGTAAGGGTCTGTTTCATGGGTGGTCTGCTCGAGTGTGAAAAGAGGCGGCGCCAAGGATACTCCCGGCACCGCCCGAGGCCCAGTCTTTACGGGCGATCTTTAATAATTGGCCAGCGGCGCCAGCTGCCCGCCCTTGAACGTGTAGACCGTGACGGCCGTCTTCTTCAGGTTGCCGCTCGCATCGTAGCCGTACGTGCCGGCCACGCCCTGGTAGCTCATCGTGTGCAGCTGCTTGCCGACGGCCGCGGCGTCCGTCGTGTTCGCGGCCTGCATGGCGCGGGCGATGAAGATCGTCTGGTCGTAGAACGCGGGCGCGTACACGTCCGGGTCGCGCTGGTAGCGCTGTTTGTATCGCGCCTTGAACGCCGGGCCGTTGGCCTGCTTGTCGAGCGTCGCGCCGGCCTGCGCGCACATCACGTTCTCGCCGACGGCGTCGCCGCCCAGCTTGGCCATCTCGGGGCTGCACAGCGTGTCGCCGCCCAGCAGGCGCACGTTCGCCATGCCCAGCTGCTTCATCTGGCGCGCCATCGGGGCGCCCTGCGGCGCATAGCCGCCGAAGAAGATGGCGTCCACCTTCTTCGCGCGGAACGCGGTCAGGATGGCGGAGAAATCGCTCGCCTTGTCGTTGGTGAATTCGCGGCCGACGACGGTCACGCCCGAGGCGCGCGCCTGCTTCGCGAATTCGTCGGCGATGCCCTGGCCGAACGCGGTGCGGTCATCGATCACGCCCACCGTCTTGATCTTGAGTTCCCTGGCGGCGTACGACGCCATCGATGCGCCCACCTGGGCATCGCTGGCGACGATGCGGAACACGTTCGGGTAGCGCGCCTGCGTGATCTTGGGGCTCGTGCCCACGGTCGACATCAGGATGCCGGCATCGTTGTAGACGCGCGAGGCGGGGATCGCCACGCCCGAGTTGTACGGGCCGAGCACGAACTTGACGCCGGCGTCGGCGAACTTCTGCGCCACGCTCACGCCGGCTTTCGGGTCGCCCTGGTCGTCTTCCGACAGCAGTTCGAATTTCAGCGTCTTGCCGCCCACCCTGAGCTTTTGCGCGTTGAGTTCCTCGACCGCGAGGCGCACGCCGTTCTCGTCGTCCTTGCCGGCGAAGGCGTTGGAACCCGACAGCGGGCCGCTCACGCCGATGCGCACGACCTGGTCCTGGGCGAGCGCGGTGGTCCCGGTCGCGAGCAGGATCGCCGCCAGCGCCAGGGTCTTGATGGTTGATGCCATTCCGTTGTCTCCGTTGTTATTCAACGGCCGCCATCATCGCATGGGGATCTCAAAAAACCTACTGCGCGTTGCCCCGTCGCCCTGCGATGCTCACTGTACGTCCGTACAGCTGCGCTTCTCGGACAACGGTGCTGCCGCTCGCGACGGTTTTTTCGAGATCCCGCTGAAGTGTGCAAACTTCAGGCGGGCAGCCCGTGCGTGATCAGTTCCAGCGGCAGCGCGGTGGTGCACTTGATCTGCTCCATCGAGAACGCGGAGGAGACGCCGGACAGCTGCGCGGTGCGGATCAGCTTTTTGTAGAAACGGTCGTAGCCGTCGATGTCGGTCGTGACGACCTTGAGGAGGTAGTCGACGTCGCCGCTCATGCGGTGGAATTCCAGGACTTCCGGCAGCGCGATGACGGCGGAGGCGAAGCGCTCCAGCCATTTTTCGTCGTGCTCGTTGGTGCGCACGCTGACGAATACCGTCACGGGCAGGCCGACCTTGTGCCGGTTGACGATGCTGACCCGGCTCTCGATGTATCCCTCTTCCTCCAGGCGTTTGACGCGTTTCCAGCAGGGGGTGCTGGAGAGCCCGACCTTTTCGCTCAGGCCGGAAATCGACAGCGTGGCGTCGGCCTGCAGGGCGGCCAGGATCGCGCAGTCGTATTTGTCGAGTGAATTCATCTTGTCCATCGCACGGTCTCTAGAATGTTCGTTCTTCAGCGCAGGAAAAATCAAAGATTCTTTAGTACGTCATTTTCGGCACCTAACCGTAACATATTACTCAACAATCGCGCTGCTGGCGCATTTATTTTTGGACTTTTAGCAATTATTTTATGGCCTCCGACCTCTACCTCGACGCAAACGCCACTTCGCCGGTCCTGCCTTCCGCAATCGCCGCCGCGGTCGAGGCGATGGAGGCCTCGTTCGGCAATCCGAGCAGCAGCCACGCCACCGGGCTGCGGGCCAAACGCATCCTCGACACGACCCGTGCGCGCGCCCGCCGCGTGCTCGGTGCCGGGCCGGGACGCGTGCTGTTCACGAGCGGTGCCACGGAAGGCATCCAGACCGCCGTGCTGTCGGCGCTCGTCGCCGTGCGCGAGCGGCGCGCGGCCGGGGACGACTGCGGCGACCTGCTGGTCTACGGCGCCACCGAACACAAGGCCGTGTCGGAAAGCCTCGCGCACTGGAACCGCCTGCTCGGCACGGGGCTCACCTTGCAGCCGCTGCCCGTCGACGCCACAGGACGCCACCGCCTGGACGTGCTGCGCGACCTGGCGCCGCGCGCGGCCATGGTCTGCACGATGGCGGCCAACAACGAGACGGGCGCCATCTCGGACCTGGACGGCATCGCGCGCGTGCTGCGCGCGAGCGGATCGAAAGCCTGCTGGATGGTCGACTGCGTGCAGGCGCTGGGCAAGCTGCCGCTGGATCTCGCGAACACGCGCATCGATTACGCGCCGTTCTCCGGTCACAAGCTGCACGCGCCGAAAGGCATCGGCATCCTGTACGTGCGCGACGGCGCGCCCTACACGCCGCTGATGATCGGCGGCGGCCAGGAAGGCGGCCAGCGCTCCGGCACGGAAAACATGGCCGGCATCGCCGCGCTCGGCGCCATGCTGGCCGCACTGGAAGAGGGCACGACCTTCCGCACCCACGCCGAGCTGGCCGCCATGCGCGACCGGCTCGCGGCCGCATTGCGCGACGCGTTTCCCGGCATCGTCTTCAACGCGCCGTTCGAACACACCCTGCCGACCACGCTGAATGTCGCCGTGCCCGGCGTCTCCAGCAAGGACCTGCTCGACCTGTTCGACGCGGCCGGCGTGCGCGTCAGCGCGGGCTCGGCCTGTTCCGCCGCCAAGGCCGCGCCCAGCTACGTCCTCGATGCGATGGGACTGCCCCTGTGGCGCAGCGGCGGCGCCGTGCGCCTGTCGATCGGGCCACTTGCCGACGATGCCTTCGTCGACGCCGCCTGCGCGCGCATCCGCCGCTGCGGCGAGGCGTTGCGCACGTCGCCGCTGAGCGGTGGGCGTCCCGGCGTGATGCAGGTCAGCGGCGACGGGCGGCATGGCTGGATCGTGTTCGATGGTGAAACCTGCGTCGCGCTCGATCCGCCGCCCGGACAGGTCGAGCACATCGCCGCGCTGGCGCGCGACGCGGGCCTGCGCCTGGCCGACTTCGACGCGGCGGAGCGCGCCACCGTCGCGCTGGACGACGGCAGCCATGCGCCCTGCATGCCCATCGGCGGCGCCGTGCTGGCCCGCCTGCCGGACGGCTGGCTGCTGGGCGAGGCGCCAGACGGCCGCTTGCCGCGCACGGCCGTGCGGCAGGTCTTCGGCGCCATCGATGCGACCCGCCTGGCGCAGGTCGCGCATGACGGCGCCGTGGTCTGTCACGGCACCGATGTCGACGGCCTGGCCTGGGCGACGGTGAATGCGCTGCGCGATGCCGGCGCGCCGGGCCAGCTGCATCCCGACACGCTGGACGTGTTCCTGCGCCGCCACGCGGACGCGCTGCTCGTCGACGTGCGCGAAACGGGCGAAGCGGCGGCCGGCGCAATCACCTTGCACGGCCGCGCGGCGCACCACGTGCCGCTGTCGCGCCTTGCCGAGCACCTGCCGGCATGGCTGTCCGATCCGGCCCGGCCGATCGTGTTCGTCTGCCGCAGTGGGAACCGTAGCGCGAAGGCCGCCCTGTGCCTGCGCCGCGCGGGGCATGTGCAGGCGTGGACCCTCGTGGGCGGGCTCGCGCTGGCGTAAAACATACCGATCGTCAATGAGCGTTCGCTAACGCACAGTTGCCCGGCACCTGATTGCTTAGCATGGCGGCAGCCGTGCGCCCTCGTCTCACGCTTCATCCGAATGGTCGCGTCCTGCGTCAGCCGGCGGTCGGTTGCGCACGCCACCACGAGGTTCCTGTTGAAAGAAGAAAAAGTGCTGCCGCCCGCAGCCGGGGTCGCCGATGACGACGCCCCGCTGCGCGCCGAACTGTTTTCCGCCGCCCAGATGGCCGTCCACGGCCGCCGCCTCGCCGCGCGCCATCAACTGGCCGACGCGCCGGGCAGCGACCGCCTGCTGGACCGCCTGGACGACAATGCCGCCGTCATCGCCGATGCCTGCGCCGGCCTTGCGCGCGCCGCGCGCGCCGGCGTGCGCCTGCCGCCGGCGGCCGACGCGCTGCTCGACCATGCCTGGCTGATCGACGACCACGTCCGCCTCGCGCGCCGCCACCTCCCCGACGACGACTGCTGCGCGCTGCCCTGCCTGCAGGATGCCGATGCGCGGGGCAATCCGCGCGTGTACCAGCTGGCGCTGGACGTGATCGCGCATGGCGACGGCCGGCTGGACGCGGAAAGCCTCGCGCGCTTCGTCGCCGCGTACCAGGAAGGCGCGCCGCTGGCGCTGGCGGAACTTGCGGCGCTGCCGGCCATGCTGCGCCTCGTGCTGATCGAGAACCTGCGCCGCCTCGCCGTGCGGCAGGCGGACACCCGGCGCCAGCGCGTGCAGGCCAACCGCTGGGCCGACCGCATGACGGCGCGGGCCGAGGAGCGGCCCGGTGACCTGATCCTCGTCGTGGCCGACATGGTGCGCGACGTGCAGCCGATGAGTTCCGGCTTCGTGGCCGAACTCGCGCGCCGGCTGCAGGGCCGCGGCGGCCCGCTCACCCAGGCCTTGCAATGGATCGCCACACGCCTCGCGGACGAGGGCCGCACGCTCGACCAGGCGATGCAGGCCGACGTCACGCAGCAGGCCGCGGACGACGTCTCGGTCGCGAACTCCATCGCCAGCCTGCGCCTGCTGGGCAGCATGGACTGGCGCGAATTCGCCGAGACGATGAGCGCCGTCGAGCAGGCGCTGCGCGGCGACCCGGCCGGCGTCTACGGCCGCATGGACGGCGCCACGCGCGACCATTACCGCCACCTAGTCGGGCGCCTCGCGCGCGCCGCCGGCCGCCGCGAGATCGAGGTGGCGACGGAAGCGCTGGCGCTGGCGGCGGAAGGGCATGACGCGCGCCGGCGCCACGTCGGCTTTTACCTGGCTGGCGACGGGTTGCCGCAACTGAAGCAGCGGCTGAACCTGCGCCCCGGCCGCGTGCGCGCGCTGCCGGCCTATCTGGGCGGCGTCGGCGCGTGCACCGCACTGTTCGCGGGGGCGGCCGCCGTCCACGCGGCGCAGGATGGCGCCGGCCCGGCGCTGCTCGTCGCGATCGGCCTGCTGGGCGCGCTCGGTGCGAGCCGGCTGGCGCTGGCCCTCGTCGACCTGATGGCCGCGCGGCTCGTCGCGCCGGCGCCGCTGCCGCGCATGGATGTCGGCGCGGGCATCCCGCCCGATGCGCGCGCCATCGTCGTCGTGCCCGCGCTGCTGTACGGCCGCGACAACGTGGCGGCCCTCGTCGAGTCGCTGGAAGTGCATTATCTCGCCAACCGCGACCCGCACCTGCGCTTCTGCCTCCTGACCGACCTGGCCGACGCGCCGCGGCAAGAGGTGTACGGCGACGCCGACCTGATCGAACAGGCGCGCGCCGGCATCGCCGCGCTGAATGCGAAGTATGGCGCGTGCCGGCCGTTCCTGCTGCTGCACCGCCAGCGCACGTGGAGCGACGGCGAGGGCGCGTGGATCGGCCGCGACCGCAAGCGCGGCAAGCTGGAAGACCTGAACGCGTTCCTGCTGCGCGGCGAGCGCGCGCCGTTCGCCGTGATCGAGGGGCCCGTCGACGGCGTGGACGAGATCCGCTACGTGATCACGCTGGACGCCGGCACCGGCCTGCCGCGCGACGCCGCCCGCGCTTTCGTCGCCGCGATGGCGCATCCGCTCAATCGCCCCGTGCTCGATGACGCGGGCCGGCGCGTGGTGGCGGGTCACGGCCTGCTGCAGCCGCGCATGACGGCCGCGCTGCCGCCGGAACACGCGTCGCGCTACGAACGCCTGTGCGGCGGCGCATCCGGCATCGAGCAGGACCTGTTCGGCGAAGGCACGTTCGCGGGCCAGGGCATCTACGACCTGGCCGTGGCCGACCGCGTGCTGCGCGGCCGCCTGCCGGACGACCGGGTGCTGTCGCACGACCTGCTGGAAGGCAGCTACCTGCGTGCCGGCCTGCTGGGCGACGCCCACCTCGTGGCGCCATGCCCGGCGCGCTACAGCGACGACGTCGCCCGGCGCCACCGCCAGATCCGCGGCGACTGGCAACTGGCCGGCTGGCTGCGCGACCGCGTGCCGCGGGCGGACGGCAGCCGCGAACCGAATCCGCTGCCGCCGCTGGCGCGCTGGAAGCTGTTCGACAACCTGCGCCGCAGCCTCGTCGCGCCCACGTTGTGCATCCTGCTGGTGCTGTGCTGGGCGCTGCTGCCGGCGCCCGCGTTCTGGACCGCGGCCGTGCTGGCCGTGTTCTTCGTGCCGTTCGCGCTGCGCACGCTCGTCGCCCTGGCCGACAAGCCGCACGACGTCGCCCCCGGCGCGCACCTGCGGCACTGCGCGCACGACGCGCGCATCGGCCTCTATCACGCGCTGCTGGACACGGCCTTCCTGCCGCACGAGGCCAGCTACAGCGTGGACGCGATCGCGCGCGGCGCGTGGCGCATGCTCGTGTCGAAACGGCTGCGCCTGGAATGGCGCGCGCCCACGCTGTCGCGCTCCAGCACGGACATGGAGTCGAACTGGCAGAACATGTGGTTCGCGCCCGCGTTCGCGGTGGGCGTCGCCGTGCTGCTCAGCTTTGCGAACCCGCTCGCGCTGTTCGCGGCCGCGCCGCTGCTGCTGCTGTGGTTCCTGTCGCCCGTGGTCGCATGGTGGGTCAGCCTGCCGGCTGCGCGTCATGCACCGCACCTGGCGGAGGCGCAGCGCCGCTTCCTGCGCACGACGGCGCGCCGCACGTGGGCATTCTTCGAGGACCACGTCACGGCCGAGAACAACTGGCTGCCGCCCGACCACTTGCAGGAACACCCGGCCCCCGTCGTCGCGCACCGCACGTCGCCCGCAAGCATGGGCTTCGCGCTGCTGGCCAACATGACGGCCTGGGACTTCGGCTACGCGCCCGCGGGCGACCTGCTGGCGCGCACGCGTGCGGCGCTGGACGCGATGGGCCGGCTGGAACGCCAGCGCGGCCATTTCCACGACGCGTACGACACGCGCACGCTGGAGCCCCTGTCCGTGTCCGCCACCGGCAGCGGCAACCTGGCGGCGCACCTGCTCACGCTGGCCGCCGGCCTGGAACGGCTGGCCGACGAGCCCATCGCCTCCAGCCGTGCGCTGGACGGCATCCGCGACACGCTGGACGTCGTCGAAGACCACGCCGTGCCCGCCGTGCGCGAGGCGATCGCCGCGCTGCGCCTGCACCTCTCGCCGGAGCGCTGCCGCAATGCGGGCACGTTGCCGGGCCTCGCCGATTGCCTGCAGACGCTGGCGCGCCACGCGGAGGCGTTGTGCGCCGCCGTGCCGGACGACGCCGATCCGCAGTTGCGCGACTGGGCCGGCAGGCTGGCGCGGCAAACGGCGGCCGCGCAGGCAGACCTGCTGGCGATGGCGCCGTGGATGCGCGTCGTGCAGGAATACGTGATCGATTCGAGCCTCACCCGCATCCCGACGGTGCGCGAGCTGGCCGGCTTCGGCATGAAGGCGCCGGGCGACGACCTGGAACCGGACGAGCGCACGCGCCAGCTGCTGCTCGCCGGGCTTGTCGCGGAAGGCAGCACGAACGCGCAGGTGCGCCTGCAGGAGATTGAGCAGCTGGCGCGTGCCGCGCGCGCGTGCGCGGACATGGATTTCGGTTTGCTGGCCGAGGCGGACACGGGCCTGCTCGCATCGGATGCCCGCCTGGCCAGCTTCACCGGCATCGCGCGCGGCCAGCTGCCGCAGGAACACTGGACCGCGCTGGGCCGCCAGTCGTGCCGCGCGTACGGCCACCCGGTGCTGCTGTCGGCGGACGGCGCGCTGGACGACTACCTGGCGCCGCTGCTGGTGATGCCGGCGTACCGCGACACGTTGCTGGACCAGACGTACCGGGGCATCGTCCGCGCGCAGGCGGAATACGGCCGCCGCCGCGACGTGCCGTGGGGCTTTGCGGCATCCGGCTACAACGCGATGGACGCCGCGCTGCATTACCAGTACCGCGCCTTCGGCGTACCCGGCACGGGGACGCAACGGGCGTCAGGCGAAGACCTCGTCGTCGCGCCATACGCCGCGCTGCTGGCGCTGATGGTCGAACCGGAGCGCGCCTGCGCCAACCTGGAACGCATGGCGCAGCTGGGCTTCACGGGCCGCTACGGTTTCTATGAAGCCATCGACTACACGCCGGCGCGGCGGCCCGCGGGCCAGGCCCATGCGATCGTGCGCGCGTTCATGGCGCACCACCAGGGCATGGGTTTGCTGGCGCTGTCCTGCCTGCTGCACGACCGGCCCATGCAGCGCCGCTTCGCCGCCGAGCCGCAGTTCCAGGCCGCGTTGCCGCTGCTGCAGGAACCGGTGCCGCGCTCCGGTGCGGGGCGGCACGTGGAGGTCGAAGACATGCGCCCGCGCGCGCCCGACAGCGCCACGACGGCGCGCACGGTGACGCAACCGGACGCCGCGCCGCAGGACGTGCAACTGCTGTCCAACGGCCGCTACCACGTGCTGGTGACGGCGAGCGGCGCCGGCTACAGCGCGTGGCGCGACCTGGCCGTCACGCGCTGGCGCGCGGATCCGACCGCCGGCGACGGCGGCCATGTCTGCTACGTGCGCGACGTGGACAGCGGGGCCGTGTGGTCGAACACCTGGCGGCCCACGCTGGCGCGGCCCGAGCATGACGAAGCCCGGTTCTCCGAAGGCCGCGCGGCATTCCACCGGCGCGACCACGGCATCGAACTGCACACGGAGATCGTCGTCGCGCCCGACGACGACGTCGAATTGCGCCGCCTGCGCATCGCCAACCGGACGGGCACGACCCGAACCATCGAGCTGACGAGCTACGCGGAGGCGGCGCCGGCAACCGTGCAGATGGAGATCCTGGCACAGCGCGATGCTCTCCTGTGCACGCATGGGCAGGCATGGCTGCTGAACGTGATGACGGTGCACGGCGCGGACGCACCCGCGGCCCAGTTCGGGACGGACCGCGCGCACTTCATCGGCCGCGGACGGAGCAGGGCGCATCCGGCCGCGCTGGAGGACCGCGTGCCGCTGGGCGGCCAGGACGGCATCGTGGCCGATCCGGCGCTGGCGATCCGCCGCATCCTGACGCTGGCGCCGCACCAGGAAGCGACGGTCGACATCGTGCTGGGCGTGGCCGAGACGCGCGACCACGCGCTGCGCCTCGTCGACAAATACCGCGACCGCCAGGTGGCCGACCGCGTGCCCGAACTCGCGTGGACGCACGGCCAGGTCATGCTGCGCCAGTTGAACGCGAGCGAGGCGGACGCCCAGTCGTACGCGCGCCTGGCCGGCAGCGTGCTGTGTCCGCAGCCTGCGCTGCGCGCCGACCCGGCCGTCATCGCGCGCAACCAGTACGGCCGGGCCGACCTGGAAGCTCTCGGCATTCCGGGCGAGCGTCCGCTCGTGCTGCTGCACCTGCGCGACGCCGCCAACCTCGACCTCGCGCGCCAGGCGGTCCAGGCGTATGCGTGGTGGCGCGCGAAAGGACTCGCCGCGAACCTCGTGGTCTGGTGCGACGGCCCGGCGGCGTTGCAGGACGAGGTCATGCGGCTGCCCGGCGCGGGCGGCGTGTACGTGTGCACCTCCGAGCAGCTGTCGCTGGAAGAGCGCATGCTGATGCAGGCCGTGGCGCGCGTGGTCCTGGCGGACGACCAGGGCAGCCTCGCCGAGCAGCTGCGCCGCGCGGCCGCGCGCAAGGCCGAGCTGCCGCCGGCGCTGGTGCCGACCGCGGCGCCGGACCGGGACGAAGGGACCGCGCCGGCCGTACCGGACGGCGACATCGACGGCTTTACGGCCGACGGGCGCGAATACGTCATCCGCACGGGCCCGGGCCGGCACACGCCCACGCCATGGGTCAACGTGCTGGCGAGCCCGATGTTCGGCACGGTGATCTCGGAAAGCGGCCAGGCGTACAGCTGGAACCAGAATGCCCATGAATTCCGCCTGACGCCGTGGGACGACGACCTCGTGGCCGGCCGCGGCGGCGAAGTGTTTTATCTGCGCGACGAGCAGACGGGCGTGTTCTGGTCGCCGACGGCGCTGCCGGCACCGTCCGGCGCCGGCCATGTCACGCGCCACGGCTTCGGCTACAGCGTGTTCGAGCACGCGGCGCACGGCATCCACAGCGAGCTGTTGACGTATGTGGCGCTGGACGCGCCGCTGAAACACATCGTGCTCAAGCTGCGCAACGACGGGACCGCGGCACGGCGCCTGTCCGTCACGGGCTACGTGGAGTGGGTGCTGGGCGAGCTGCGCGCGGACGCCGCGCCGCACGTGGTGACGGAGCGGGATCCCGTCAGCGGCGCGCTGTTTGCCCGCAATGCGTGGAACGGGGATTTCGCAGGCCGCGTCGCGTTCTTCCACCTCGATGCCGAGCACGTGGCGTTTACCTGCGACCGCGCGGAATTCATCGGCCGCGACGGCAGCCTCGCCAATCCGGCCGCGCTCGCGCGCACGACCTTGTCCGGCCGCAGCGGCGCCGCGCTCGATCCGTGCGCCGCGCTGCAAACCGTCATCGACCTGGCGCCGGGAGAAGAACAGGAACTCGTGTTCATGCTGGGCGTGGGCGGACGCCGCAACCTGGACGCCACCGGCATGGTCCAGCGCCACAGCGGCGCCGTGACCGCCGCCGCCGACCTGGCGCGCGTGCGCGACTTCTGGGACGACACGCTCGGCGCCGTCCGCATCGAGACGCCGGAGCCCGCGTTCGACGTCCTCGTCAACGGCTGGCTGATGGTGCAGGCGATCGCGGGCCGCATGTGGGCACGCACGAGCCATGACCAGTCGGTGGGTGCGTACCGTTTCGGCGACCAGTTGCAGGATGCGATGGCGGCCGTGCACGTGCGTCCGGAACTGCTGCGCGACCACATCCTGCTGTTCGCCGGCCACCAGTTCGTCGAAGGCGACGTGCAGCACTGGTGGCATCCGCCGACGGGCCGCGGCCAGCGCACGCGCTGCCCGGACGATGCCTTGTGGCTGCCGCTCGCGGTGCACCGCTACGTGGGCGTGACGGGCGACTACGCGCTGCTGGACGAGATCGCGCCGTTCATCGAAGGCCGCGCGCTCAGGCAGGACGAGGCGGCGTATTGCGACCTGCCCGAGCGTTCGCAGGAACAGGCCAGCATCTACGAACACTGCGTGCGCGCGCTGCGCCGCGCCCTCGTGTTCGGGCCGCACGGCCTGCCGCCGGGTGCGGGTGGCGTTGGCGAGAGCGTCCGGCTCGGGTTCTTCCTGTACGACGTGCTGTGCCGCTTCGCGGAACTCGCCGACCGCCGCGGCGACTACGGCTTCTGCACGACGTGCCGCAGCGCGGCCCAGGTCCTCGCGCACAACCTCGACGGCAACGCGTGGGACGGCGCCTGGTACCGGCGCGCGTATGGCGACGACAGCGCGAGCGGCATCGACGCGGCCACGCAAAGCTGGGCCGTGCTGTCCGGCGCGGCCGACCGGGACCGGGCCCGCATCGCGATGGAGGCGGTGGACGCCCATCTCGTGCGCGACGGCGGCGGCGTCCAGGACACGCAGGCGGCGATCTGGGCGGCGATGGCGTTCGCGCACCTGGGCGACACGGAGCGTGCGTGGGCACTGGCGCGCATGCTCGTGCCGGCCGAGCGCACGGCGCCCTACGTGATGACGGCAAGCTGGTACGCGGGCTCGGCCGGCGGGATGTACCGGTTGATCGTCGAATCGTTGCTCGGGGTGACGCGAGCCGGCGAAACCTTGACCTTGATGCCACGCCTGCCTGCCAACTGGGAAGGCTTCCGTCTACACTACCGCTACCGCGGCAGCCAGTACACGATCGCCGTGCGGCGCGCGGACGAGCCGCTGCTGCACGTGGACGGGGTGGCGCAGCAGGGCAATACGATCGCGCTGGTGGACGACGGCCGGACGCACGAGGTGGAACTGCACGTGGCTTCCCGCCACGACCCGGCCGCCCCGGCGCCGCACATGAACTGGACGACCTGCGAAAAGATGCGACCATGAACACGCGACGTGCGCATGCGGCGGCTTTCCTGATCGGGATGGTAAGCATGTCGGCGCACGCCGCCGACTGGAGCGACACGGCGCTCAGCTGGCGCTACGGCACGACCGGCAACCGGGGCCAGCGAGCCAGCACCCCGATGGTACGGGCCGAGTACCACTTTTGAACGGCCTTAAAATTTGTCAATAAGTTAATATCTAAATGACAATTTTATGAGCCTTGGATCAAGGCCGACATACATGCAATTGCAAAAATTGCATCATGAAAACCTCGATCCCCACTCTTTCCCTGGTGCTGGCCGCGGCCGGCGTGTTCAACCCCTGGTGTAGCGCTGCGTCGGCCGCGACGCTCGAACATAACGAGTTCGATGCGACCCTGCTCGCGCCCTACCACGGCGACGTCCGCGATGCGCGCACGTTCACCTTGTCGTTCGAGTATCCCGCCCTGCAGGCAGGTCGAAAGGCACGCCGTCCCGTGACGTGGCGCCTGGAGCTTGTCACGCCGTCCGGTCGCCGTGCCGCCCAATGGCAGGGGCGGCTGGCGCTGGGCGGCACGCCGCGTGACGTTGCCGTACGCTGGTCGGGCATCCTCGCCGGCCGCCGGCCCGCGCCCGGCATCTACCGCGTGCGCCTGCATGCCGCGAGCGGCAGCGAGACGGCCGACCAGGCGTGGGACATCGCCGTCGGCAGCGTGCCGGCGCCCGCGCTGCCCGCGTTCTCTCCGCTGCCGACGGGCCGTGCACGCATGATGGCCATGCCGGCGCCGGGCGCGTTGCCGTACACGGTCTATTACGGCAACCTGCACAGCCAGACGCGCGACAGCGACGGCGGCGGCCCCGTCGACAACTGCCACGGCGCGCAAGACCCGCAGACGGCGCCCTACGGTCCGGACGCAGCGTATCCGTATGCGCGCAGGCACGGACTGGACTTCCTGATGGTCTCGGAGCACAACCACATGTACGACGGTTCGGATGGCACGAACCTGGATGCCGATCCCGCGCAAGCGAAGGCGCTGTACCAGGCCGGCCTGAAGACGGCGCGCGATTACTCGGATGCGAATCCGGGCTTCCTCGCGCTGTACGGCATGGAATGGGGCGTGATCGGCAATGGCGGCCACCTGAACATCTTCGACAGCGACGAGCTGCTCGGCTGGGAAAAGAACGGGAAGGGCGAGCTGCTTGCGGACACGCCGACGGCCAAGAGCGACTACGCCGCGTTGTACGCCCTGATGCGCCAGCGCGGCCTGACCGGCCAGTTCAACCATCCTGCGCTGACCGGCCAGTTCACCGTGAACGGCACGCCGCTCGCATACACTCCCGACGGCGACGCTGTGATGGCCTTGTGCGAAGTCGTCAACAGCTCCGCGTTTTCCGTCAGCGAGAACGAGGGCGAGACGCGGCGCAGCAATTTCGAGCTGGCCTGCAACAAGCTGCTGGAAGCAGGTTACCACGTGGCGTTCAGCAGCAACCAGGATAACCACTGCGCCAACTGGGGCGCGTCGTACAGCAACCGCAGCGCCGTGCTGATCCCGAACGGCGTGCCGCTGACGCGCGCCAGCTTCCTCGAGGCCGTGCGTGCCCGCCGCGTGTTCGCGACGATGGACAAGGATGCGCAGGTGGTCCTCACCGCGAACGGCCACCTGATGGGCGAGCGCTTCGACAATACAGGCGCGCTGCGGCTGCAGGTGGCCTACGCCAGCGCGACGGGACGGCAGGCCGCGACGGTGGCGATCATCGAAGGCGTCCCGGGACGCAACGGCGACGTGAGCCAGCTCTCCGACAAGGCCGACGTCACGACGGCGCCTTCGCCGGGCGCGCATTTCTATTATGCGAAGGTGACGCAGGACGACGGCAGGATCCTGTGGTCGGCCCCGGTGTGGGTGACGCAGCAGCCCTAGAAGCCCAGGCTGCGGCCCGCGCCGAACAGGGTGGCGACGCCCAGCACGGCGAAGATCAGCGCCGCCAGGCCGTGCACGAGTTTCAAGGGGACGCGACCGGCGATCCGGTCGCCGAAGTACACCGCGGGCACGTTCGCGAGCATCATGCCGAGCGTCGTCCCGGCGACCACCGCCACGGCGGACGCGTAGCGCGCGGCCAGGGCGACGGTCGCGACCTGCGTCTTGTCGCCCATCTCGGCGACGAAGAACGCGAGCACCGTGGTGAGGAAAACGCCGAAGCGCGCCAGCGGCGCCTCGTCCTCGTCCATCTCGTCCGGCACCATGATCCAGGCGGCCATGCCGAGGAAGGCGATGCCCAGCACCCAGCGCATGACGTCGGGGCCGAGCAGGCGGCTCACGAGCGCGCCGACGGCGGCGGCGAAGGCGTGGTTGGCGATGGTCGCGACGAAGATGCCGGCCACGATGGGCAGCGGACGGCGGAAGCGTGCGGCGAGGAGGAAGGCCAGCAACTGCGTCTTGTCGCCGATTTCGGCGAGGGCGACGATGCCGGTGGAAACGAGGAAGGCATCCATGGAAAGGCGGATCATAGCAGAGGTGTGGCGCCGACGCGAACATGCTATCCTGCCCCGCGCTTCCACCATCCGAGGAATCCAAGAGTGCAATCCATGACCCGCATCGCAGCAGCGATCCTGCTCGCTTTCTCCGGCGCCGCACTGGCGCAGACACCCTCCACCGCCCCCGCCGCAACCGTCATTACGCAGGATGCCTCGGCCCTGAACGCCTGGCTGGCCACCGACGTCGAACGCGCGATGAAGCTGTTCGACGTGCCCGGCATCGCGATCGCCGTCGTCAAGGACGGCAAGGTCGTCGCCACGCAGGGCTTCGGCGTGCGCAAGCTGGGCGCGCCGGACAAGGTCGATGCGAAGACGCTGTTCGAGGTCGCGTCGAACTCGAAGGCGTTCACGGCGGCCGCGCTGGCGATGCTCGTCGACGAAGGCAAGCTCGCGTGGGACGATCCGGTCACGAAGCACCTGCCGGACTTCCAGATGTACGACGCGTACGTCACGCACGAGATGACGGTGCGCGACCTGCTCACGCACCGCAGCGGCCTGGGTCTCGGCGCCGGCGACCTGCTGTGGTGGCCCACGACGAATTTCTCGACCGACGAGATCATCCACAAGCTGCGCTTCATCCGCCCCGCCACGAGCTTCCGCAGCAGCTACGCGTACGACAACCTGCTGTACATCGTGGCCGGCAAGATCATCGCGGCCAAGTCGGGCAAGACGTGGGGCGAGACGGTCCGCGAGCGCATCCTCGCGCCGGTCGGCATGGTCTCCACGACGACGAGCCTTGCGGAAAACGCGGGCAATCCGGACGTGGCGAACGCGCACAGCAAGATCAACGACAGGATCGCGGCCGTGAAGGCGATGCCGGTGGCGAACGCCGTGGGCGCCGTCGGCATCAATACGAATGCCGAGGATATCGCGCGCTGGATGAACGTGCTGCTGGCCGGCGGCAAGGTGGGCACGGACGCGAACGGGAAGGAGATCCGCCTGTACAGCGCGAAGCAGGCGCGCGAGATGTGGACGGCGCAGACGCCGATGCGCATCAGCGAGCCCGATCCCAAGCTGGCCGCCACGCGCCCGAACTTCCTCGCGTACGGCCTCGGCTTCCAACTGCGCGACTGGCAGGGCAGGCTGGTCGCGCTGCACAGCGGCGCGCTGCAGGGCTTTTATTCGAAGGTGGTGCTGGTGCCGGAAGCGAAGCTGGGCATCGCCATCCTGACCAACGCGGAAAGCGGCGGGGCGCTGAACGCGCTGCAATACCAGCTGCTCGACCGCATGCTGGACCCGGCCGCGGCGACCGACTGGATCGGCATCGTGAAAGCCGTCGAGGACGAGAACCACGCGAAGGAACTGGCGCGCATCGGCAAGGCGAACGCCGCGCGCGCGGCGAAGTCGCAACCGTCGCTGGCGCGCACGGCGTACGACGGCGAGTACCAGGATCCGTGGTACGGCATCGCGACGATCAAGCATGAGGGGAACAGACAGATCCTGACGATGTCGCGCACGCCCGACCTGACGGGCGAACTGGAACACTACCAGCACGACACGTTCATCGTGCGCTGGAAGGAGCGCAATTTCAACGCCGATGCGTACGTCACGTTCGCGCTGAATCCGGACGGCAGCATCGAGCGGATGCGGATGCAGCCCATCTCGACGGAGACGGATTTCAGCTATGACTTCCAGGATCTGAACTTCACGCCGGTGAAGAAAGCGGTGCCATAACTATCGGCCTGCGGCCCATGAACCGTCGCTCCTGCGAAGGCAGGGGGCCAATTTTGCGTGCGCGGCTACTCAGATAAACTTGGGTCCCCGCCTGCGCGGGGACGACGGTATATGTACTTGGGTCCTCGCCTGCGCGCACTAGTGTCCGGAATATCGTTTTCAAAAACCGTCAGAAATAGCATCGTCATTCCCGTGCAAGCGGGAATCCATGCTGAATATGCTGACTATGTTCTTCATTTCCACCTCGTCGGCTACAAAGAGTCGACTTCGAGCAGTCAGCATGGGTTCCCGCTTTCGCGGGAACGACGGTATATGTACTTGGGTCCTCGCCTGCGCGGGGACGACGGTATATTTAAATCGCCGGCACCGGCGAGTACCCCGAAATCGCCCGATACTTCCCATTCCCGTACCGCAGCACCTGCTTCTGGTCGATCGCCGCCGGCGGCCCCCCATACGACTCCGCGCGGCTGATCGCCCCCTGGTAGCGGATGGTCAGGTCGCCCGGCTGCTCATGCGTCGCGTCGATGCTCCAGCTGCTCTCGATCGCATAGCAGTCATGCGTGTCCGGCGCAGCGCCGTCGTCGCGTGCGATGGGGTCCTGCGCGTGCGGCTTCACGAGCGGAGCCAGGCGGCGCTGGCAATCCGCCGCGCTGTCGACGTTGATGCCGGACAGTGCCAGCTCCACGGCTGGCTCGCGCCGGACCGCGTCGCGGCCGACTTCGTACACGGCGAGCCAGGTGCCGCAGTAACCCTGCCAGCAACTGCCGTATTCCACCGCGACGGCCTGGCGGCGCGCGGCCAGCGCGACCTCGCGCACGGCGGCGGCGCCGGAAAAGCCGCGCAGCGCGAAGATGCCCTGGCGTCCGCTCACGCCCCACGTGCCGCCATGCTGTTCGAACTGGTAGGCAGCCAGTGCCAGCGGCGTCGCGTGGACGGCGCTGGAGCGGCCGTCGTCCCCGGCCGGCACGAGGCCCGCGATGAGGGTCAGGTGCGAGGGGTCCGTGCGCAGCACCAGTTTCGGTTCGACGAGCACGCGGTTCGGCCCCACGTTCCAGCCGGCGTAGATGCCGTGCCCGGTGCCGGGAAGCGGCGGCAAGGCCGCGCTGTGCACGCGGCCGGCCGCGCTCTCGCTCCAGCCGGGAAAGGCCAGCGCAGCCAGCTGGGCCGGCGTGGGTAACGGTTGCGCGGCCGCGGCGAAGCAGGGCACCCAGGCGGACAGCACGGCCGCGCCGAGCGCGGCGCGGCGTAACGAAAACGCGGCCGCCATCAATTCTTCTTGCCGTTCCAGACGTCCAGCATGTCTTGCGAACCTTGCGAACGGATGCCGTTGTCCTGCAGGACGCCCTCGGTGGCGTCGACCATCGCCTGGCGCGGCAGGACCATCGTCTCGCCCAGGCGCTGGTCGAAGCGCAGCACGACGAGGTCGTCCTTCAGGTCGCGCAGCACGGCCACCAAATGGCGCAGGCTGCGTACCGGAACGCCGTTGATCGACTCGACGACGGAGCCGAAGCGGTTGCTGTAGCCCGTCACGAGCTTGTGCGGGAAGAACGGCGAGCTGATGACGACGAGTTCTTCGCGCTGCGCGTCCGGCTCGTCGCCGCGCCGCGTCACGAGCGGGCTGGCGTTGAAGCTGTAGGCGTTCAGCAGTTGCGCGTTGTTGCTGATGAAGGACAGGTATTCGGCCGTGGCGCGCGAGAACACGATCGGGCCGTACACGAAGTACGACGGATAGTCGCCGTCCAGCGCGGGGATCAACAGGGGACGCCGGCCGCTCGCGGGCACCTGTACCTGCATGGTCTTGCCGCCGCGGACGATGGTCAGCGGTACCTTGCCGTTCTTCGCGACCTGCTGCACGCGGTACTGGAAGCGCACGCGCAGGTTGGTCCCCAGCCTGACCATGCCCTGGTTGTCGATCGGGTAGTCGCCGATGCGCGTGATGACGTCCCATTCCTTCAGCGGATACGCGGCATCGCTGCGGTACGGGCGGTGAACGACGACGCCGTCGGCCGCCTTGTCCAGCTTGAGGTACTGGCGCAGGACCGGGTTCTCCAGCGTCTGGATATCGTCCAGCAGCAGCGGCTTGCCATCGTAGCGGCCGTCGGCCACGTCGCGCAGGAACAGTTCCACTTCCTCGTTCGGGATCACGTAGCCGATGTTCTGGGCATTCGCCGCCATCGAGAACGCGAGACCGATCATCTTGTCGCCGTCGATCACTGGCCCGCCGCTGTTGCCGGGGTTGATGGGCGCGTCGATCTGCACGCGCAGGCCCGCGCTGCCGTAGCCGTAGGGGACGAATTCGACGCGCGAGACAATGCCCTTGGTGACGGACAGCGACGTGCCGCCCATCGGATAACCGTAGGCCATGACAGCCTCGCGCACGTCCGGCAGGACGCTCGTGCGCTTGACCGGGCGGTGTTTGTCGAAGAACGATTCGTCGTCCAGTTTCAGCAGCGCGAGGTCCATGCCGCGCGCGATGGCGACGACGGTGGCGCCGACCTTGTCGCCGTCCTGGCTCGCCTGCACCTGCACCTGGCTCGCGTAGCCGACGACGTGGGCGTTGGTGAGGATCCGCCTGCCCTCGATGACCACGCCGGATCCCGTGATCTCCTGCGGCGTGGCCTTGGTCCAGGGCTTGAACGGATCCGGGCGGCGCAGGGTGCTGAAGATCTTGACGACCGAGTTTTCGACGGCAGGCGATACGGGCGGCGCGGCGGTTGGCGGGGCGGTGGCCTGGCTGATTTCCTGGGCCTGGAGCGTGCAGCTGGCCAGCGCGATTGCGGCGGCCGCCGCAAGGCGAACGATCTTCATGGAATCCCTGTTTTGGTGTGCAAATGTGACATGCAAACGTTGCCGTCGCAATATACACGGTGCGTAACTGTAAAAATGCACGAATTCTCACGCGTAACCATTCAGTAATCTGGTGTTGCATCCAGGCGTAATGACGCATGCATATACGAGGTGTCCGGCCCACCTGTCGCGGACACCGGGCGGACAGCCGCGGACACCGAAAAACGCCGGAACGCGTGCAAATCCGCCGCCTGCCACGTGGCATGAAGATTGCCTATTCAAAACGTCAACTTGCTGCTAAGGTGCATCGGCTTCATGACCCCCGCAGTAAAAAAAGGAGCGGCCCGCCACCCGGGGCGCTGACCAAAAAGAAGTGTGTGATTTCAGGAGAACCCATGGAACGCCGTACCTTCCTTAAAATCGGTGCCGGAACCGCCGGTGCCATGCTGGTACCCGTCTTCGGCAACGCCATCGCCGCCGAGGAGCTGCTCACCGCGATGCCCATCGCGGCCAAGAAGGCGCTGGCCGACACCGCGCTGAACGCCGCCACCAAGGCCGGCGCGAGCTATTGCGACGTGCGCATCGGCCGCTATCTCAACCAGTACATCATCACCCGCGACCTGAACGTCGAGAACGTGACGAACACGGAATCGGCCGGCGTCGGCGTGCGCGTGGTGGTCAACGGCGCGTACGGCTTCGCCGCCACCAACGACATGACCCCGGACGGCATCGCGGGCGCGGCGCGCCAGGCGGTGGCGATCGCCAAGGCGAACGCCAGGCTGCAGTCCGAGCCGGTCCGTCTCGCACCGGTCAAGGGCGTGGGCGAGGTGTCGTGGGCGACGCCCATCGTCAAGGACTGGCGCGCGGTGCCCATCAAGGACAAGGCCGAACTGCTGATCGCGGCGAACAAGGCGGGCATGGATGCCGGCGCGAGCTTCATGCAGTCGATGCTGTTCCAGGTGAACCAGCAGAAGTATTTCGCATCGACCGACGGTTCGTACATCGACCAGGACGTGCAGCGCCTGTGGGCGCCGTTCTCCGCGACCGCGGTGGACAAGGCCAGCGGCAAGTTCCGTTCGCGCAGCGGCCTGTCGACGCCGGTCGGCATGGGCTACGAATACCTGGACGCGCGCAAGGAAGACAAGATCAAGGCGGCAGGCGGCGTCGCCACGCTGTACACGAAATCGTACGACATCGTCGAGGACGCGCGCGCCGCGGGCCGCGACGCCAAGCGCAAGCTGACCGCGAAGTCGGTCACGCCGGGCAAGTACGACCTGATGCTCTCGCCGGAACACCTGTACCTGACGATCCACGAATCCGTCGGCCACCCGACCGAATTGGATCGCGTGCTGGGCTACGAGGCGAACTACGCCGGCACCAGCTTCGCCACGCTGGATAAATGGGAGTCGAAGTCGTTCAAGTACGG
>Ga0308166_1001851_pt1 | contig 21089 bp, 16 predicted proteins | sample PhyCR2_2_FD_202137 | JGI IMG/M metagenome (GOLD analysis project Ga0308166, IMG submission 202137) | Phyllosphere microbial communities from UC Gill Tract Community Farm, Albany, California, United States - DLSLCC.R2 | ecosystem: Host-associated > Plants > Phyllosphere > Unclassified | place... | reverse complement strand
GCTTTATGGCCGCACATGACGGTGGCGGAAAACGTCGCCTACAGCCTGAAGGTCAACGGCGTGGCACGCGCCGAACGCGAGTTGCGCACCACTCAGGCGCTGACGCTGGTCGGGCTGGAGCGCTTCGCTGCTCGCCGGCCGGCCGATCTCTCTGGCGGCCAGCGTCAGCGCGTGGCACTGGCCCGCTGCCTGGTCGCGCGGCCTACGCTGGTGCTGCTGGATGAGCCGCTGGCCAATCTGGATGTCCACCTGCGCGCCACCATGGAAGAGGAGTTCCGCCGCTTCCATCGTCACAGTGGCGCCACCTTACTCTATATCACCCACGATCAACGCGAAGCGATGGCCTTAGCCGATCGCATCGTGGTGCTCGATCACGGCAAAGTGATGCAGTTCGCCACGCCGCAGACCCTGTGGCGCGAACCGGCTAACGAGATGGTCGCGACCTTTATTGATGAAGGACGGGTACTGCCGGTCAGCGATATTGAACCGCTCGATCCAGGCAAGGCGACCGCCACGCTGTGCGGGCTGCGGGTATTGCTGCGCTGCTCGCCTCAGCAGCGTCCGCTACCGCACGGCAAAGCCAGCTTCCACAACGTCAGTTTCCGCCTGGCGGATAGCGATGAACGTCAGTTTGCCGCCCGCGTCGAGCGGATTATCTTCCGCGGCGGCTATCATCAACTCAATCTGCGCCCACTCAATCAACCGGATGTCAGCCTGTCGCTGACGCTTAACGATGCTGCATTACTGGCGGTGGATGACACCGTCGGCGTCGCCGTCGATGACGGCTGGATTCTTCCTGCATAAAGGGTTTCAGACACCATGAAAAGGGCTTTTCGCACCTCGTTTCACGCGCTGTTGTTGTTATCGGGCCTCACGGCCTCCTCTCTGTCGCTGGCGGCGGACGCGCCCGGCGGCAAGCTGGTGATCTACACCTCTCAGGCACCTGAAATTGCGCAACAGACCATCGACGCGTTTAAGGCCGCTTACCCGACAGTGGAGGTGGAGTGGACCCGCAACGGCACCACCCAGCTGATGAACGTGTTGCACACCGAGATGATGAGCGGCCAGGTCAAACCTGATGTGCTGCTGGTGGCCGACGCGATCAATCTTGGCGCGCTCAAGAAAGAGGGCCAGCTTTATGCCTGGCAGGATGCGCCGGTCAGCCAGCTTAATCCCGCCTATTACGATGCGGATAAAACCTTCTTCGGCACCAAGATTATCGCCACGGTAATCGCTTATAACACCCAGCGCGCCAAACCGGTCACGAGCTGGAAAGCGCTGGCAGTGGCGGAAAACAAAGGCCAGATTGCGGTGCCGAGTCCGCTCTACTCCGGCGCGGCGCTGTACAAGCTGCACACTGACATCAACACGCCGTCCATTGGCTGGGAATTCTATCAGCAGCTGGCCGCCATCGGCATCGCGCCGCAGGGCGGCAACGGACCGGCGCTGAAGGCGGTCGCCAGCGGCATGGATAAGTATGGCATGATCACCGACGCCGATATTATCCGCGCTAGAAAACAGGGCTCGCCGATCGATCTGGTCTATCCGCAGGAGGGCGTTTCCTACGTCACCGAACCGGTGGCGATCATGAAGTCAGTGCATAACCTGCCAGCCGCCAAAGCGTTTGTTACCTTTATGCTGTCGGAAGCGGGTCAGCAGCTGGTGGCGAAGCAGGGCAACCGGCCGATCGATTCGCGCGTGGCGGCTCCTGAAGGTTTTGCGCCAATTGATCAGATCAAACTGCTGACGCCGGACGTGGCGAAAGCGGTGGCCGATGACGCTGCGGTACGCGAAACCTTTACCGAACTGTTTGGTGGCTGACGATGAGCGTGCTGGGCAATGAATGGCGTAGCAGCCTGGCCGCCAGGCGCGGCAGATGGCGGGCGGAACCGCTGGTACTGGCACTGCTGGTGCTGGCGATCGGCCTGCTGTCGGTGGCGCCGTTTGCCCGGCTGATCGTCACCGCGCTGGCACCCGATGGCGTGATGGACAGCCATCGCCTGCTGAGATTGCTGGTCAGCCAGCGCGTGCTCAGCGCCACGCTGAATACGCTGGCGATCGGCATCAGCGCAACCCTGCTGGCGCTGCTGCTGGGAACGGTGGCGGCGTGGCTGGTGGCGCTGACCGATCTGCGCGCCAAAGCGGCCTGGGTATTCGCCTTTATCCTGCCGCTGATGATCCCGCCGCAGGTGACCGCGCTGGCCTGGATACAGGCGCTGGCACCGGGAAGCTGGCTGGCCGCGCTGGTCAGCGCGCTGGGGGGAACCTGGCTGGCTGCTGGCGAACAGCCGCTCTATTCGGCAACCGGCATGGTGCTGCTGCTGGGCCTGCACAATGCGCCGCTGGTGTTTCTGACGGTGCGTGCCGGGCTGCGCCGTTTGCCCGCTGAGCTGGTGGAGGCGGCGCGCATCAGCGGTGCATCGCCCTGGCAAATTCTGTTCACGGTGATCCTGCCGCTGGCGCGACCCGCAATCTTCGCCGGGGCGGCGCTGGCGTTTGTCGCCGCCGTTGGTAACTTCGGCATTCAGGCGATGCTGGGGATTCCGGCGCGGGTGCCGACGCTGATTACGCTGGTTTATCAGCAACTCAATACGCTCGGGCCGGGGGCGCTGCCCAATACGGCGGTCTATTCGATGCTGATTGCGCTGATTACGCTTGCCGGCATGCTGATCAGCAACTGGCTTGGCGGACGGCGTGACGTGCGGGTCAGCGGCTCGCCGCGTCCCTGGCACCAGCCGCTGCGGCGCGCCCGGCTGCCGGGTGAAATCCTTGCCTGGCTGTGGATGGTGATCACTCTGCTGCTGCCGCTCAGCGCCTTGCTGGTCACCGCCTTAACCCGCGGTTTTGGTCAGGCGCTGAATTGGCAAACCCTGACGCTGGAGAATTTTCAGCAGGCGCTGTGGGGCTATCCGGCGATCCGCCAGGCGTTCGTGACCAGCCTGTGGCTCACCAGCCTCAGCGCGATAGTGCTCAGCGTTATGGCGCTGTTTCTGGCGTTCTTTCTCAGCTGGCGTCGCAGCCGACTGGTGCGCGGGCTGGGGTTCGCCAGTGAGCTGACCTATGCACTGCCCGGCATTGTCACTGGCGTGGCGGCGATGCTGTTTTTCCTGCGGCCGCTGCCGCTGCTGGGGGTTTCCCTCTACGGCACGGTGTGGATCATTCTCGCGGCCTATCTGGCCAATTTCCTGGCGCTGGTGCTCAGGCCGACGCTGGCCGGATTCGCGCAAATCGAACCCTCACTGGATGAGGCGGCGCGCCTGTGCGGGGCGGGGCTGATGCGGCGGATGACTGATATTCTGTTGCCGCTGGCGGCACCCTCGGTGCTGGCTGGTGCGCTGCTGGTGTTCCTCACTGCGCTGAATGAAATACAGGTTTCGGTGCTGCTGGTGACTGCGCAAACCCAGACGCTTGGCCCGACCATTATCTTCCTTGATGAAGGCGGATCGGCACCGCTGGCGGCGGCGGTTGGCTGCCTGATGATTGGCGTGGTGCTGGGCTTAATGTTGCTGGCCAGCCGGCTGACGCGCCGTCTGCCGCAGGGGGTGCTGCCATGGCAAGCCTGACGGTAATCAGCGGCGTCGGCGGTAAACTGCCGGCCGCTTTCCTGCTGGAGGTCGAGGGCTACCGGCTGCTGTGGGATTTGGGCGCCGGGCCGGAGCCTGGCGTCCGGCCCGACGTCGCCGCCATCGGCCAGGTTGATGCGCTCTGCCTGACCCATTCCCACGTTGATCATGCGGCCGCGCTGGATAGCTGGGCCGGGATTGGTTCACCGCCGGTCTATGCCAGTGACATCACCTGGCAGCAGCTGGGCGAGTGCGGCGTACCGCCTGAGGCGCGACGCATCCTGCCGCTGCGTGGCCAGTGCGCGCTGGGGCCGCTGAATTTGTTTACCGGACGCAGCGGGCATTCGCCGGGATCGATCTGGTTTCATCTGCCGATAGCAGGTGGCATCACCTATATGGGCGACTGGAGCCGCGAATCGCTGCTGTTGCCGTTTGATTGCCCGCCGCGCGCCCGGCTGCTGATCACCGATGGCTCCTATGGCGACCGCACCCAACGGCTGGCGCAGCAGGTCGACGCGCTGGCGCTGGCAGCACGCTCGGGCGCGGTGGTCACGGCGCCGCTGCACGGACGCGGACCGGAGATGGCGTTGCAGCTCAGCGCGCGCGGGCTGCCGGTGGTGATGTGCCCGCAGGTGCGGGAAGAGGTGGCGCAGCTGCTGGCGCTCAACAGCCTGCCGGTTGCCGCCACGCTGGCACTGGCCAGATTGCTGCGCGTCGCCACCCCGGACTGCTGGCGACCGGACGCGGTAATCGTCGCGGCGGATGCGGTCGCCGACAGTGGCCTGGCGGCGCAGCTCAGCCAGCAAGCCGGGTTTCGCCTGATCTTCAGCAGCCACGTCTCCGCCGGAACCCGTGCCTTTGAGATGCTGCAAACCGGTACGGCACGCTGGTTGCCGTGGAACGTCCATCCACCGCTCGACGACCAGCTGACGCTGATCAGACAGACGGCCGCCCGGCAAGTGATCGCGGCGTTCGTCGCGCCGGAACAGTGTCTGCAGCTGATAAGACAAAGTCCGGCAACGCTCTGCTGGCAGCCTCATTATCCGCTCTGCTCGCGCTGGGAAAGCGTCGCCTGACGCATCGCCATTGCCGCGTCTCTCCTCTGGCTGACGCGGCGGCACGATTGAATATTTACCCGCTGCTGCCGATAAACCTCCTACTAAGTTTGGTGATTCTTCTTATTGCGCTTGTGATCCCGGCCCATTTCGGCTGTAGTCTGCGCACATTATTAAGAACATTCCTAAGCCACTATCCGGCTACACAGCAGCAGGCTAAAAACAATGGATAATAACGCTGATGTCATCTATCGCATGCTGGTACAAAGCGTGATGGATTACGCCATCACTATGCTAAAACCGGACGGCACCGTCGCCAGCTGGAACCCCGGAGGCCAGCGCACTTTGGGCTATACGGCAGACGAAATTATCGGCCGCAGCGTCATCCTGCTTTACAGCGAAGAGGATCGTCGCCGGGGCCTGCCGCAGCGCGGACTGGATCTCGCCGCCACCGCCGGACAGTATGAAACCGAAGGCTGGCGCTATCGCAATGATGGCAGCGCGTTCTGGGCGCATGAAGTGATCAATCCGATGCGCAGCGATGCCGGTCAGCTGGTGGGATACGCCCAAATCATCCGCGACTGTACCCGGCAGCAGGAGCATCAGCGCAAAGAACGTGAGCAGGAGGCGCGCTTTCGCCTGCTGGTCGAAGGCGTCACCGATTACGCTATCTATATGCTCGATCACGACGGCAACGTAGTGAACTGGAATGCCGGTGCCCAGCGCGCCAAAGGCTACGTTGCCGAAGAGATTGTCGGCCAGCACTTCTCGCGCTTCTACAGCGCGCAGGATCGGCTCAATCATCTGCCGGCTCAGAACCTGCAAACCGCTTATCGCACCGGCCGTTTCGAAGATGAGGGCTGGCGCTATCGCAAAGATGGCAGCGCGTTCTGGGCGCACGTGGTGATCGATGCGATCCGCGACGATCAGGGCAAACTGATGGGCTACGCCAAAATCACCCGCGACTGCAGCGAGCAGCAGCGCATCCGTAACCTGCAGCGTGACCAGGAGCAGCGTTTCCGCCTGCTGGTCGAAGGCGTAACCGATTACGCTATCTATATGCTGGATATTGAGGGGCGGGTGGTGAACTGGAATGCCGGTGCCCAGCGCGCCAAAGGCTACAAGGCGGACGAGATCGTCGGCCAGCATTTCTCCCTGTTCTACAGCGCGCAGGAACGGCTGAACCGCACGCCGGAAGCCAACCTCGGTATTGCACTGAAGACCGGTCGCTTTGAAGATGAGGGCTGGCGTTACCGCAAAGATGGCAGCGCGTTCTGGGCGCATGTGGTGATCGACGCGATCCACGATGATGACGGCAAGCTGGTGGGCTTTGCTAAAATCACCCGCGATCGCACCGAACGACGTGAACAGGAGCAGCAGGTGCTGCGCGCCCGCGATCTGGCTGAGGCGCAGAGTGCGCAGAAAACCGCGTTGTCGAAGTTCCTCGACAACATCATCGCCAATATTCCCTCCTGCGTGATCGTCGAAGATGCGATCACCCGCGAGATCCTGCTGGTCAACGATCGTTCGCAGCAGCTGTTTGGCCTGTCGAAATCGCTGATCGTCAACAAACGGCCACACGAGTGTATGTCGCCCGAGCTGAGCGACTATTTCAACAACCTTGCCGATGTGGCGCTGCGCAGTGAAGGCATCCATGAGCGTGAGCAACTGCTGATGACCGCCAGCGGCGAACGCATTCTGCATACCCGCGCGACCGCGATCAATGGCCAGGATGCGCGACGTAATTACCTGATGCTGATTGTTGAAGATGTCACCGATCAGCGTGCCGCCGACGCCCGCATTCACCATATGGCGCACCATGATAATCTTACCAGCCTGCCCAACCGCATCCTGTTTCGCCAGCGTCTGAGCGAGGCGTTGCGCACCGCCAGCCAGACTGAGCGTCAGACGGCGGCACTCTGCCTCGACCTGGATAACTTCAAGAACGTCAATGACGCGCTGGGCCACCAGATTGGCGATGAGCTGTTACGCTCGGTGGCAAAACGTCTGCGCAGTACCCTGCGCGATCAGGATACGCTGGCGCGCATTGGCGGCGATGAGTTTGCCATTGTGCTGCCTTCAGTGACCAGCAGCGAGGAAGCCAGCATCGTGGCGCAGCGCCTGATCGAGGCGATTCGGCCGCCGGTTAATATTGAAGGTCATAACCTGTCGGTCGGACTGAGCGTCGGCATCGCGCTCAGCACCACCATCACCAATACGCCGGAACAGCTGCTGCGCTGCGCCGACATGGCGCTGTATGAAGCCAAACGCAATGGCCGTAATCGCTTCGAGCATTTCACCCTGGCGATGGATGACGTGGCGCGCAGCCGGCGCGTGATTGAGAATGATTTGCGCGATGCGATCAGCGGCGGGCACCTCAAGCTCTACTATCAGCCGATCACCAACGGCGACAACAAAACCATCATTGGCTATGAAGCGCTGATGCGCTGGCATCATCCGATCCGCGGGCTGATCATGCCGAACGACTTTATTCCGATCGCGGAAGAGACCGGGCTGATCCACATGCTGGGGGCTTTCGCCTTGTATGAAGCCTGCCGTGAAGCATCAAGCTGGGAAGGGGTGCAGTCGGTGTCGGTTAACCTGTCACCGCTGCAGTTCAAAAACAGCTCGCTGGTCTCCGTGGTGGAAGGCGCGCTGACGGAATCGGGGCTCGACCCGGCCCGGCTGGAAGTTGAGATCACCGAGTCGGTATTGCTGGATGACTCGCTCGGCAATATCCGTACCCTGCAAAACCTCAAGGCGCTGGGGGTTCAGATTGCGCTGGATGATTTCGGCACCGGCTACTCTTCACTGAGTTATCTGCGATCCTTCCCGTTCGATAAGATCAAAATTGATAAGTCGTTCATTAATGATATGGGTGACAGCCGCGAGGCGCTGGCGATTATCCGGGCGATTACCGGCATGAGCCGCAGCCTGGACATTCAGATCACCGCAGAAGGCGTGGAGAGCAACGAACAGTTCGCTAAGCTGCGTGATGAGGGCTGTACGCTGTTCCAGGGCTTCCTGTTCGGACGTCCGCAGCCTTCGGAGCTGCGGCTGAAAACGCTGGATTAATCATACAGGCCATGCTGCTGGACCGGCGCATGGCTGAGATTATCGCGGATGCGGCGCACCGAATCGCGCACCACCAGTTTGCCATTCAGCAGCAGCGTGCCGGGCGGTGCGCCCGGATGCAGCCGCAGTTCCTGCAGCATTCTGACGGCCGCCGCGCCCAGTTCATCACGCGGCACCTGGACTGAGGTCAGCGGAATATCGTGGATGGCGGCCAGATTAAAGCCATCCATGCTCATCACCGAAATATCCTGCGGCACCCGCAGTCCGGCCTGCTCCAGCGCGCTGACCGCACCGGCCGCGATGTAGTCACCGCTGGCCAGAATCGCCGTCGGGCGCAGCGCTTCAGGGCAGTGGCGCAGATATTCACTCAGCCGTTCCGCCGCTTCATTGCTGCTGAAGCTGTTGAGGGTCAGCAGATGCTGACGGCTGTCAAAACGCAGATTCATTGCGTGCCAGGCGTCGCGCACGCCCTGCAACCGCTGCTCCATGGTGTAACGGCGCAGGCAGTGCAGCGACAGAATCTGCCGGTGTCCCTGCTCAAACAGGTAGCGCGCCGAAAATTCACCAATCAGCTGATGATGCGGCGAGACCGAAGGTAAACGCATCCGGCGATCCCGGGCGTTAATCAGCACGCAGGGCTTGTTCATCTCTGCCGCCAGCTGGTGGATATGCTCATCATCAATGCCGATCAGCAGTGCGGCCTCGGTCTGCTGCATCTTATCGATAAACAGCGCCGCATCACTCTCAATCTCCTCCAGCGCGCAGTAGCGCAGCCTGACCTCATGCGGTTCCACCGCCTGACTGATGCCCTGAATCACCTTGTAGTAGAAAATGTCGCTGCGCACGTCAAACGCGCGTGGCGGCGCAAACACCATCAGATTATTCAGCAGCAGGCGACCACTGTGCAGGTTGTCCAGCACGCCCTGCTGCTGAGCAATGGCCAGCACCTTGTCACGGGTGGCGGGGCGGGTATTCGCTTTGCCCGCCAGCACCCGCGATACGGTGCTGATCGAGACGCCACTTAACGCCGCAATTTCACTCACTTTCAGCCTTTGTTTCATTCTGTGATCGCCTTCAAATCTGCTGATGAAAAATTTTTCATAGCGTGCTGAATCGCGTCAGATAAGCGATTGACCACACTTTTTGCGCTGGCGTTAGCCTGCCATGAAAAGAATTGCAAAAAAGAGGCTGTACCCACGTTTCACACTTTTCTAACGTCGTTGCACAGACACGCGGTACGCCTGCCGGCGGTGTGAGTCATCAATGCATATCAGGAGTGGCACTATGAGCCTCGATTCAACAACCAAGCCGATCAGCGCCTCGCGCACGGTGCGCGTGATTAAAAATTTACGCTGGTGGATGCTGGGGATGTTTCTGCTGGGGGTGACGGTTAACTACATCACCCGCAACTCGCTCGGTATCCTGGCACCGGAGTTAAAAAACAGCCTCAACATGAGTACCGAACAGTATTCGTGGGTAGTGGCGGGATTTCAGCTGGCCTACACCCTGTTCCAGCCGGTCTGCGGCTGGCTGATCGATGTGATCGGCCTGAAGATGGGGTTCCTGATTTGTGCGCTGATCTGGTCGGTGACCTGTCTGCTGCATGCGGGTGCTGGCAGCTGGCTGCATCTGGCGCTGCTGCGTTTCGTGATGGGCGCGTCAGAAGCGGCCGCGACACCGGCCAATGCCAAAGCGATTGGTGACTGGTTCCCGAAACAAGAACGTCCGGTGGCCGCCGGCTGGGCAGGTGTTGGCTTCTCGGTCGGCGCGATGCTGGCCCCGCCGATCATCTACCTTGCCCACATCTCTTTTGGCTGGCAGGGCGCGTTTCTGCTGACCGGCGGGCTGGGTCTGCTGTGGGTCGGGCTGTGGTGGTGGGGCTATCACGCACCCGACCGCCATCCGCGTCTTTCCGATGAAGAGCGCGCCTTTATTAATCAGGATAACGAAGCGGTGGGTGAGAAGCTGCCGTTCTTTACCGCGTTAAAAGTGATCGGCAAAGAGAAGAAATTTTACGGTATCGCCATTCCGGCCTTCCTGGCGGAACCGGCCTGGGCGGTGCTGAGTTTCTGGGTGCCGCTCTATCTGGCGAACGAACGCGGCATGGATCTGAAACAGATTGTGATGTTCGCCTGGCTGCCGTTCCTCGCCGCCGATCTCGGCAGCGTCGCCAGCGGCTATCTGACCAAACTTTATGTGCGCTGGTTCGGCCTGACCCGGGTCAATTCAATCGTCGCCAGTTCCGTCACCGGCGCGCTGCTGATGGTCTCGCTGGCGCTGATGACGCTGGTTGACGATCCCTGGCTGGCGATTGCGCTGATTTCAGTCGGCGGCTTCGGTCACCAGGTGATCTCCTGCATGCTGAGCGCGCTGGTGGTGGAGCGCTTTGATCGCCGCCAGATGGCGACGGTTAACGGTATGCGCGGCTCCTGCGCGTGGATCGCCAGCTTTATTTTCTCGCTGATTATCGGTGTCACCGCCGATACCATCGGCTTCAATCCGCTGTTTGTGGCGATGGGCTTTTTTGACCTGATTGGCGCGGTTTTCCTGGTGATGTTGATCGCCGAACGCCGCCAGCGCCCGGTAAACCATTAAGGATATCCCGATGAAAACCCTGAAGAACTGGACACTGCATCAGCAGGCTGCGCATTTCGTTGAGCTGAAGGTGGAGGATCGTCATTTTCTGCGCATCTATGTGCTCGAAGAGGGACTGATGCGGGTGCTGCTGAAGCGCGACGGCCAGCTGGCGCTGAACCGCACCTGGAGCATTGCGCCCGGTCAGGATGTGCCGTGGCAGGGCCGCGATCGCGAAGCGCTGGACGGTTTTGCGCTGCCCGACTTTACGCTGGTGCATGATGCGCAGCAGGTACAGATCGGCACCGGACGGCTGCGGGTCACGGTACATCAGCCGCTCTGCCTGAGCTGGGAGCAGTTCGATGGTACAAACTGGCAACCGCTGGCGGCTGACCGTCATACCGGTGCCTATTTGCTGAACGTCCACGGCGACGGCGTCGAACACTATCAGCGCCGTCAGCCGCAGGATCGGGTTTATGGCCTGGGTGAAAAGAGCGGCGATCTGAATCGCGCCAACCGTCGCTTCGAGATGCGTAATCTGGATGCGATGGGCTACAACGCCGCCAGCACCGATCCGCTCTACAAACATATCCCGTTTACCCTGACGCAGCGCGACGGCGTCAGTTTCGGCCTGTTTTATGACAATCTCAGCAGCAGCTGGCTCGACCTCGGTAACGAACTGGATAACTACCATCTGCCTTATCGCCGTTATCGCGCCGAGGCTGGCGATCTTGATTACTACATGATGCTGGGGCCGACGCTGCTGGAGGTCACTAAAGCCTTTGTGCGACTGACTGGCCGCACGCTGTTTCAGCCGAAATGGAGCCTCGGCTACAGCGGTTCGACCATGCACTACACCGATGCGCCCGACGCGCAACAGCAGCTGCAATCGTTTATTCGCCTGTGCCGTGAGCATGAAATTCCCTGCGACTCGTTCCAGCTGTCGTCGGGCTATACCTCGATTAACAATAAACGTTACGTCTTCAACTGGAACTACGACAAAGTCCCTGACCCCAATGCGCTGAGCGAGGCGTTTCATCGTGCCGGCATGAAGCTGGCGGCCAATATCAAACCCTGTCTGTTGCAGGATCATCCGCGCTATCAGGAAGTGGCCGCGCAGGGGCTGTTTATTCGTGATTCCGAACAGGACCGTCCCGAGCGTTCGGTGTTCTGGGACGATGAAGGGTCGCACCTCGACTTTACCCATCCGCAGGCGGTGCGCTGGTGGCAGGAGAATGTCACCCGTCAGCTGCTGGAAAAGGGCATTGATGCCACCTGGAACGACAACAATGAGTATGAGGTGTGGGATGGTGAAGCACGCTGCCACGGCTTCGGTCAGCCAATCGCCATCAAGCATATTCGGCCGGTGATGCCGTTGCTGATGATGCGTGCCTCAATGGAAGCGCAGCAGCAGTTTGCGCCCGACAAACGGCCCTACCTGATATCGCGATCCGGCTGTGCCGGGATGCAGCGCTATGTGCAAACCTGGAGCGGCGACAACCGGACCAGCTGGCAAACCCTGCGCTACAACATCCGCATGGGGCTGGGAATGAGCCTCTCCGGACTGTACAACGTCGGCCATGACGTCGGCGGTTTTTCTGGCGACAAGCCCGATGCCGAGCTGTTTGTGCGTTGGGTACAGAACGGCGTGATGCATCCGCGCTTTACCATTCACTCCTGGAATGACGATCACACGGTCAACGAACCCTGGATGTATCCGGAGGTGACGCCGATGATCCGCGAGGCGATCCGGCTGCGCTATCGCCTGATGCCGTATCTCTATACCCTGGCGTGGCAGGCCAGTGAGCAGGATGAGCCGATGCTGCGTCCGACCTTTCTCGATCATGAACAGGACCCGCGCAGCTGGCAGGAGAATGATGACTTTATGCTGGGACGCGATCTGCTGGTCGCCAGCGTGGTTGAGCAGGGCGCGCGGCAGCGTGAAGTTTATCTGCCGCATAACGGCCAGGGCTGGTATGACTGGCACAGCGGCCAGTGGTTTGTCGGTGGTCAGCAGATCACGCTGGATGCGCCGCTCGATCGGCTGCCGTTGCTGGTTCGTGCCGGGGCGGTAATTCCGCTGGGCGAGTGTGAAAGCACCACCGATGCGCAGCGGGATACGGTCCGTCAGTGGCAGTTATGGCCGGCGCCCGCTGATGCGGTATCGCACGGAGAGGTGTTCGACGATGACGGTGAGAGTTATGGCTGGCAACAGGGAAATGCGCTGTGGCTGAACTGGACGCTGAGCAGCAGCGCCACGCGGATCGATTTGACGATTGAAAAACGCGGTGATTACCAGCCAGCATGGCGTGAAATCAGCCTGCGACTACCCGCGGGTGAAACCCGGCCGCTGTGGGTTAACGGCGAGCCAGCAGACGTTTACCGGCTGGACTAAACAGCGCAGCCGGTGGAAACACCGGCGCAGCAGAAAAAGGTCGGCCCATTTACCGGGCCGATAGTATTACGCGGAGTGGTTTTCGGTGCTCATCCGGCCAAGATCTTTATCGACCAGGAACAGACCGTTACCGCTGTTGCTCACCATTGCCAGTTTATCCAGCACGGTTTTGAACAGCTTCTCTTCTTCGTGCTGCTCAGCCACGTACCACTGCAGGAAATTGAAGGTCGGGTAGTCCTGTGAGGTCATCGCCGCATGCACCAGCTCGTTGATTTTGGTGGTGATCAGCTGCTCGTGCTCCAGCGCCTGCTGCAGGATTTCATTCAGTGAGGTGAAAGAGACCGGCGGCGCGGCAATGGTGCCCAGCACCGGCATCGCGCCAGTGTCGCTCAGATAATCGAACAGGCGCTGCATGTGTTCCATCTCTTCACGTGAGTGCATTTTCAGGAATGAGGCGGCGCCTTCAAATCCTTTGTCGCTGCACCAGGCACTCATTTGCAGATAAAGATTAGCGGAGAAAAATTCCAGGTTCAGCTGGTCGTTCAGACGCCCAGTCATTTCAGCAGTCAGCATGGCCGAGTCCTTATAAGAATATGTTAAATAAACAGGTGAGAGGCGATGAATTATGCATCAAACATGTTAGCAATGTGAAGCCTTTTCGACAAAACAGGCTAATTTATCTGATTGATTTAAATAGAATTATTTCACAAATTGAATGCGACCGATTCTCATTTTTCATCAACCTTATGGCTTCACCCACTGGCACCATTATAGTGCGAAACAGGACGGTCTGACTGAATCATGCTGGTGCAGGCTGTTTTCCGTTGATTTAAATTCCAGCAATCTGATTTCAGCCGGCAAATATTATTTTGCTGGTTATCCCTCACCTGCTAATTAATTTCAGCCCGTGCGCAGCGAATATTGCTCCGTCAGGCTGGCGATGGCGATAAATAATCAGTCTGCTGGCCGCTCTGGCATAAATCCTGCTTAGAACTTAGTTCCATATATTGAAACTTACCGCGCCGCGAAACCGCCGGCGGGTCAGCCTTATCGGGAGAAAATAATGTCGGAACAGAGTGTGGTTAAGGCGGAAAAGGTCAGTGCCGGAAAAGGCAGTTATGTGGCGTTAATTTTTGCCATTCTTTTTTTCTCCGGGCTGTTTTATCAGGTTGAGGGGCTGAAATGGCTGGGAGCATTTGACTTCACCACGCTGGGCGGCAGTTTTGGCACCATGAAAGATCCTGCCAGCAGCACCTTTCTGGGGGCTGGCGGACTCAGCGCCAAAGCAGGCTTCCTGTTTGCGTTATCCCTTACGCCGACCGTGATGCTGGCGCTCGGCGTACTGGAAATCTTCACCCACTACGGGGCGATACGCGCGGCGCACCGGCTGCTGACGCCGTTACTGAAACCCTTAATGGGTCTGCCGGGACGCTGCGGGCTGGCATTAATTACCGACCTGCAAAGTACCGATGCGGGTGCGGCGTTAACCAAAGAGATGTATGACCAGAGGCAGATCGGTAAAAAAGAGGTGGTGGTAATGAGCGCCTGGCAATATTCCGGCGCCGGTTTAATCAACAACTATTTTGCTATCGGTTCGGCGCTTTTTGCCTCAATGACGCTGCCAATCATCATCCCGCTGATTTTAATGCTGGTGCTGAAATTTGTCGGTGCGGCGATTACCCGCTTCGTGTTAAACAGTGTTTATAAAAAGGATTTCAGCGATGGAAACCAATAAAGTCGTCAGCGTCAGTAATAACCCGTTTGATGTGTTTGTCACCGGCGCGCGTAAAGGCTTTCATATTGCCATTCATAATCTGATGCCCAATGTGGTGATGGCGTATGTGCTGGCGGAAGTGCTCAATCTGCTCGGTATTATGCAGTTTCTCGGCCAGCTGTTTGCACCGGTGATGGGCGTATTCGGCTTGCCGGGCGAAGCAATTACCGTGCTGCTGACTGCCTGGCTCTCCTCGTCTGCCGGGACCGGTGTGGCGGTCAGCCTGCTGACCAAAGGGCTGCTGACCGGCGCCGATGTGACCGTACTGGCGCCGGCGATCTTTCTGATGGGATCGCAACTGCAATATATGGGACGGCTGCTGGGCGTGGCCGATGTGCCAAAAAAATACTGGCCGCTGCTGATGCTGGTGAGCATCATCAATGCGCTGATCGCGATGTTTGTTATGCGTCTGTTTATTCAGGAGTGAAGCCGTGTCTGAGGTATTAGAGCATTACCATTTTCTGCATGAGATCCCGGAACTGGGATTCCAGGAGGTAAAAACCTCCGCTTACATCGCCGGGCAGTTGGAGCAGGCGGGTCTGAAGGTGACACGCAACATTAATAACACCACCGGCATTGTGGCGGAGATCGACAGCGGAGTGCCCGGCCCGGTGCTGGCGCTGCGCGCCGATATGGATGCGCTGGGGCACATCATCGATGGCGTGCCCTGCGCGCGTCACACCTGCGGCCATGACGGTCACTCCTCGGTGGTGCTGACGGCGGCGACGGCGCTGCTGAAAGAGGGCGCTGTGAAGCGCGGCCGGCTGAAAATTCTGTTCCAGCCGGCGGAGGAGCTGGGCGCGGGCGCGCTGGCGATGGTAGAAGGCGGCGCGCTGGATGACGTGGAGATGATTCTGGGTTTTCACCTGCGGCCGCTGGAGGAGTGCGTGGTCGGGCAGGCGGTGCCTGCGGTACTCTACTCGGCCTGCAGTACGCTGGAAGCGACCATTAAAGGTCAGCCGGCTCACGCGGCGCGCCCGCATCTCGGTGTCAACGCGCTGGATGCGGCAGTGCAGGCGGTGAATGCGGTCAACGCACTGCACCTTTCGCCGGGCCTTAACTGGAGCGTTAAAGCGACGCGTTTCCTGTGTGACGCGGGCGTGACCAACTCGGTGCCGGACGAAGCGCGGGTGGTGTGGGATCTGCGCTCGCAGGAAAATGCTCCGATGGAGCTGCTGAAAGAGCAGGTCACGCGCGCCATCGTTAACAGCGTGGCGGCGCTGGGGGCCACGGCGCAGGTCAGGGTATTGAAAGAGATGCCTGCGGCAGAGATCGATGATGAGGCGACGGCGGTGATCCGCGCAGCGATTGTCGAGGTGCTGGGAGAAGAGGGGCTGCTACCGACTAAAACCACCCCAGGCAGCGAGGACTTTTTCTACTACCCGGTAAAACGCCCCGGCGTGAAGGCGGGCTTCTGGGGATTGGGCACCAACCTGACGCCAGGTCTGCATCATCCCGATATGCGCTTCGATCTCGATTCGCTGGAAATTGGCGTGCAGATCTTTAAAGCCTGCGTCCGCAAGGTACTGGGCTGATGATGTCGGGACGGGCGCTGGCCTGTCCCGGCCGTTTGTCGGGTTCAGCGACCTGAGCCACTGACCAAATCCCCCGCCTTCCCCTGTAGGCCGCGCGCGCAAAATATTGTATGCTATGCCGCCTTAAAGCTGACCAGGTAACCGGAATTCACGCCAATGTAACTTCGCGCTGACCCGCCGACGACGTAATGTCGCCTTCGGCACCGTTTACCCGCCGGTAAGGTTCTGCCGGCCACCGTGATTTATCAGCAGCGCCAGACAGAGAGCGCTGCTCCATTGAGAAGAATTCACTCATGTCTAATCCCTTTTTAGAAGAGGTGGCACGCCGCCGCACCTTCGCGATCATTTCGCACCCGGATGCCGGTAAAACCACCATTACCGAAAAAGTCCTGCTGTTCGGACAGGCTATCCAGACCGCCGGTACGGTAAAAGGCCGTGGCTCGAATCAGCACGCCAAATCCGACTGGATGGAAATGGAGAAACAACGTGGTATCTCCATCACCACCTCGGTGATGCAGTTCCCTTACCGTGAAAGCCTGGTCAACCTGCTGGATACCCCGGGCCACGAAGATTTCTCGGAAGATACCTACCGCACCCTGACGGCGGTTGACTGCTGTCTGATGGTGATCGACGCCGCCAAAGGCGTTGAGGATCGTACCCGTAAGCTGATGGAAGTAACCCGTCTGCGCGATACGCCGATCCTGACCTTTATGAACAAACTAGACCGTGATATCCGCGATCCGATGGAGCTGCTGGATGAGGTCGAAAGCGAACTCAAAATCGCCTGTGCGCCGATTACCTGGCCCATCGGCTGCGGCAAATTGTTTAAAGGGGTTTACCACCTTTATAACGATGAAACCTATCTCTACCAGACCGGTAAAGGCCACACCATTCAGGAAGTGCGTATCGTTAAGGGGCTGAACAACCCGGATCTCGATACCGCGGTGGGTGAAGATCTGGCGGCGCAGCTGCGTGAAGAGCTGGAGCTGGTGCAGGGCGCATCACACGAGTTCGAGCAGGAAGCGTTCCTCAATGGTGAGCTGTCGCCGGTATTCTTCGGTACTGCACTGGGTAACTTCGGCGTGGATCATATGCTGGATGGCCTGGTGTCATGGGCACCGCGTCCGATGCCGCGTAAAACCGATACCCGTACCGTCGAAGCCAGCGAAGAGAAATTTACCGGCTTTGTGTTCAAGATTCAGGCCAATATGGACCCGAAACACCGCGACCGCGTGGCCTTTATGCGTGTGGTGTCGGGTAAATATGAAAAAGGAATGAAGCTGCGTCAGGTCCGCACCGGCAAAGATGTGGTGATTTCCGATGCGCTGACCTTTATGGCCGGCGACCGCTCTCACGTTGAAGAAGCCTATCCTGGCGACATCATCGGCCTGCATAACCACGGCACCATTCAGATCGGCGATACCTTCACTCAGGGTGAAAACATGAAGTTCACCGGTATTCCGAACTTCGCGCCGGAGCTGTTCCGTCGTATTCGCCTGCGCGATCCGCTGAAGCAGAAACAGCTGCTGAAAGGGCTGGTTCAGCTGTCGGAAGAGGGTGCAGTGCAGGTGTTCCGTCCGGTACACAACAACGATCTGATCGTGGGTGCCGTCGGGGTGCTGCAGTTCGATGTGGTGGTGGCGCGTCTGAAGAGCGAATATAACGTCGAAGCGATCTATGAAGCGATCAACGTCTCTACTGCGCGTTGGGTTGAGTGCGACGATGCGAAAAAATTCGAAGACTTCCAGCGTAAAAACGAGGTTAACCTCGCGCTGGATGGCGGCGATAATTTGACTTATATCGCGCCGACCATGGTGAACCTGAATATTACCCAGGAACGTTATCCTGACGTCAGATTCCGTAAAACCCGCGAGCACTGATCGCACGCTATCCGGGCCATTCCAGCAGGAAATGGCCCTGTTTTCCCCGCTACAGACTCCTCCTAAAAAACGGCTTTTCCTCTCGTTTTGACGTGTGATCAACCAGTTAGCCAGGCAAATCGCGAAATGCCGTCTATGATTATTCTATCGGACGGCGGAAGAGACTTCTCTTGTCCTTACGTCCTGTAACCCAGCGGCGCCGTTTGCTGCTGTTGCGCCCACAGTTTTGGGCGAGTTAACTGATAGAAGGAATATATCGATGAACAAGACTAAGATTGCCAAAACCCTGATGGCTGCAATGATTGGCTCAGCACTGATCAGCGGCAGCGCGCTGGCCGACGAGTCGCTTTCCCAGAAAGCGTCGCAGACGGCAGACAGCACGGGTGCGAAAATCGATAGTTCTATGAAAAAAGTCGATGGTTATATGGATGACAGCGGCATCACCGCCAAAGCCAAAGCGGCACTGGTTGACGATGACGCGATTAAAAGTACGGATATCTCGGTAAAAACTCATCAGGGCGTGGTGACCTTAAGCGGTTTCGTCACTTCCCAGGATCAGGCTGAAAAAGCTGTGGCCGTGGTGCAGAAAATCGAAGGTGTTAAATCCGTCAGCGACAAACTACACGTTAAAGACAGCAAATCCCAATCGATGAAAGGTTATGCGGGCGATGCCGCTACGACCAGCGAAATTAAAGCTAAGCTATTAGCGGATGATATTGTTCCGTCGCGCAACGTAAAAGTTGAAACCACCGACGGCGTTGTTCAGCTTTCAGGGCAGGTTGCAAATCAGGCACAGTCAGACCGTGCTGAAAGCATCGCTAAAGCCATTGAAGGCGTGAAAAGCGTTAAGAATGACCTGACGGTTAAATCTTAATGGTAACCGTGCGGTCGCGTCACTGCCGGCCGCACGGATAAAAGATACCCATCCGGGGATGAAATAAGCAGTTCGATTTTCAATAGGGTAAGGAGAGGCTTATGTTTCGTTGGGGCATTATTTTTCTGGTGATCGCACTGATTGCTGCAGCGTTAGGTTTTGGTGGTTTAGCAGGTACAGCAGCATGGGCAGCTAAAGTTGTCTTCGTTGTTGGTATTATTCTGTTCCTCATCAGCCTGTTTACCGGCCGTAAAAAGCTTTAGCCGATGAGTCCTGCAGTTTAATGCAAAGCAAGTAAGCATAAAGCGGAGACCAGTCATCTGTAGCCAGATCAGTGAGAAGCGGGATTTTTTCACACGGCTACATGGGCAGCCCCCCTGCGCGGGTTGTCCGGCTAAAGGATTGTATGACTGGTTCTCCGGAATGCTGCTGGATAGACGTTAACATCCATCAGCCTGCCCGTCGGAACCCCATCTGAGGTTCACACAGTGGGTATTCGCATTCCTGTTACGCTCGGCGCCATTGAACCTCTTGCGCTGACCCCTTTCAAATCGCATAAAATTGCGCTGGTCTGTGAAGGCGGCGGTCAACGCGGCATTTTTACCGCCGGTGTGCTTGATGAATTTCAGCGTGCCCGATTTAATCCGTTTCAACTGCTGCTCGGCACCTCTGCTGGCGCGCAAAACCTCTCTGCGTTTGTCTGCGGCCAGCCAGGCTATGCCCGCCGCGTGATCACCCGTTACACCACCAATAAACTCTTTTTTGATCCGCTGCGTTTTGTTCGCGGCGGTAATCTGATCGATCTCGACTGGCTGGTGGAAACCACCCGCAGTGAATTTCCGCTGGCGATGACCAGCGCTGAAAAAATGTTCTCGCGCGGGCTTGAGTTCTACATGTGCGCCTGCCGCAGCGACGACTATACGCCAGGCTATTTCACCCCTACGGCAGACAACTGGCTGGAGCTGATTAAAGCCTCCAGTGCCATTCCCGGCTTCTACCGGCTGGGCGTCAATCTCGAAGGGATTAGCTATCTGGATGGCGGCATCAGCGATGCGATTCCGGTGCGGGAAGCGGCGCGCCGTGGCGCAGACACCATTGTGGTGATCCGCACCGTGCCTTCTCAGATGTTTTATACGCCGAAATGGATTAAGCGGATGGAGCGCTGGCTAAGCGCCGGTGCCTTTCAGCCGATGATTAACGTGCTCAATCACCATGAAAAAAGCTACCGGGAAATTCAGCAGTTTATTGAAAATCCGCCCGGTGACTTACGGATTATTGAGATTTTTCCGCCACATGTGCTGGCCAGCAGTGCGCTGGGCAGCCGTATTTCGTCGCTGAACCAGGATTACCATCTTGGACGGCGCTGCGGCCGCTATTTTCTCGCCACGCTGGGCCAGTGGTTAAGCGACGCAGAGCCACTGACGCCGCGTATCGTCACGCCGCCGGCACCGGTGGCCAATGCACCGGACAACCGCGAGATTATTACGCCGCCGCTGGCGGATAATGATGCGGATTACGATAAAGGATCGCTGGCATGAGGTTTATCGATACCCACTGTCATTTTGATTTCCCGCCGTTTGAGGGTGATACCGTCGCCAGCCTGGCGCGGGCTGCGGCGGCTGGCGTCGAGAAGATCATCATCCCGGCGATCGATGCCAGCCGCTTCAGCCGGGTGTGCGAACTGGCGGCCGGACATGCTGCGCTCTACGCCGCGCTCGGGCTGCATCCGATTGCCATAGAAGCGCATCAGGAAGCGCATCTCGATCGGCTGGAGGAGAAGCTTAAGCAGCGACCGCGCAAGCTGGTGGCGATCGGCGAGATCGGGCTGGATCTCTACCGCGACGATCCGCAGTTTGATAAGCAGCAACGCTTTCTTGATGCCCAGCTTAAGCTGGCGAAACGCTACGATCTGCCGGTGATCCTGCACTCGCGTCGTACCCATGACAAACTGGCCCAGCATCTGCGTCGCCACGATCTGCCGCGTCGCGGGGTGGTACATGGCTTCGCGGGTAGTCTGCAACAGGCGCAGGCGTTTATTAAGCTCGGCTATGCGATTGGGGTCGGCGGCACCATCACCTATGAGCGCGCCAGCAAAACCCGGCAGACGCTGGCGCAACTGCCGCTCTCCTCGTTGCTGCTGGAAACGGATGCGCCGGATATGCCGTTAAAAGGCTTCCAGGGCCAGCCCAACCGGCCTGAACGGGCGCGCCAGGTGTGGGAGACGCTCTGCACCCTGCGCGACGAGCCACCTGAAGTCATTGCCGGGGCGCTGTGGCGCAACAGCCAGCAGCTGTTTCAGCTCGATCCGGCTTTTCCCGCCATCCTTAATCAACCCGCTAAGCTTTAACCTATGCCGGTCTGCGC
>Ga0308166_1001850_pt1 | contig 21102 bp, 13 predicted proteins | sample PhyCR2_2_FD_202137 | JGI IMG/M metagenome (GOLD analysis project Ga0308166, IMG submission 202137) | Phyllosphere microbial communities from UC Gill Tract Community Farm, Albany, California, United States - DLSLCC.R2 | ecosystem: Host-associated > Plants > Phyllosphere > Unclassified | place... | reverse complement strand
GCTGGCGCAAACCAGAGCAACCGCGGTACAGATGGCACGAAGACGAGTCATCGAGTTTCCTTTTCTAGCAGGCGAGGTAAGACCCCAAGGGCGCCCATTCTGCGCCTAAAAAACCTCGCGGCTCAACCCCACCCCACGCAGGCCCTGGTTTTGCGGGGCGCAATGGCACAAATGCGGATTTAGGGAACCCACGGCAGCCGCCAGGGCCTAAACTGACCAATCACGACTGGATAAGGAGGGTGCCCGATGAGCCGTATCGAAACCGACAGCCTGGGAGAAGTACAGGTCCCTGATGATGCCTATTGGGGCGCGCAAACCCAGCGCTCGCTGGTCAATTTTGCGATTGGCGAGCAGCGTATGCCGCTGGCGGTATTGCATGCCCTGGCCCTGATCAAGAAGGCCGCCGCCCGGGTCAATGACCGCAACGGCGACCTGCCCGCCGATATCGCCCGGCTGATCGAACAGGCTGCCGACGAAATCCTCGACGGCCAGCATGACGACCAGTTCCCGCTGGTGGTCTGGCAGACCGGCAGTGGCACCCAGAGCAACATGAACGCCAACGAAGTGATTGCCGGCCGCGCCAATGAACTGGCCGGCAACAACCGCGGCGGCAAAAGCCCGGTACACCCCAACGACCATGTGAACCGTTCCCAAAGCTCCAACGACTGCTTCCCGACTGCCATGAGCATTGCTGCGGTGCAAGCGGTGCACCAGCAACTGCTGCCTGCTATCGCGGCGCTGTCCGGTGGCCTGGCGGAATTGGCTGCGCGGCATATGAAGCTGGTCAAGACCGGCCGCACCCACATGATGGACGCCACGCCGATCACCTTCGGCCAGGAAGTCTCGGCGTTTATCGCCCAGCTCGATTATGCCGAGCGTGCGATTCGCAGCGCCCTGCCCGCCGTGTGCGAGCTGGCCCAGGGCGGCACTGCCGTCGGCACCGGGCTCAACGCACCCCATGGCTTCGGTGAGGCGATTGCCTCGGAACTGGCGGCGCTGTCGGGCTTGCCCTTCGTGACCGCACCGAACAAATTCGCCGCCCTCTCCGGCCATGAGCCGCTGGTCACCTTGCACGGCGCGCTGAAAACCCTGGCCGTGGCCCTGATGAAAATCGCCAACGACCTGCGCCTGCTGGGTTCCGGCCCACGCACAGGGCTGGCCGAAGTGAAATTGCCGGCCAACGAACCGGGCAGTTCGATCATGCCCGGCAAGGTCAACCCCACCCAGTGCGAAGCGCTGTCGATGCTGGCCTGCCAGGTATTGGGCAATGACGTGACCATCGGCATGGCCGCCAGCCAGGGGCACTTGCAGTTGAACGTGTACAAGCCGGTGATCATCCACAACCTGCTGGAGTCGATCCGCCTGCTGGCCGATGGCTGCAACAACTTCCAGGAGCATTGCATCGCGGGTCTTGAGCCAGACGCCACGCAAATGGCCGAACACCTGGAACGCGGGCTGATGCTGGTCACCGCGCTCAACCCGCATATCGGCTACGACAAGTCGGCAGAGATCGCCAAGAAGGCTTACGCCGAAGGGCTGACACTGCGCGAAGCCGCGCTGGAACTGGGCTACCTTACCGATGCCGAGTTCGACCAGTGGGTCCGCCCGGAAAACATGCTCGGCGCTTAAACCGACATCCGCAGCCGCCGGGCCCTGAGCCCGGCGAGCAGCGACGGCGCCAACGCCACCATCGCCGACCCCGTGACCACCACCAGCGCCCCCACATACCCCAAGGCATTGATCTCTTCAGCCTGCACATAGTCAGGCCACAGCCAGGCCGCCAAGGCCACCGCCACAAAGGTCACCAACGGCGTCAACGCCAGGGTCGCACTGACCCGCGAGGCTTCCCAATGCGCCAGGGCTTCGGCAAATGCGCCATAGGCCACCAGCGTATTCATGCAGCACGCCAGCAGCAGCCACCCTTGCAGCGGGCTCAACTGCAACGCTTCCAGCGGATGCGCCCACGGCGTGAGCAACACCGCGCACGACAGGTAGATCACCATCATCACCTGCAGCGAATTCCACACTGTCAGCAACTGCTTCTGCCCCAGTGCATAGAACACCCAGATGGTGGTGGCGAGCAGGATCGTCAACACACCGGCGGTGTAGGTGCCCATGGACGTCAGCAACTCCACCAGGCGTTGGTTGAAGAACAAACCAAAGCCGATAATCAGCACCGCCAGCCCCACACCCTGCCCCAGGCTGAAGCGCTCCTTGAACACAAACACACTGGCCACCATCAGAAAGATCGGGCCCATCTGCACCACCAACTGCGCAGTGCCCGGGCTGAGCATTCTCAGCCCAACCAGATACAGCACGTAATTGCCGACCAGGCCGCACACCGCCATGCCCACCAGCCAGCCGCCCCTGGGGCCGAGCACTTTACGGCTGGGCAAGCGCTTGGTGGCAGCCAGATAGACAAACAGGCAAGTGCCGGCCACCGTGAGGCGAAACCAGGTGACAGTGATCGGGTCCATCACTTGCAGCACTTGCTTGAGCTTGACCGGAAGGATGCCCCACAGAAACGCGGTCAGCAGGGTCAGGAAAAAACCGTAGACCCAGCGGCCGGAGGAGATGTGCATGAGTGCCCCAGATGCCAGAGGAAGTGGAACCGCATTCTAGGGGCAAGTCACTGAGTTCGGATACGTCACAGTCTTGAATGTGGGAGCTGGCTTGCCTGCGATGGCGGTTTATCTGTGCCCAATCTGTCGCTGACCCACCGCTATCGCAGGCAAGCCAGCTCCCACATTGGCCGTATTCCAACCTGACTCAGCGTACGGCTTCGAAGAGTCCGGTAGCGCCCATCCCGCCGCCCACGCACATGGTGACAATCCCATAACGCAGATTGCGCCGTTGCAGCTCGCGCACCAGATGCCCCACCTGTCGCGAGCCGGTCATGCCGAACGGGTGGCCGATGGAGATCGAGCCGCCGTTGACGTTGTACCTGGCGTTATCAATCTCCAGTCGATTGCGCGCGTACAGACACTGGGAAGCAAAGGCCTCATTGAGTTCCCACAGGTCGATATCCGCCACCTGCAACCCTTTGGCCTTGAGCAACTTGGGCACCGAAAACACCGGGCCGATGCCCATCTCGTCCGGTTCACAACCGGCCACGGTAAAGCCACGGAAAAACGCCTTGGGCTTGAGCCCCAATGCGAGGGCTTTTTCCAGGCTCATCACCAGGGTCATCGAAGCACCATCGGACAGCTGCGAGGAATTACCCGCGGTCACCGAACCATCCTCGGCAAACACGGGCTTGAGCCCGGCAAGGCTGGCCAGGCTGGTGTCCGCACGATTGCAGTCATCCCGATCTACCACGCCATCGAGGATCTGCACCTCACCGGTATGCTTGTCCTCGACCTTGTACTTGACCACCATCGGTACGATTTCATCGTTGAACAAGCCAGCAGCCTGGGCCTGGGCAGTGCGCTGCTGGCTTTGCAGCGCGTAAAGGTCCTGGTCTTCGCGGCTGACGTGATAGCGCCGCGCAACGATTTCGGCGGTCTGCCCCATGGGCAAGTAAATGCCCGGCACCTGTTCTTTAAGCAGCGGGTTGATCAGGTTGTCGGTGTTGACGCTTTTCATGGTCAGGCTGATGGACTCGACACCGCCGGCGACAATGATGTCGCTGCAGCCAGAAGCGATCTGGTTGGCGGCGATGGCAATGGCCTGCAAGCCTGACGAACAGAAACGGTTGAGGGTCATGCCTGCCGTACCGGTGCCCAGTTGCGACAGCACCGCCACATTGCGCCCGATGTTGTAGCCCTGGGCACCTTCGTTGGAGCCGGCACCGACGATGCAATCTTCCACCGTGGCCGGGTCAATGCCGTTGCGGGCCAGCAGCGCATTGACGCAATGGGCCGCCATGTCATCGGGCCGGGTCTGGTTGAATTTGCCACGAAAGGACTTGGCCAGGCCGGTTCGCACGCTGTCGACGATCACTACTTCACGCATGGGCTACCTCGATCTTGTGGTTGTAGATCGAGGATAGATCCAGGCCTGGCCGACCGCGATGATCATTCACTGCATGGATGCAAAAGCATGAGCCGACGTGGGAGAAGGCAAGCCGTTGCCCGCTGTAGGAGCGAGCTTGCTCGCGAAAAACGTCAACGATAACGCTTGCTTCCTGAGTAAACGCGGCGCCTGTGAGTTTCTCGCGAGCAAGCTCGCTCCTACAGAGGGAGAGGGCAAGCCCCCTCGGGCTATTTCTTTTTCTTCTTGTCGTGTTTGTCGGTTTTAGCGAACGCATCCTCCAGCGCCCGGTTGATCGTGCGCAACACCTTGACCCGCGCCCAGCGCTTGTCGTTGGCTTCCACCAGGGTCCAGGGCGCCACCTCGGTGCTGGTGCGATCAACCATGTCGCCCACCGCCGCGCGGTAGTCGTCCCATTTGTCGCGGTTGCGCCAGTCGTCTTCAGTGATCTTGAAGCGTTTGAACGGGATTTCCTCACGAGCCTGGAAGCGCTCCAGTTGGGTGTCCTTGTCGATGGCCAGCCAGAACTTGACCACGATCACGCCCGCATCCCGCAGTTGCTCTTCAAAGTCGTTGATCTCGCCATAGGCGCGCATCCAGTCCGCCGGGGTGCAAAAGCCTTCGATGCGTTCCACCAGCACGCGGCCGTACCAGGAGCGGTCGAACACGGTGAACATGCCGCGCGCCGGGATCTTCTGCCAGAACCGCCATAGATAAGGCTGGGCGCGTTCGTCTTCACTGGGCGCGGCAATCGGCACGATGTGGTACTGGCGCGGGTCCAGTGCTGCCGCCACACGACGGATCGCCCCGCCCTTGCCGGCTGCGTCGTTGCCTTCGAATACGCTCACCAGCGCGTGCTTGCGCATGCGTTTGTCGCGCATCAGGCCAGAGAAGCGCGCCTGCTCGGTGATCAGCTGTTCTTCGTAATCGTCCTTGTCCAGGCGCAGGGTCATGTCGAGGCTGTTGAGCAGGCTCATCTGGTCGACTGACGAGGGCAACGGTGCCGGGTTCATGCCACTGGCCTTGACCTTGGCCTGTTTCAACGCGCTTTGCAGGCCCTCAAGCAGGATCTTGCCCACGGTCAGCCCACGGTAATGCGGGTCGACACCCTCGATTACATGCCACGGCGCATAGTCGCGGCTGGTGCGACGCAGCACCCGCTCACCGAAATGCACGAACTTGTCGTAGGTCCTGGACTGCTGCCAATCCAGCGGGCTGATGCGCCAGCTGTGCAGCGGGTCATCGGCCAGGGCCTTGAGGCGCGCCTTCATCTGTTTTTTGGATAGGTGGAACCAGAACTTGAAAATCAGTGCGCCTTCATCGCAGAGCATCTTTTCCAGGCGCTCGGCACCGGCGATAGCCTGGTCGAGCCGCGCGTCCTTGATCTGCCCATGCACCCGGCCTTGCAGCATCTGGCTGTACCAATTGCCGAAAAAGATCCCCATGCGGCCCTTGGCCGGCAATTGCCGCCAGTAGCGCCAGGCCGGCGGGCGCGCCAGTTCTTCGTCGGTCTGCTGGTCGAAGGTGCGCACTTCGATCAGGCGCGGGTCCATCCATTCATTGAGCAGCTTGACGGTTTCGCCCTTGCCCGCGCCTTCGATGCCGTTGATCAGGATGATCACCGGGAAGCGCTTCTGCTGCTGCAGCTCGTACTGCACCTCCAGCAAGGCTTCACGCAGGGCCGGCACTTCGGCGTCATAGGTGTCTTTGTCGATGGCGTGACCGATTTCGGCGGATTCGAACATGGGCAGCTCCGTTTCAAGATGGCTCAAGACTAGCGGATTGGGCACCACGGCAGGCAAGGAATTTCACTCGGCTTGCCGTGGATCAATCACCGCGCGTTCGGTTAATACCCGGGCACGTGACACAGGCCCAGGTCCTGATGCTTCAACATCTGCTGGGTCAGGCGCTCCATCACTACGGTTATTGCCTGCCGTCGCGGCGCGCGCAGGGCTTCCATTTGTTTGAAGTACTCCCCGTCGGTAAGGTCCTGGCGATTCTCGAAGAGTGTTTGCTGCTGCGTATCAAAGGGCTCAGTCACCGATAGGAACTCGGCAGGGAACTGCTGTTTGAGGTGGGTTTTCCAGAACGTCAACTGGGTAATAAAACGCAAGAAGGCGGGCGACAGCTCAGCTGTGCGCACCTGGGCTTGCGCCATCGCCAAATCGCCGCTGGGCACCTCGAAAAACGAGTCGTAGACCATATGTTTGGGCTGCCCCGGCAGTTGCAGGTCCTTGGCCAACCCGACCCGAAATGCCAGGTTGATTTCCAGGGGATCCGAGGAGGCATTTTCAACCGCGTATGTCGCCGCAATTTTCTCCAGCTCGCTGAGGCGAAACAAACCTCGACTCAAGTTCAACAGCGCCCCGGAGTTGCTCTGTGCACGCCCCGCCTGCAGCGTTGCCTTCTCGACTTCCTTGAGGACCTCAATCTGGCTGAACATCTGCGCGGCCCCATCTTCACAGCCAGTCGGATGGGCCGCCAGCTGGAAGACCTGCTCGCGTAGCCCGACATTGTCATGGGTCGCCTGCAATACATCCCAGACACGTTGCGTCATATCCTCGCGCACACGGCGACTGTCGGCAGTACTGGTCAGTTCAGCCAGCAACAGGAACAACTCTGTCGATTCCGGATCATCCCGCAGGTTGGCCCAGACGTTACGCTTGTTGGCATCGCGGGCGGCCACCTCGTCCGGCAACCACCGCGCCCTGGCCTTCAGTTCGGTCATGCGTGGCTGATCGTCGTCTACATAGCCCATGCCAATTCCGATTTCGGCGCGGTAACGTTCGAGTGCCACTACCGTCGTTTCAGATAGCGGGTTGCCGCCCAAGTCAATTGATTGACTGAAACTACGCGGTACTGTGAACAACCATTCGGGCAGCACCGTTATCAGGTTATCGCGCAAATCCACCTGCTCCAGGTGGGCCAACCGTCCGAGACCTGACGGCAGATCGACGATTTTGCTGTCCTGCAATAACAGGGTGTGCAAGTCACGCATTCTGCTGACATCCACCAGTTTGTCCAGAGGGTTATGGCTCAGGTCCAGATGGCGCAACGTATTCAGGTCAGCCAATTTCAGGCCGGTGTATTCGGTCAGTGCAAGGCGGTTGCGGGGCATGGACAAGCTTTCCAGGTCGAGCATTCGCGAGAATATTTCCGGCAAACGGGTCAGGCGATTGCGATCAAGCTTCAAATGCCGCAGCCCTTTAAAGCACTTCAGGAAATAGGCGACGTCATCGCCCAATTGCATATTCTTGAGTGAGACCTGACGAACATGGTCGAAACGAACCTCTGCAGGCAGGACCGGCAACGACCCAACGCGCATTCCGTCCAGGTTCAAACTGGCAACGGACGCCTGGTGCTCGTCCAGCGCAAAGCTTTGACGCCGCCAACAGGCTTCAATACGCGCGGCCACCTGCTCGCGACTATTACGGATGTCGCTCAGGCCCGGCTGTTTATCCATGCCCTGGATATCGGTCTTCCAGTGTTTGAGCAGCGCTCGCAGATGAGCAAGCTCCGCCGTCAACCTCTTGACTGCCCTGGCCCGGGCAAGATGGTCAGCCCCCAAGGACATCAGCAGCGAAGACACTTGCGCATCGCTGAACAGGGGGTACAGCCGCTTCACCTTGCGCACCAACGCGGGAGGGTGTGCCAATGGCCCCGTCGGCGAATCAGCCATTTCACAAGGCATCGCGTCCAGCACCGGCTCGCTGCCCCGGCTGGAAAAAGCCTCGGCGGCCAGCTCCCGTTCCCCCTTGGCCCGGGAAGCGCTCATGTAGCGCAGGCGCCAGAGATTGTTGGCCTCGTTGAGCGGCAACCCCATTGCTACGCGCTGGCTGTCGGTCAGCGCGCAGTCAATCGCCTGAAACAAGCCGTCCGGTCCGGAGTAAGGCCCACCTAGACTCAGGCCGTTGTCGTCGAACGTTGCAAACCCCGCGTCCGAGCTGACCACTATTCGTCGCGCACCGGCGCCATTGCGCGCGCCCAGAACCAATAAATCACCCTGGGACGAACCCTGGCGCAACTCTAGCCGCACCTCCCTGCCCCATCCTGACAAATGCGGCATGGACCTGACCGCCACACATGCGGTATCCAGGCTGGCCAGCTCCGGCTGCTCAAACCCCATCAGGGCACGGTCCAGACGTTGTTCCCCAAGGGCACGCTGGACGGATTCGGCCAATGCCATGGGAACACGTTGATTATCGCGCAGGGTCTCGCGCTGCACCGTTGAGGTCTGGGCCATCAATTCACGCATCAGCGTACAGGGCAGTTGCGGATAGGTACGCCTGAGCAACGCCCATTCGGGCGGTACAGGTCCGTCATGGGCCTGATACAACTGCTCGAACAACGGCCTGCAGTCAGCCTTGAGGTGCGCGAGCAACTGACGCGCCAATACGTCGCGCTCCTGATCAGCAGCAACTCCCTCTCCAAGCAGGCCGATTTTTTGTGCCTCGTCCAGCTCGGCCAACAGCACATCAAACACTTTGCCCTCACGAAGCATCTGCTCAGTGAGCGTCAAACGCAGGCCTACATTGTCAAACGGCCCACCGGTGGGGTAACGCGCCTTGACGCTGCGCTGTGCATCCAGCACCTCAAAATAGCGCCCCACCGGCCAACCTTCCAACAAGGGCAGGGCATGCATCTGCAGGGTCAAGTTCTCCAGATTGGGGGACGCACCGCTTTCCAACTGCCAGATCAGATCACGAATGGACTGGTCCAGCTTGAAACGCTCATACAAATCACGAAAACGTGCGGGAAAGGGCAGGCACTCCTGGGCCTGATAGACGCCCCATTCATGGGGCATATCCATAATGGCCTTGATCTGCACAAGTTTCCTGGGATGGAGCGAAGCACCTGGACCTGCCGGGTTCAGGCGTGAAAAGAGATACTCCTGATCCTCCCATTCGTCCGGCTTTTCGAACTCAAAACGCCAGCGTCCTTCACCGTTGTGCAGCAAATGTGGGCGATAAGCTGTCGGCCGTAGCGGGTGACTGGCCCGCCATCGATCCAGTTTCGCGTCAAACGCAACTCGATGTACGCAATCATTGACCTTGACGTAAGAATGCCCCCCGACTTTATAAATTCCGGTAGCGTCCGCAACCTCATCGTCGACAAGACGCTGATCGTGGAAGTACGGCGTGACATTTGCCCGCCACAGCCGCAGGTTGCCATCGGTGGGGCGTACCACTTCAAACTGGCGAAAAAAGTTATCCAGGTTAAGACCGCTGCGCCTCATAGCCGAACCGACAACCTTGCTTCCCGCCGCGAACAACACCATCGAGGTGATGTTTTGCGCTACCGTTGCCAACTGCTTGAACGCCTCTTCCTTGTCGCCACGGCGCCAGTCCTCAATGCCCTCATACAACTCGCCGAGCATCTGGCCCACCGCCACGCTGGTCATCAATAGCCCCAACTCCGGCACGACAAACCCGGCGAGGTTGAGCACTGTCAAACCAGCCTCCAGATACACCTGCAAGCGCTGCTCGCGGGCCGTCTCGTCCACATCGGCCACCGGCACCGCCAGGGCTCGCGCGTCGGCTTGCAGCTTGGCGGCGTAGGTAGCGGACAAATGCCCCGCCAGGCTGACCGCTATAGGGTTGGCCTCCAGCACTCCCAAAGTACGGGATTGATCGAAACGGCTGAAAAAACCGACTCGGTCATCCTGGCTCAGATACCGGGTAAAGAAGTCACGATACGCCGTCACTTCAAGCTTGCCTTTGAGGTAGACCTGAAAGTCATCAAACGAGGCATACTCAAACAGTGGCCGCTCCGGCTCGTTGGGCATGTACACCACACAGGGTTCTTGTGGGTACTGCGCAACCGAGCGGCCGGAGAACACCAGAATGCTCCACAGGCAACAGCCCTGTGCATTCAGCCATTGCCACGTGACCGGCCGCCCTTCAAACAACACCCCTGCAGTCTGGGCCTCAGACGCCGTCAGCTTGCGGTCCAGCAATAGGCACACTACCTGGTAGGCGCCTTGGGAAATATTCCTGCGCATCAAGGCAATGTGGGCGTCGATTTTCACATCCAGGGTTTTCATCCGGCCGATATCGGCTGCGACCTCATTGAGGTAGAGCCGATCACTCCCCAGCTTGAATACTTCACTGATGTGCTGCTGATACAGGCGCCCCAGATCCAGGGCCCGACACCCCTGGGCAAACTCCAGGGGCGTGAGGCCAATCACCCCACCAGCGGCAGACCCCGAGCGCAGTTGCGACCCCGTCGGGAAGTGCTGCGCTCGCGCTTCATCCTCGGAAAAATTCTGCATCGCCACATGCAGCAGGCTGTCCTGCACCAGCCTCACCGTTTTCACATATTTCAATGGCAGGACTTCTTTCTCGTACTCGTTTACAGCACGCACCAAAAGATCTTTTCTCGGCTCCACGGTCAGTTGCCATCGGGTCTGGCAATAAGCCTTGAGCCGCTCAGTGCAAAATTCATCCAGCGCCCGCAAAGGCTTCAATCGCTCGGCGACCGTGGCCTGGGCATCTGCAACCTGTGCGGCGTCGCTTGCCAGTGCGTCCAGCACGCCAGGCGGTGCGTTGATCATCCAGCCCGGCAGTTGCTTTTGCAGTACCTGGGCCTTGTCCAGATCGCCGGTCATTTCCAGTAAGGCAGCTTGCAGTTGCCTTTGGGTCAATTGGCTCAGTTTGCTGTTCAAATCATCCTGTGGTCGCATCAGCAATATCCTTTATTGCCCGTAAATCAACGAATTACGATACAGCAGCAACCCGCGCAGAATTAACGCTGATAGTTGATGGATTGAAGGCACCGCCCAGCAGCTATTTCCATGCAAAACCTATGGGGCTACCACCTGGAATCGGCCCTGCGCGCCCCGATCGGCTAGAATGCCCGCCTTGTCTTTGCCTGCCGTATGTCTATGAGCCGCCCATGACCCCCATCACCCACGCCCAGCTCGACTGGGATGACCAAGGTCGCCCGCATTCGCGGGTGTTCGACGACGTGTACTTCTCCGACCAGTCGGGCCTTGAAGAAACCCGCTATGTGTTCCTGGAGCAGAACCGCTTGCAGGAGCGCTTTGCTGCCTTGCCAGCGGGCGGGCGACTGGTGATCGGCGAAACCGGCTTCGGCACGGGTTTGAATTTTCTCTGCGCCTGGCAATTGTTCGAGCAACACGCAGCGGCCGGTGCGCGGCTGCACTTTGTCAGCGTAGAAAAATACCCGCTCAGCCATGCCGACCTGCAACGCGCCCTCGCCCTCTGGCCTGAACTGCAGCCCTTGGCCGAACAACTCCTGGCGCAATACATCGCCATTCACCAAGGCTTCCAACGCCTGGTGCTGGATAACGGCCGCGTGGTCCTGACCCTGTTGATCGGCGACGCCCTGGAGCAATTGCCACAACTGGATGCACAGATCGATGCCTGGTTTCTCGACGGTTTCGCCCCGGCGAAGAACCCCGATATGTGGACCGCCGAACTGTTTGCCGAACTGGCGCGCCTGGCGGCACCGGGCTCGACCATCAGCACCTTCACCAGCACCGGTTGGGTACGGCGCCTGATCAACGCCGCGGGCTTCAAGATGAAGCGCACACCGGGCATCGGGCACAAGTGGGAGATCCTGCGCGGCGAGTTTCTCGGCTGGCCCGACGAGACGCCACCGCCCGCCAAAAGCAAACCCTGGTTCGCTCGCCCTCCAGCCATCGACGGTGAACGCCACGCCATGGTTATTGGTGGTGGCCTGGCCGGTTGCGCAACGGCTGCCAGCCTGGCCGCCCGCGGTTGGCGTGTCAGCTTGCTGGAACGCCATGCCGGCCTGGCGCAGGAAGCCTCGGGCAACCCTCAGGGCGTGCTGTACCTCAAGCTGTCGGCCCATGGCACCGCATTGTCCCAACTGATACTCAGCGGTTTCGGCCACACCCGCCGCCTGCTGGAGCACTTGCACCGTGGCGTGGATTGGGATGGCTGTGGTGTGTTGCAACTGGCGTTCGACGCCAAGGAAGGCCAGCGCCAGGCCCAACTCGCCGACGCCTTCGCACCGAGCCTGCTGCACCTGCTCGACCGCGAGCAGGCGCAACAACAGGCTGGAATCCAACTGGCCCACGGCGGCCTGTTTTTCCCCGAGGGGGGCTGGGTGCATCCACCCGCACTGTGCCAGTGGCAGGCGACGCATCCGCTGATTGAGGTGCTCAGCCACCATGAGGCGCTTGAACTGGACCGGCACGACGACCAGTGGCACGCTCGCGCCGGCGATCGCGTACTGGCCAGCGCCAGCGTGGTGGTGCTCGCCGGGGCGGCGGAGATCAAGCGTTTCCCCTTGAGCGCAGACATGCCGCTCAAGCGTATTCGCGGGCAGATCACCCGGCTCGCACAAACCCCGGCCAGTGAAGCCCTCACGACCGTGGTCTGTGCCGAGGGTTACGTCGCACCAGCCCGCCTTGGCGAACATACCCTGGGCGCCAGTTTTGACTTCAACAACCAGGACCTCACACCCACGCTCGCTGAACACACCGGCAACCTGGAGATGCTGCGCGAGATCTCCACAGACCTGCTGCAGCGCCTGGGCGCCGACCGCCTGGCGGCCGAACAGTTGGAAGGGCGTGCTGCGTTTCGCTGCACCAGCCCCGACTACCTGCCGATCGTCGGACCGCTGGCCGACCATGAAGCGTTCCAGCAGGCTTATGCCGTGCTGGGCAAAGACGCCCGGCAAGTACCGGATACGCCGTGCCCCTGGCTGCCCGGGCTGTACCTCAACAGCGGCCATGGCTCCCGCGGCCTGATCACTGCCCCTCTGTGCGGCGAACTCCTGGCCGCCTGGCTGAATGACGAACCGCTGCCGGTACCGGCCAGCGTGGCCGCGGCTTGCCACCCCAACCGGTTTGCCCTGCGCGCTCTGGTTCGAGGCCAGGCCGCAGCCCGTAAAGAGCGCGATTGATGGCTAGGCGGCCATCTGCCTTATAACTTATCGGTCTAAAACTCCACGCATAGCACTGGGTCAGTTTCTGGGTACGCGCCGTTTGGCGTATTGAGTATTGACCCCTCCCCAACGGAAAAACCGGTAAGGAACTTATGTGTGGATTAGCTGGCGAGTTACGCTTTGATCATCAACCTGCCGACCTGGCAGCCGTAGAACGCATCACCCATCACCTCGCCCCCCGCGGCCCCGACGCATGGGGCTTCCACGCTCAAGGGCCAATTGCCCTGGGCCACCGCCGCTTGAAAATCATGGACCTGTCGGACGGCTCCGCGCAGCCGATGGTCGACGCCCAACTGGGGCTCTCCCTGGCGTTCAATGGCGCGATCTATAACTTCCCGGAACTACGAGAAGAGCTGGAAGCCTTGGGCTACGCCTTCTATTCCGGCGGTGATACCGAAGTGCTGCTCAAGGGCTACCACGCCTGGGGCGAAGCACTGCTGCCAAAGCTCAACGGCATGTTTGCCTTCGCCATCTGGGAGCGTGATGCCCAGCGTCTGTTCATCGCTCGTGACCGTCTCGGTGTGAAGCCCTTGTACCTGTCGCGCACCGGCAAGCGCCTGCGTTTTGCCTCGGCGTTACCGGCGTTGCTCAAGGGCGGCGATATCAACCCGATCCTCGATCCGGTCGCTCTCAATCACTACCTGAATTTCCACGCCGTGGTACCCGCGCCGCGCACGCTGTTGGCCGGGATTGAAAAGCTGCCGCCCGCCAGCTGGATGCGCATCGACGCAAGCGGCAAGACCGAACAGAAAACCTGGTGGACCCTGCCCTACGGTCCCCATGAAGATGAACGGCACCTGAGCCTGGAAGACTGGACCGACCGCGTGCTCGACAGCACCCGCGAAGCCGTAGCCATTCGCCAACGTGCGGCGGTGGATGTCGGCGTGCTGCTCTCCGGCGGAGTCGATTCGAGCATGCTCGTCGGCCTGCTGCGCGAAGTGGGCGTGGAGGATTTGTCGACCTTCTCCATCGGCTTTGAAGATGCCGGTGGCGAACGCGGCGACGAGTTCCAGTATTCGGACCTGATCGCCAAGCACTACGGGACCCGCCACCACCAATTGCGCATCGCTGAAAGCGAGATCATCGAGCAACTGCCGGCAGCGTTTCGCGCCATGAGCGAGCCGATGGTCAGCCATGACTGCATCGCGTTCTACCTGTTGTCGCGGGAAGTGGCCAAGCATTGCAAGGTGGTGCAGAGCGGCCAGGGCGCCGACGAATTGTTCGCCGGCTACCACTGGTACCCGCAGGTCGACGGCGCAAGCGACCCGTATACCGCGTACCGCGAGGCGTTTTTCGACCGCAGCTACGACGACTACGCAGCCACCGTCGCACCGAAATGGCTGACCGCCAACGACGCTGCCGGCGACTTTGTGCGCGAACATTTTGCCATGCCGGGCGCGGACGCCGCCGTAGACAAGGCCCTGCGCCTGGACAGCACGGTGATGCTGGTAGACGACCCAGTCAAACGCGTCGACAACATGACCATGGCCTGGGGCCTGGAAGCCCGGACACCGTTCCTCGACTACCGCCTGGTGGAACTCTCGGCCCGCGTACCGGGCAAGTTCAAACTGCCCGATGGCGGCAAACAGGTGCTCAAAGAGGCCGCGCGCCGGGTGATCCCCAGCGAAGTCATCGACCGTAAAAAAGGCTACTTCCCGGTCCCCGGCCTCAAGCATTTACAAGGCGACACCCTGAACTGGGTACGCGAGTTGCTGTTGGACCCAAGCCAGGATCGTGGCCTGTTCAACCCGCCCATGCTCGACCGCCTGCTGACGGACCCTCAGGGTCAACTGACCCCATTGCGCGGCTCCAAGCTGTGGCAACTGGCGGCGCTGAACCTGTGGCTCAGCGAACAAGGAATCTGATCCATGAAACCTAACGCCGCGGCGTATAGCCAACGCTTGATCAAAGGCCAGGCGCCGACCTACGAGCGCCTGCAGGCCCGGCTTGCCGAAGACGGCAGCCCGCAAGGCCCCGAACCGATTGCCGTGCATTGCGGTTGGGGGCGCTTGCTGATCGGGCATACGTTTCCCGATCCTGCCAGCCTCGCCCAGGAGCTGCTCAACGAACAGCCCGGCGAACGCGATATTGCCCTGTATGTGGCCGCCCCCCAGCAAATCCTCGGGATTGATCCGCAGCAGTTGTTCCTCGACCCTTCTGACACCCTGCGCCTGTGGTTCACTGACTACCGCCCCGCCACCCGCGTGTTTCGCGGCTTTCGGATCCGTCGGGTACAGAGCGAAGCCGACTGGCAGGCCGTCAACTTGCTGTATCAGGGCCGCGGCATGTTGCCCATCGACGTCGAACGCCTCACACCGCGCCATCAAGGCGGCCCGGTGTATTGGCTGGCGGAAGACGAAGACAGCGGCGCCGTGATCGGCAGCGTGATGGGCCTCAACCATCAGAAAGCCTTTCACGACCCGGAAAACGGTTGCAGCCTGTGGTGCCTGGCGGTAGACCCACAGTGCACCCGCCCCGGCGTCGGTGAAGTGCTGGTGCGCCACCTGGTGGAACACTTCATGAGCCGTGGCTTGAGCTACCTGGACCTGTCGGTGCTGCACGATAACCGCCAGGCCAAGAGCCTTTACGCCAAGCTGGGGTTTCGCGCACTGACCACCTTTGCGATCAAGCACAAGAACGGCATCAACCAGCCGCTGTTTCTCGGCCCGGGGCCGCAGGCGGGGTTCAATCCGTATGCGCGAATCATTGTCGAAGAAGCCCATCGGCGCGGTATCGATGTGCAGGTGGATGACGCCGATGCCGGGCTGTTCACCCTCAGCCACGGCGGGCGCCGCGTGCGGTGCCGCGAGTCACTGAGCGATTTGACCAGCGCCATCAGCATGACCCTTTGCCAGGACAAGAGCCTGACCCACAAGGTGCTCAAGGCCGCCGGCCTGAAGTTGCCTGCGCAGCAGTTGGCAGCCAGTGCCGACGACAACCTGGAGTTTCTGGACGAGCACCAGCGCGTGGTGGTCAAGCCGCTGGATGGCGAACAAGGCCAGGGCGTGGCGGTGGACCTGCGAACGATCGAGGAGGTGCAGCAAGCCATCGAGACGGCACGCCAGTTCGACAGCCGCGTACTGCTCGAAAGCTTTCACGAGGGCCTGGACCTGCGCATCCTGGTGATCGGTTTTGAAGTGGTCGCTGCCGCAATTCGCCGCCCCGCCGAAGTGATCGGCGACGGTCAGCATTCGATTCGCGCATTGATCCAGGCGCAAAGCCGACGTCGTCAGGCCGCCACCGATGGCGAAAGCAAGATCCCCCTGGACGGCGAGACCGAGCGCACGCTCAAGGCCGCCGGCTACGACTACGACAGCATCTTGCCCCGCGGCCAGACCCTGGCCGTGCGGCGCACCGCCAACCTGCATACCGGCGGTTGTCTGGAGGACGTCACCGCCATCCTGCACCCGACGCTGGTGGACGCCGCCGTGCGCGCCGCCCGCGCGCTGGATATTCCCATGGTCGGCCTGGACCTGATGGTGCCGGCGGCCGACCAACCGGAGTACGTGTTTATCGAAGCCAACGAACGGGCCGGACTGGCCAACCATGAACCGCAACCAACTGCAGAGAAGTTTGTGGATTTGTTGTTTCCGCACAGTCAGCCGACGGCTTGAACGATGTATCGCCTGTTCCGGCGCTATCGCGGGCAAGCCCGGCTCCCACAGTGACTGCATTCCAATGTGGGAGCCGGGCTTGCCCGCGATGAGGCCGGCCCAGGCGACGACGCTCCAGCCCCTTCATCGAAACCATCGATGCCCTCAACTCATCAGGAGTTTCCATGACCCGAACCATCCCAGAACCCGATCTCGCCTACCTGCAAAAAGTGCTGCTGGAAATGCTCGCCATTCCCAGCCCCACCGGTTTCACCGACACCATCGTGCGCTACGTCGCCGAACGCCTGGAAGAACTCGGCATTCCGTTTGAAATGACCCGGCGCGGCACCATCCGCGCCACCCTCAAGGGCCAGAAAAACAGCCCGGACCGGGCCGTCTCCGCGCACCTGGACACCATCGGCGCCGCCGTGCGAGCAATCAAGGACAACGGCCGCCTGACTCTGGCACCGGTGGGCTGCTGGTCGAGCCGCTTTGCCGAAGGCAGCCGGGTCAGCCTGTTCACCGATAACGGTGTCATCCGCGGCAGCGTATTGCCGTTGATGGCGTCCGGCCACGCGTTCAACACTGCCGTGGATGAAATGCCGGTGAGCTGGGACCATGTGGAACTGCGCCTGGACGCCTACTGCGCCACCCGTGCCGACTGTGACTCCCTGGGCATCAGCGTCGGTGACTATGTAGCGTTCGACCCACTGCCGGAGTTCACCGAAAGCGGGCATATCAGCGCCCGTCACCTGGACGACAAAGCTGGGGTCGCCGCCCTGCTCGCGGCGCTCAAGGCGATCGTCGACAGTGGCGAACCGCTGCTGATCGACTGCCACCCGCTGTTCACCATCACCGAGGAAACCGGCAGTGGCGCAGCGGCCGCCCTGCCCTGGGATGTCAGCGAGTTTGTCGGCATCGACATCGCCCCGGTCGCCCCGGGCCAGCACTCCAGCGAACACGCGGTGAGCGTGGCGATGCAGGATTCCGGCGGGCCATACGACTATCACCTGTCGCGGCACTTGCTGCGCCTGGCCGCCGATAACGACCTGCCGGTGCGCCGCGATCTGTTCCGCTATTACTTCAGCGATGCGCACTCGGCGGTTACCGCCGGCCATGACATTCGCACCGCCCTGCTGGCCTTCGGTTGCGATGCCACCCACGGCTACGAGCGTACCCATATCGACAGCCTGGCCGCCCTGAGTCGCTTGCTGGGCGCTTATATCCTCAGCCCGCCGGTCTTTGCCAGCGATGCGCAACCGGCCCAGGGTTCCCTGGATCGGTTCAGTCATCAGATCGAGCATGAAACGCAAATGGAGAGCGACACCCGCGTACCGTCGGTGGACAGCCTGGTCGGAAATAAGTCCTGACGCCGGCGACAGCTGCTACTGGCAACATAGGTCCCGGCGCAGTAGCATCGCCGGGACCTGACACCTGAGGCTTGTATGCTGATTCCCTACGATGCACTTGAAGTCGACACCCTGACCCGCCTCATCGAAGACTTCGTCACCCGCGACGGCACCGACAATGGCGACGACACGCCGCTGGAAACCCGCGTGCTGCGCGTACGCCAGGCTCTGACCAAGGGCCAGGCGCTGATCGTCTTCGACCCCGAGAGCGAGCAATGCCAACTGATGCTCAAGCACGATGTGCCCAAGCATCTGTTCGACTGAAAACCCCGCCTAAGGATTGGTTACCGACACGGGGTGCGTGACGGGCCCCTGGCGTTCGCGGATCTTCTGGTAAACCTCGGCACGGTGCACATTGACGCCCACGGGGGCTTCGATACCGAATTTCACGTGGGTGCCGTTCACTTCGAGAATATAGACGGTGATGTCATCGCCAATAGCGATGGCTTCGCCTATGGTGCGGCTTAAGACCAGCATGGCGTGTGTCCTTTTCAAATAGCAGGACCTGGACCATGCGCCCTTGGAAATGGACCGGCAATGGCTTGCTGGAAAATCAGGCATTACCTACACAGGTAGGTAATTTGCCTGACAGACTCCATCCAAATCAGCCCTTAACGGCCTGCGCCTTGGCGCGCATCTTGTCGGCCATCAGCGTCATCTCGTCATACAGCAACTGCGGGTTTTTCTGCTTCAGTGCCCAGGCCATGCGCCCTTGCTCATGGGGCAGGATCATGAATTCGCCCGCGGCCACGCGCTGGTAGATGTAATCGGCGATATCGGTCGCCGAAATAGGTGAACTTTCAAGCAACTTGCCCACCTGTGCCTTCATGGCCGGGGTCGGCCCACGGAAGGAGTCGAGCAGGTTGGTCTGGAAAAACGATGGGCACACCACGTGCACGCCCACTTCCTGCTGCTTGAGCTCGACCAGCAGGCTTTCCGACAACGCCACCACGCCGGCCTTGGCCACGTTGTAGTTGCTCATGGCCGGTCCCTGCATCAATGCAGCCATCGACGCGATGTTGATGATCCGGCCCTTGCTCTTCTCCAACAGCGGCAGGAACGCCTTGCAGCCCTTGACCACGCCCATCAGGTTGATTGCGATCTGCCAGTCCCAGTCCTCCAGGGACAGTTCGGCGAAGAACCCACCCGAGGCCACGCCTGCGTTGTTGACGATCACATCAATGCCGCCCAGCTTGATTTCGCACGCCTGGGCAAATGCGGTGAGCTGGCTGTAGTCGCGCACGTCGCAGCGCTGGCTAAACCCGTCACCCCCCGCCTCGCGCACAAGCTTGAGGGTTTCGTGCAAACCGGCCTCACTGACGTCCGACAACGCCAACTGCCAGCCCTCACGGGCCCAGCGCAGAGCGATTTCACGACCCAGGCCGGACCCGGCGCCAGTGATCATCATGCGGTTTTGCATAGGAAGTAGCCTTGTGGTTTACCGAAGAAGTGACCGGCAGTGTAGCGAAGGTTTTTCCCGCACCCACGCACCATCAGATTGATGAATGCCTAGGGGGCGTTCTCAATTAGTTTCCCCGCCGCGTTGTCGCCTTAAAGCGGGCCAGGCAAGGCGCAGGCCGCTGGGAATGGTTGTTCCCTTTCCAAGGCCTGCAACGCAGGCTGGCCCGCTTTAAGGCACAACCCGAAGGGCCGGGCCTGCTGTTGTGCAGGGCTGCGTTGCTCGAAGCTTATTTGGAATGACCAAACCACGCTTCTCGCGCCTTGCCCTGCACAACAGCAGACCCGGCGCGACGGGGAAACTAATTGAGAACGCCCCCCAGGCAAACCGTGGGCTGGGTTGCAGGTGTGCGTATAGTCCAAGTTCAATTTTTTTCAACTGATTAGTTCAAGTTGCGCACGCGTTAAAAGAAATAAGCAACTAATCAAAATGTTTTAGAAAAACAATGAATTTTCTGCGAAGTACATGAGTCCGAATGGTTAAGACGTCCCGCTGCACCTGGACGAGATAACGGTCAAACAGCCGGTTTTTTGCACAGAACCTATAAGGAATAAAACCATGAGCCTCATTCTAATCATTATCCTGATCCTTCTGTTGGTCGGCGGCCTGCCAGTGTTCCCGCACTCGCGTAACTGGGGTTATGGACCGTCGGGTATCCTGGGTGTGGTGCTGGTCGTGCTGCTGGTGCTGTTGTTGCTCGGCAAGATATAAAAGCGCGTCACGCGTTTTGTAGGAGCGAGCTTGCTCGCGAAAAACGTCAACGGTTACGCGCACTGCCTGGTTAAATGCGGTGTATTGACCTCCTTCGCGAGCAAGCTCGTTCCGACAGTAAAAAAGCAAAAAAAAGAGGCCCTCTAGAGGGCCTCTTTTTTATTGCCGGTCAGTTAGTCCGGCTTACCATCTACAACCCCTGCGGTGTTATCCAGCAGGCTCTTGGTAGCGGTCTGCAGGAACGACTCAAGTTTCTGCTTGAGTGCAGCTTCGTCCGGCGACTCGGGGATCACCTTGCCAGTCGGTTCGGCGCCCAGGGTGTATTCCCACAACTTGGGTGGCATTTCCTTGGGCAATACCAGTACGCGGTCAGCGGTAAGCAAGGCCACGGTCTGGTCGCTGCCCGAGGGCTTGATCACGCCGAAGCCCTTGTCGCCTTCCGGCAGGTTCAACAGGTCACGCCCCCAGCACTGGTGCAACGTGTCGCCACCCAGGCGGCCCATGATGGTCGGCACGATGTCGATCTGGGTGCCCACGGTGTGGTCACGTACGCCGAACTTTTCCTGCATGCCCGGCGCGATCATCAGCATCGGCACGTTGAAGCGGCCCAGGTCCATTTCGGTAATCTGTTGCTCGTTGCCGAAACCGTGGTCGCCCACGATCACGAACAGCGTTTCCTTGAAGTACGGTTCCTTGCGGGCCTTTTCAAAGAACTGACCCAGAGCCCAGTCAGAGTAGCGCATGGCCGTCAAATGCTCGTTGAGGCTGCCACGGTCGGTGACTTTTTCAACCGGCAATGGCGTCGGCAACGCGTACGGGGTGTGGTTGGACAAGGTTTGCAGCAAGGCGTAGAACGGCTTGCCGCCTTCACGGGCTTTGAGCTCCTCCAGGCCACGGTTGAACATGTCCTGGTCGGACACGCCCCATGTCGGGTCGGAGAACACCGGGTCGACAAAGTCATTGCGGCCGATGAAGTTGGTCATGCCCTGGTTGCTGAAGAAGCCCGACTGGTTGTCCCAGG
>Ga0308166_1001848_pt1 | contig 21109 bp, 18 predicted proteins | sample PhyCR2_2_FD_202137 | JGI IMG/M metagenome (GOLD analysis project Ga0308166, IMG submission 202137) | Phyllosphere microbial communities from UC Gill Tract Community Farm, Albany, California, United States - DLSLCC.R2 | ecosystem: Host-associated > Plants > Phyllosphere > Unclassified | place... | reverse complement strand
CCAGCGGGTCTTGCCGACAGCCATGGCGCCGCGGATCTTGTCGCCAATGCCACCCGTGGCAGTGCTCATGGCCGGAGCCATGCGGGAAGTCTGTGAAGGAATCATGTGTTCCACCCGTTTTTGGATTTGTTATTTGGTGTTCTTTTCTGTCGAACACCTTGCCCGGTGGTTAGTGGCCGGACTCGATGTGCAACCGATGTTGGGCAGTGAACAAAAAATCGTCAATTCGCCAAATCGCCTTAGTGTTCGATAATCGCACGCAAAACTAACCGGGTAGTACACTTTAAATTGCTGCGCGCAGGGATGCAGCCAATAATTTCCCTCACTATAAAAACCCATTCCCCGGTAGGAGCTGCCGAAGGCTGCGATCTTTTGATTTTGCTGTTTGGTAATCAAGATCAAACGATCGCAGCCTTCGGCAGCTCCTACAGTAAAGATAAAGCGGCGCAGTCCGGGAGTTGAAACATGCAGCGTTCCATTGCCACCGTTTCCTTGAGCGGCACCCTGCCGGAAAAACTCGAAGCCATTGCCGCCGCCGGGTTCGACGGCGTGGAGATTTTCGAAAACGACCTCCTGTACTACGACGGCAGCCCACGGGAAATTAAACAGATGTGCGCCGATCTGGGGATCGCCATCACCCTGTTTCAGCCGTTCCGTGACTTCGAAGGCTGCCGCCGCGATCGCCTGGCGCGCAACCTCGAGCGTGCCGAGCGCAAGTTCGATCTGATGCAGGAACTTGGCACCGACCTGGTGCTGGTCTGCAGCAACGCCTCGCCGGACAGTGTCGGCGATCAGCAAATCCTCGTCGATGATTTGCGTCTGCTGGCCGAACGCGCCGGCGCCCGTGGCTTGCGCATCGGTTACGAAGCGCTGGCGTGGGGCCGTCACGTCAATACTTATCAACAGGTCTGGGACATCGTCCGTCAGGCTGATCACCCCAACCTCGGCGTGCTGCTCGACAGCTTTCACACTCTGTCGCTGAAGGGCGATCCCAGCGCGATCGCCGACATTCCCGGCGACAAGATTTTCTTCGTGCAAATGGCCGACGCGCCGATCCTGGCCATGGACGTGCTGGAGTGGAGCCGGCATTTCCGTTGTTTCCCGGGGCAGGGCGAATTCGATCTGCCGGGTTTCCTCGCACCGATCATCAAGAGTGGTTATACCGGCCCGTTGTCGCTGGAAATCTTCAATGACGGCTTCCGCGCCGCGCCGCCACGGGCCAACGCCGCCGATGGTTTGCGCTCGCTGCTGTATCTGGAAGAGAAAACCCGTCAGCGTCTCGAGCAGGAAGCGCCGCCGGTGGCCAACCGTGACATTCTTTTCGAAACGCCGCAGGCCAGCGAATACAACGGCGTTGAATTTCTCGAGTTTGCCGTCGACGAAGCGCTGGGCGCCAAGCTCAGTCACTGGCTGCAACGCCTCGGTTTCGCCAAGGCCGGGCAGCATCGCTCCAAGAGTGTCAGCCTGCTGCGTCAGGGCGATATCAACCTGATCCTCAACTCCGAGCCGTATTCGTTCGCCCACAGCTTTTTCGAAGCCCACGGCCCGTCGCTGTGCGCCACGGCGGTGCGGGTCAAGGACAGCGCCAGTGCGCTGGCCCGCGCGGTCGCTTACAAGGGGCAGCCCTATCGCGGGCTGGTCGGGCCGAATGAACTGGAGCTGGCGGCGGTGCGCGCACCGGACGGCAGCCTGATTTATCTGGTCGATGCGGACGCCGACGTGTACGGCACCGATTTCAATCTGTTGCCCGACGCGCAGACCGGCGGCGGCCTCAAGCGTATCGATCACATGGCCATGGCGCTGCCGGCGGACAGCCTCGACAGTTGGGTGCTGTTCTATAAAAGCCTGCTCGATTTCGAAGCCGACGATGAAGTGGTCTTGCCCGATCCGTACGGTCTGGTGAAGAGCCGCGCACTGCGCAGTCGCGACAGTTCGATCCGTTTGCCGCTGAACATCTCCGAGAACCGCAACACCGCCATTTCGCATGCGCTATCGAGTTATCGCGGCTCCGGTGTGCACCACATCGCCTTCGATTGTGACGACATCTTCGCCCAGGTCAGTCGCGCCAAAGAGGCCGGCGTGCCGCTGCTGGACATCCCGCTCAATTATTACGACGATCTTGCGGCGCGTTTCGATTTCGACGATGAGTTTCTCAGCGAACTGGCCTATTACAACGTGCTCTATGACCGTGACGCCCAGGGCGGTGAGTTGTTTCATGTCTACACCGAGCCGTTCGAGGGGCGTTTCTTCTTCGAGATCATCCAGCGCAAGAATGGCTATGCCGGCTACGGCGCGGCCAACGTTGCGGTGCGGCTGGCGGCGATGGCCAAATCGCGCAGCGGTGCGGTGCGTCAGGCGAAGTTGTAGGGAATTCGTAAACGCGGGATTAAACACCGGCTGCGCGGCTTCCTTCACTGTCCCGCGCGGCCCATAATCGCCAGCTTGTGCAGTGATGGCCGTGAGCCCGCGATGACCATGAATTCAGAACTTTCCGCCGCTGCTGTCGAGTCCGACGCAGTGCCGCGCAAGAGTCGCAAGAACAACCCGGAAAAGACCCGCGAGAACATTTTGCAGGAGGCGATCGTCGAGTTCGTCCAGCAGGGCTTGTCCGGCGCCCGCGTCGACGCGATCGCCGAGCGTATCCACACCTCCAAGCGCATGATCTATTACTACTTCGGCAGCAAGGAGCAGTTGTACGTCGAGGTGCTGGAGAAGCTTTACGGCGATATCCGCAGCACGGAAAACCGCCTGCATCTGGATGAGCTGCCGCCCGAGCTGGCGATCCGCCGGCTGGTGGAATTCACCTTCGATCACCACGACCACAACGTCGATTTCGTACGCATCGTCAGCATCGAAAACATCCACAACGCCGAGTACGTAAAGCGTTCCGATGCGATCAAGGCGCTGAACAACACGATCCTCGATACCTTGGGCGGGATTCTGCAACGAGGCGCGGACGAAGGTTTGTTCCGGCGTGGCATCGATGCGCTGGACGTGCATCTGCTGATCAGTTCGTTCTGCTTCTATCGCGTGTCGAACCGCCACACGCTGGGGGAAATCTTCCAGATCGACCTGCCGGACGAAACCATCAAGCAGCGCCACCGCGGGATGATCTGCGAGTCGGTGTTGCGCTACCTGAAGGCCTGAATCGATCTCCCTGTGGGAGCGAGCCTGCTCGCGAAAGCGGTGTGTCAGTCGCCCTGTTCGTTGACTGAATCGATGCCTTCGCGAGCAGGCTCGCTCCCACAGAGTTACCCTGTGGTTCAGCCATTCATGCTCTGAAAATGCTCAAGCATGCGCTGCGCATCCGGCACCACGCCGCTGAACAGTTCAAACGCCTTCACCGCCTGAAACACCGCCATGTTGCCGCCATCCAGGGTGCGGCAGCCCAAATTGCGGGCGTCGCGCAGCAGTTCGGTTTCCAGCGGGAAATACACAATCTCCGCGACCCACATTGCCTTGCGCAGCAACCCGGCCGGCACCGGTGAACCCGGCAGCTTGGCCATGCCCATCGGCGTGGTGTTGACCAGACCATCGGCCTGCGCCAGCGCCCTGGGCAAATCCGCTCCGGCCTGCGCGGAACCGGCGGCAAAATGTTGATTCAGATTGTTTGCCAGGCTCTCGGCACGCTCGCGGTCGACATCAAAAATCGTCAATTGCCGTACGCCTTCGCTGAGCAGCGCGTGGGCCACCGCCGCGCCAGCGCCACCGGCGCCCATCTGGACGACGCGTTCACGGGCAGCGTCTGTCAGACCCCGGCGAAAACCCTCGGCGAAACCGAGGCAATCGGTGTTGTGGCCGACACGCTTGCCGTCCTTCAACACCACGGTGTTCACCGCGCCGATGCCGCGTGCTTCCGGTGACAACTCGTCGAGCAGCGGGATCACCGCCTGTTTGCACGGGAAGGTGATGTTCAGCCCGGTGTAATTCATCCGCTCCGCCGCTTGCAGCAAGTCGGGCAGAGCCGTGCTGTCGAGGCGCAATTGATCGAGGTCGATGAGCTGGTACAGATACCGCAGGCCCTGCGCATCACCTTCGTGCTCATGCAGTGCCGGCGTGCGTGAAGCCTGAATCCCGGCGCCGATCAGCCCGGCGAGTATCACCTTGGAACGCGACATGGTGTCTTACCTCTGCAACCGCTGGCTGAAATGCTCCAGCGCCAGGCGATAGCCATGGCTGCCGAACCCGCACATCACCGCCGTGGCAATGCCGGAAACAAATGAATGATGACGAAACGGCTCACGGGCGTGGACATTGGACAGGTGCACCTCGATCACCGGCAATTCACTGGCGACCAGCGCATCGCGAATCGCCACGGACGTGTGCGTCCACGCCGCCGGATTGATCACGATCCCGGCACAACGACCACGCGCGGCGTGAATCCAGTCGAGCAGCTCGCCTTCGTGATTGGTCTGGCGAAATTCCACGGTCAGACCGAACTCGTCAGCCGCGCGACCACACAGCGCGGAAATATCCGCCAGGGTTTCATGACCATAAGTCGCCGGCTCGCGGGTGCCGAGCAGGTTCAGGTTCGGGCCGTTAAGCACCAGAACGGTAGGGGACATGGGGGAACTCCACTTATTGTTTTTGGCATTGGCCGAGAGGTTCCGGCCTGTGGAGATAAAATGTACTAGATGGTTACATCGGTCAATTGGACAGAAATGACCGAGGCGTTTTGTGTTCGGTGATCGCACGGATCAAAAAATTCCCCACAAAAAAGCCGTCAATCACGACGGCTTTTCCGTATCCGCTACCCGCAATCAACGCCGGGTCAGCAGCACACCGGATTCCATGTGATGGGTCCACGGGAACTGGTCGAACAATGCGCACTTGGTAATGCGGTGGGTGTCATGCAACTGGGCGATGTTGGCCGCCAGGGTGTCCGGGTTGCAGGAGATGTAGAGGATATTGTCGAAGCGCCGGGTCAGTTCGCAGGTGTCCGGGTCCATGCCGGCGCGCGGTGGGTCGACGAAGACGCTGCCGAATTCGTAGCTCTTCAGATCGATGCCGTGCAAGCGACGGAACGGGCGCACTTCGTTAAGCGCTTCGGTGAGTTCCTCGGCGGACAAACGCACCAGCGTGACGTTATCCACAGCGTTTTCGCTGAGGTTGCTCAGGGCCGCGTTGACCGAAGTCTTGCTGATTTCGGTAGCGAGCACTTTGCGCACGCGAGTCGCCAGCGGCAGGGTGAAGTTGCCGTTGCCGCAGTACAACTCGAGCAGGTCGTCGCTGCGATCGCCCAAGGCTTCGTATGCCCAATTGAGCATCTTCTGGTTCACCGTGCCGTTGGGCTGGGTGAACGCGCCTTCGGGCTGGCGATAGCTGAAGGTGCGGCCGCCAACTTCGAGTTTCTCGACGACATAGTCCTGACCGAGCACTTCGCGCTTGCCCTTGGAGCGGCCGATGATGCTCACGCCGAGATCGGCCGACAGCTTCGTTGCTGCCGCATGCCAGTGCTCGTCCAGCGGACGGTGATAGCACAGGGTGATCATCGCGTCGCCGGCCAGCGTGGTCAGAAATTCGACCTGGAACAACTTGTGGCTCAGTGCCGAACTGGCTTGCCACGCGGCCTTCAACTGCGGCATCAACTGGTTGATGCGCAGGCTGGCAATCGGAAATTCCTCAATGAGGATCGGCGTGCGTTTGTCGTCCTGAGAGAACATCGCGTAATGCCGTTCGCCGCCCTCGCGCCACAGGCGGAATTCGGCGCGCAGGCGGAAGTTCTGCAGCGGCGAATCAAAGACCGACGGCTCGGGTGCATCGAACGGCGCCAGCAGATCACGCAAGCGCGTGACCTTGGCTTCGAGTTGTTCGGCGTAGGCTTGAGAATCGAAAGTCATGCGTTGAACCAACCCAGCTTGATCACAAACAGAATCGACAGAATCACCAGTGCCGGGTTCAGCTCACGGGCACGGCCGGACAGCAGCTTGATGGCGGTCCAGACGATGAAGCCGAAGGCGATGCCGTTGGCGATCGAATAGGTGAACGGCATCGCCAGTGCGGTGACCACAACCGGCGCCGCCACGGTGATGTCGTCCCAGTCTATTTCCGCCAGGCCCGAAGTCATCAGCACGGCGACGAACAGCAGCGCTGGTGCGGTGGCGAAGGCCGGAACGCTGGCCGCCAGTGGCGAGAAGAACAGCGCCAGCAGGAACAGGATTGCCACGACGATGGCGGTCAGGCCCGTGCGGCCACCGGCACTGACGCCGGCTGCGGATTCGATGTAACTGGTGGTGGTCGACGTGCCCAGCAGCGAGCCGGCCATGGCCGCCGTACTGTCGGCGATCAGCGCGCGCCCCATTTTCGGCATGTGGCCGTCCTTGCCCATCAGGCCGGCGCGCTTGGCGACGCCGATCAGGGTCCCGGAGTTGTCGAACAGGTCGACGAACAGGAAGGCGAAAATCACGCTGACCAGACCGATGTCCAGTGCCCCTTTGATGTCCAGTTGCAGGAAGGTCGGCGCCAGCGACGGCGGCATCGACAGGATGCCGCCGAACTCGGTGACGTTCAGCACGATCGAGGCGATGGTCACTGCCAGAATGCCGATCAGCACTGCGCCGCGCACTTTCAGCGCTTCGAGAGCTACGATCACGGCGAAGCCGACGGTGGCCAGAATCGGCGCCGGTTTGGTCAGATCGCCAAGGCCGACCATGGTCGCCGGGTTGCTGACCACGATACCGGCGTTGTGCAGGGCGATCAGCGCCAGGAACAGGCCGATACCGGCGGCGATCGCCGAGCGCAGCGGCAGTGGAATGGCGTTGATGATCCATTCACGGATGCGGAAGATCGACAGCAGGAAAAACAGCACGGCGGAAATGAACACCGCACCCAGCGCCACCTGCCAGGTGTGGCCCATGTGCAGCACCACGGTGTAGGTAAAGAAGGCGTTCAGGCCCATGCCCGGAGCGAGGGCGATCGGGTAGTTGGCGATCAGGCCCATCACGGTCGAGCCGATGGCGGCCGCCAGACAGGTGGCGACAAAGATCGCGCCTTTGTCCATGCCGGTCTCGCCGAGGATGCTCGGGTTGACGAACAGAATGTAAGCCATGGCCAGGAAAGTCGTGACGCCCGCAAGAATTTCGGTGCGCACGTTGGTGTTGTGTGCCTTGAGTTGAAACAGCCTTTCCAGCATGTCTGCTCCCCGTGGCGCGCGTGGCGCCGTGAATGTATCGACCTCAACAGCAAAGCACAGACCGTCGCAAGCGCCTGGGAAATTGTCGTGGGCCGGAAAAAGCCGCGCATCATACCAGCCGCGTGAGGAATTTGGCGGATGTTGGTGTCGATCGTCGGCGAAGTTTTGCGCAGCCGACAACTGCGCCATACTGCGCGCTGATTTTTTGGAGTGGGCAGGCATGCGCAACGGCGGGATCAGGATTTTCGGATGGATTGCAGCACTGCTGCTGACAGCTCCGGCGTTCGCGGCATCGGCGCCGCCACTCTCCGAGGTGAAGGTGATCAAAGTGCAGTCACCGTCCTGCGGCCTGGAAGATATTGCCGATAACCAGCCGCAAACCCAATGCAATCACAGCGGGCCGAATATCAAGGTCTATGTGCTGGAAGTCGGCTATGGCCAGAACCAGCCACACGTGACGCTGGATGGCTTCGAGGTCAACGGCACCCGAGGCCCGGTGTGCGCCTTCGATAATGGCAATCTCACCGAGTGCACGCCCGGCAGCAAAACCGTCGGTTCTCTTTATACCTTCGATCTGGCCGGCAAACAGCAAGGCACCTTCAACTTCAGCAACACCTCGATCAACGCCCCGCGCAACACGCTTTCGACTCAGCTTTACATCAAGTAACGGCTGTCTGCGAACAGGGTGGGACAAAGCTGACTACGCTTGACTGACTACCCAGCGGAAAGCGCCCATGACTTCCAGAGCCCTGATTGCCCTCGCCGAGGGCATCGACGATTTGCAAAGCGTGACATTGATCGACGTGCTGCGCCGCGCCGGTATCGAAGTGGTCGCCGCCAGCATTGAGGGCCGGCGCATGCTGACCTGCGCACGCGGCACCCGGCTGACCGCCGACGGCATGCTCGTCGATGTGCTGGCGCAGAGCTTCGACCTGATCGTCCTGCCGGGCGGCGCCGTCGGTTCCCAGCACTTGGCGGCGCATCAGCCCTTGCAGCAGTTGCTCACGGACCAGGCCAGCGCCGGCCGCCTGTTCGCCGCCATCGGCGAAGCTCCGGCTGTCGCGCTGCAAGCATCAGGCGTGCTGCGCCAGCGACGCATGACCTGCCTGCCCGGCGCCAGCCATCAGTTGTCCGGCTGTACGTTTGTTGATCAACCGGTGGTGGTCGACGGCAACTGCATCACCGCGCAAGGCTCGGGCGCGGCACTGGAGTTTGCCTTGACCCTGGTTGAGCAGCTTGGTGGCAAGGCGTTGCGGGCGAGGGTGGCGGGGGAGTTGATGGCCTGAAGGATTCAGACCTTCTCTTCCAACGGCGCATGCATCCGGTCCCGATTCGCCAACGTCGGAAACAGTTTGATCCACGTCCCCGTCACCACCAGCGTGCCGATCCCGCCCATCACCACCGCCGGCACGGTGCCGAACCAGTGGGCAGTGAGGCCGGATTCGAATTCGCCCAACTGGTTCGAAGCGCCGATGAACAGGCCGTTCACCGCGCTAACCCGGCCGCGCATTTCGTCGGGGGTTTCCAGTTGTACGAACGAGGCGCGGATGACCATGCTGATCATGTCCGCTGCGCCGAGCACCACCAGCACCGCCAGGGAGAACCAGAACGAGGTCGACAAGCCAAACGCGATAGTGGCGACGCCGAAGATGCCGACGGCGGTGAACATCACCCGGCCGACATTGCGTTCCACGGCAAATCGCGCGAGAAACAGCGACATCAGCAATGCACCCACCGCCGGCGCCGAGCGCAACAGGCCAAGACCCCACGGGCCGGTCAGCAGAATGTCCTTGGAGAACACCGGCAGCAACGCCGTGGCGCCGCCGAGCAACACGGCGAACAAGTCCAGGGATATCGCGCCGAGGATGTCCGGGCGGCTGCGGATGAAGCGAATCCCCGCCAGCAGCGAGTCCAGCGTGGCTTTACCTTTATTCAATGGCGTCTGGCGTGCCGGCAGGTTGAGCATCAGCGAACAGGCGATCACATACAGCAGCACGGTCGGGCCGTAGACCCAGACGCTGCCGAATGCATAGAGCAAACCGCCGAGGGCCGGGGCGACGATAGTGGCCGACTGCTGCGCCGATTGCGCGGCGGCAACTGCGCGGGGGAAAAGCGCACTGGGGACGATGCTGGGCAGCAGCGCCTGAGTCGTCGGCATCTCGAACGAACGGGCGGCGCCGAGCAGAAAGGCGAGGATGAAAATCATCTCGCGGGTGACGTGATCGGTGGCGCTGCCGATAGCCAGCGCCAAGGCAATCAATGCCTGCAACGACTGGCAAAGCGCGGCGACCTTGCGCCGATCGTAGCGATCAGCGACATGCCCGGTGTGCAGCATGAACAGCACCCGTGGGGCGAATTCGACCAGCCCGACCAGGCCCAGATCCAGCACGTTGCCGGTCAGTTGATACAGGTTCCAGCCAATTGCCACGGTAAGCATCTGGAACCCGCTGGCGGTGAAGATCCGCGCCAGCCAGAAAGCCATGAACGGACGATGGTGACGTAACAGCAGGGGCTCTTGTGTGGGCATCTGAAGGCAGGTCTTGGACGAGTGAAGGGCGAGATTATCACCAGTCTGTAACAGGAAGTTGCTACGAGAAACAATTCAGTTAGCCAGACATCGATCTTTCATGCTGACAATCAACCCTGTGGTGAGGGGATTTATCCCCGTTCGGCTGCGCAGCAGTCGTCGCTTCGAGATTTTGGGGCCGCTGCGCGACCCAACGGGGATAAATCCCCTCGCCACAGGAGTGAGGCAACTTGTCACGCGGCAAACCACCACGCAGTTCATTGGCAAAAATGGGACTACTCTTTCAACGTTGCTTGATCCAGATCAAGACCCCGACCGGAACTGATCTGGCGGCCATTTGGCCAGACTCCCTGCGTTGCGATGGTTGCAAAAAAAGAACGAATCCGAATTCGCCGCACTCCATATCCGTGGGGGCAGTGGTGCAGGCCTCCGGGCCAGCTACCCGTATTACCTGACAGAGGAAGCCATATGTTCGGTTTAGAGGCTCTCGATCTCGCCCGAATTCAGTTCGCGTTTACCATCTCGTTCCACATTCTGTTCCCGGCCATCACCATCGGCCTGGCGAGTTACCTGGCAGTGCTCGAAGGTTTGTGGCTGAAGACCCGCAACGACACCTACCGCGATCTCTACCATTTCTGGTCGAAGATTTTTGCCGTCAACTTCGGCATGGGCGTGGTTTCCGGGCTGGTCATGGCCTATCAGTTCGGCACCAACTGGAGTCGGTTCTCCGACTTCGCCGGCGCCGTCACCGGGCCGTTGCTGACCTATGAAGTACTTACGGCGTTCTTCCTTGAGGCCGGTTTCCTTGGCGTGATGCTGTTTGGCTGGAACAAGGTCGGGCGCGGCCTGCACTTCTTCTCGACGGTGATGGTGGCGATCGGCACGCTGATTTCGACCTTCTGGATTCTCGCCTCCAACAGTTGGATGCAGACCCCGCAAGGCTTTGAAATCGTCAACGGTCAGGTGATCCCCACCGACTGGCTGGCAATCATCTTCAACCCGTCATTCCCTTACCGGCTGATGCACATGGCCACGGCGGCGTTCGTCGCGACGGCGTTCTTCGTCGGTTCGTCAGCGGCCTGGCACCTGCTGCGCGGCAGAGACAACCCGGCGATCCGCACCATGCTGTCGATGGCCATGTGGATGGCATTGATCGTCGCGCCGATCCAGGCTGTGATCGGCGACTTCCACGGCCTCAATACGCTCAAGCACCAGCCGGCAAAAATCGCGGCGATCGAAGGCCACTGGGAAAACCATGGCGACGAGGCGACGCCGCTGATCCTGTTCGGCTGGCCGGACATGAAAGAAGAGCGCACCAAGTTCGCTGTAGAGATTCCGTACCTGGGCAGCCTGATTCTGACCCACTCGCTGGATAAACAAGTACCGGCGCTGAAAGAATTTCCACCGGAAGACCGGCCGAATTCGACCATCGTGTTCTGGTCGTTCCGGATCATGGTCGGCCTCGGTTTCCTGATGATCTTCACCGGGTTGTGGAGCCTGTGGCTGCGCAAACGTGACTCGCTGTATACCTCGCGGCCGTTCCTGCATCTGGCGTTGTGGATGGGGCCGTCCGGTCTGATCGCGATTCTCGCCGGCTGGTTCACCACGGAAATCGGCCGTCAGCCATGGGTGGTCTACGGTTTGATGCGCACTGCCGATGCTTCGTCGAACCACAGCTTCATGCAGATGAGCATCACCCTGATCATGTTCGTCGTGGTCTATTTCGCCCTGTTCGGCGCCGGTCTCGGCTACATGATGCGCCTAGTGCGCAAAGGGCCGAAGATCAGCGAAGGCAGCGCAACGCCGGACGGTGGTCCAGGCAAGAAACGCACCCCGGCGCGTCCGTTGTCCGCAGCGGACGATCCGGCCGAGGGCGAGCACGAAGACAACACTCGCTTGACCAAGGAGATTTGACTCATGGGTATTGATCTTCCGCTGATCTGGGCCGTGATCATCATCTTCGGCATCATGATGTACGTGGTCATGGACGGCTTCGACCTGGGCATCGGCATTCTCTTCCCGTTCGTACCCGGCAAGACCGATCGCGACGTGATGATGAACACCGTCGCCCCGGTCTGGGACGGCAACGAAACCTGGCTGGTGCTGGGTGGCGCGGCGTTGTTCGGCGCTTTCCCGCTGGCCTATTCGGTGGTGTTGTCGGCGCTGTACCTGCCGTTGATCTTCATGCTCATGGGCCTGATTTTCCGCGGCGTGGCTTTCGAATTCCGCTTCAAGGCCAAGGATGAAAAACGTCATCTGTGGGACAAGGCATTCATCGGTGGTTCGATCGCGGCAACGTTCTTTCAGGGCGTGGCGCTGGGAGCGTTCATCGATGGTCTGCCGGTGGTCAATCGCCAGTTCGCCGGTGGTTCACTGGACTGGCTGACGCCGTTCACGCTGTTCTGCGGCGCGGCGCTGGTGGTGGCCTATGCCTTGCTCGGCTGTACTTGGCTGATCATGAAAACCGAAAGCAAGTTGCAGGAGCAGATGCATGACCTGGCGCGACCGCTGGCGTTTGTCCTGTTGGCAGTGATAGGTATCGTCAGCCTGTGGACGCCTCTGTCGCATCCGGAAATCGCCTCGCGCTGGTTCAGCATGCCGAATCTGTTCTGGTTCATGCCGGTGCCGATTCTGGTGCTGGTCACCTTGTACGGCCTGATCCGCGCGGTGGCACGTAACGCCAACTACACGCCGTTCCTGCTGACCCTGGTGCTGATTTTCCTCGGCTACAGCGGTCTGGGCATCAGCCTGTGGCCGAACATCGTGCCGCCGTCGATCTCGATCTGGGACGCCGCCGCGCCGCCGCAAAGTCAGGGCTTCATGCTGGTCGGCACGCTGTTCATCATTCCGTTCATCCTCGGTTACACCTTCTGGAGCTACTACGTGTTCCGCGGCAAGGTCACCCACGAAGACGGTTATCACTAATCCCATGCTGGGGCTTGCCCTGTGGGAGCGAGCCTGCTCGCGAAGGCGTCCGCAGTGACGCCTTGGCTTAACGGAGATCGATGCAATGACCGGCAAACATTCCCTGCACGACATTGAAGAAGCCGAAAAAAAGCCGCTGTGGCAGCGGCTCGGCTGGTTGGCCCTGATCTGGGTTGGCAGTGTCGGCGTGTTGTTCATCGCCGCCAGCCTGATGCGCATGTTCATGAATGCCGCAGGTTTGACCACCCACTGAAACATCCCGTCCCGGCGCCTTCGGGTATGGACTTGTGACCCTCCTCACGGAGGGTTTTTTTATGCCGCAGATTTATTTGCGCGCCTTGAGGATGACGAATTTCGGCGTGGCCGCCACTTGCTCGACACCGCGGAACAGGCGCGCCAGTTTGCTGTGATAGCCCAGATGCCGATTGCCGACAATGTACAGCGCACCGCCGACCACCAATGCCTCGCGCGCCTGCTGGAACATGCGCCAGGCGAGGAAATCGCCGACCACCTGCTGCTGATGGAACGGTGGGTTGCACAGCACCACGTCCAGCGACTGCGGTGCCTGCCCGGCCAGACCATCGCCAGCGCGCACGATGACTTCGCGATCGGCCAATGCCCCGCGCCAGTTCTCGGCAGCCGATTGCACCGCCATGAACGATTCGTCGACCAGCGTGTAGTGCGCATCCGGGTTCTGCAAAGCGCTGGCGATTGCCAGAACACCGTTGCCGCAACCGAGGTCGGCGACCCGCGCGTGGCCAAGGTTTTTCGGCAGATGCGGCAAAAACGCGCGAGTGCCGATGTCGAGGCCTTCGCGGCAGAACACGTTAGCGTGGTTGAGCAATTCGATCGCTGGTTCGTCGAGGCGATAGCGAGTCGGGTAGGGCGATGTGGCGGGCGCTTTGCTTTCAGGCGTGGCGATCAGCAGTCGGGCTTTCTTCACGGCCAGCGACGCCTGCACCGGGCCTATGTAGCGCTCCAGCAGATCGCCGGCAGCGCGCGGCAGATGCTTGACCATGGCGGCGGCGATCACTTGCGCGCCTGGAGCGAGTTGTCCTTGCAGGCGGATCAGCTGTTCTTCCAACAGCGCCAGGGTTTTGGGGACGCGGATCAGCACCCGATCAAACGGCCCGACCAAAGGCTCACTGGCCGGGATCGGACGAATCGCGTCGAACGCCTGGCCATTGCGCAGCAGATTCTTTTCCAGCCCGACGAAACCCAGGAACGAGTCGCCGCTACTGCTCACCTCGACCTTGTCCAACAGACTGATCGCCAAGGCGCCAAAGCTGTCATTGAGCACCAGCACGCGGGTGCTGCTCGCAGGTTGTTCGCTGGCGAGATGATTGAGCAGGTATTCGTCCGCCGCATCGAAGGCTTGCAGTGGTTCATTCTGCTGTTCAGGCTGGCGGATAAGGTCGAGCTGGGCGAAAGGCGTTTCGAGCAAAGGCATGGGGCGGGGACTCAGGATATTCGGCAGATATCCCGTTGCCGGCAGATGGTGCGACGGGATCCGACCGAGTGGACTGCGATGCAAGCAGGTTGCATCATCACTCGGAAAGGCCTGAATGGTACGTTTTTTTGCGCCTAAATACTCGCAGGATTACCGCGCGATAACGCTCAGCTGTCAGATAATGCCGGCACGAGCGGCGGCAATCACTGCGGAAATCTTGTTGCAGACGTTGAATTTTTCGATGACGTTTTGCACATGATAGTTAACGGTGCGTTCGCTCAGGCTGAGGATTCTCGAAATATCGTGAGCGGTCTTGCCCATGGCGGACAATTTCATGATCTCCAGCTCCCGGGACGATAGCCTCGGCTTGCTGGGCTTGGCCGGTGTGGGAACGGTGCGGGCATACAGGTCACTGAAGTGTCGGTTGGCAAAAAACAGATAACCGTAATGCTCATACAGTTCGAGCGGGCTGATCGGGCAGTGGGTGCGCGCCAGGCTGATGATGCTGCACAAACCGCTGGTGTCGTCATGAAAGGCCTGCGACCAGCCATGCTGCAGTCCATTTTGCTTTAACGCCTGCCACAGCTCCGGCGCGTCGGTGAACACTCTTTCTTCCCAGACGATCGGCAATACCGAATGATTGCAATGCGCTATTACCGGATCAATATTGCGGAAGTTCTCTTTGTTGTACTGAATGTTCCATTCTTTCGGATAGTTATTGATTTGCAAGGCATTCAAATGGACATCGCGATGGGGGGAGGTGACCGCTATCGCACAATAGTTAAAGCCCAGATTCTCGGCAAATCTCAGCAGTATCGGGTATGCCACCTCAATGCCTTTGGCAAATGTCAGTTGTTTCAATTGTGATTCCTTCCACGTTTCCATGAACTTTGCCTCCATCCTGATATAGGGGCGCCAAATGGATCCAAAAAATCCGGCACGAATCGAAGTGTAGGATCTTTCCTGCAAAACGCCTTACATTCTTTCGAGATTGAAACTTTGGTGTTTTTTATAAAAGCGTTCTTAGCAATACAGGCTGTTATATTTTAACTGGCATCTTAAAGCTATTGCTCTAGATCCAGTATTGCCAGCAAATCGAATGTCTAGCGCTGATCCCGTCAATACCATTACCAATCAGGAGTGTTTGGCAGCGCGATTTTGCGGGACACTGTGGGCAATCGTTTCAAGGAGTGCCTCATGACTGCCAGTGCCGAGAAGTACACCACCCAGACCTTGCTCGATGTGCAACCGTTGACGCCGAACCTGTTCACGCTGCGCACCAGCCGCGATCCCGGTTTTCGCTTCCGTGCCGGCCAGTTCGCCCGGCTGGGCGTCACCAAGGCCGATGGCAGTACGGTCTGGCGCGCCTATTCGATGGTGTCGTCGCCGTTCGACGAGTTTCTCGAGTTCTTTTCCATCGTCGTGCCGGGCGGCGAATTCACCAGTGAGCTGAGCCGGCTACAGGTTGGCGACAGCTTGATGGTCGAGCGCCAGGCGTTCGGCTATCTCACTCTGGATCGCTTTGTCGATGGCCGAGACCTTTGGCTGTTGTCCACCGGTACCGGGGTGGCGCCGTTTCTGTCGATCCTGCAGGACTTCGAGGTCTGGGAGAAATTCGAGCGGATCATTCTGGTTTACAGCGTGCGGGAGGCACGGGAACTGGCTTATCAAGAGTTGATCGCCGGGTTGACGCAACGTGACTATCTGAGTGAATACGCCCACAAGCTGCAATTCATCCCCACTGTGACCCGCGAAGCGCATCCAGGCGCGTTGCAGGGCCGGATTACCACGTTGATTGAAAATGGCGAGCTGGAGCGAGCGGCAGGGGTTGAGCTCTCGCCAGTGCATTCGCGGGTGATGCTGTGCGGCAATCCGCAGATGATCGACGACACCCGCGCCTTGCTGAAACAGCGCGACATGCGCTTGAGCCTGACGCGCAAGCCGGGGCAGGTTGCGGTGGAGAATTACTGGTAACGAAAACGGCACCCGCGGGTGCCGTTTCAATGTGTAGCGAATGCCTCAGGGCCGCTCGTTCTGCGCTTTTAGCAGGTCGCGAATTTCGCCCAGCAGTTGCTCTTCCTTGCTCGGGATCGGCGGCGCGGTCGGGGCTACGGCTTCTTCGCGCTTGAGGCGGTTGATGGCTTTGACGCCCATGAAGATCGCGAAAGCGACAATCACGAAATCCAGCACCGTCTGCAGGAATTTGCCGTAAGCCAGCACCACGGCGGGCGCATCGCCCTGGGCCGCTTTGAGCGTGACAGCCAGATCACTGAAGTCCACCCCACCGATCAACAGGCCAATCGGCGGCATGATCACGTCGCCGACAAACGACGAAACGATCTTGCCGAACGCCGCGCCGATGATGATACCGACGGCCATGTCGACCACATTGCCTTTGACCGCGAAGGCCTTGAACTCGCTAAGCACGCCCATAGTTATTTCCTTGTTACAGATGAGTTTGGTGTAGGCATTGTAAATCAGCGAAACGCCTCCTGCGCGAAACACCTTCTTACAATGCCCGTTTTTATCGACACATCAATTGACGATTAGTTTGCAAAATGCCAGCAATCGCGCGCGGAATACGCTTTAACCCGCTGACGGGAAAGCCAATTTCTTCAATCATGGCGTTACGTTCTTTCTATTTATGTTCCTCGGCACGGGCCTCTAGCCTTGCTGTGGCGCACCTGGATGCGCCCAATAAAACCAGAGGAACCTGATATGACTTCCGCTCTTGGACTGGGGGCTTTTCCCCATCGCCGCACTCTCGGCGTTCTCACCGCCAGCCTGCTGACCTTCTCGGTCAACGCCGCTCCGCTGACCCGCGATAACGGCGCTGCTGTCGGTGACAATCAGAACTCGCAAACTGCCGGCGCCACCGGCCCGGTGCTGCTGCAGGATGTGCAACTGATCCAGAAGCTGCAACGCTTCGACCGTGAACGCATCCCCGAGCGCGTGGTACATGCACGCGGCACCGGCGCCCACGGCACCTTCACCGTGACCGATGACCTCAGCGACCTGAGCAAGGCCAAGGTGTTCGCCGCAGGCCAGAGCACGCCGGTATTCGTGCGTTTCTCGGCGGTGGTGCATGGCAACCATTCCCCGGAAACCCTGCGCGACCCGCGGGGTTTCGCCACCAAGTTCTACACCGCTGACGGTAACTGGGATCTGGTCGGCAACAATTTCCCGACCTTCTTCATCCGCGATGCGATCAAATTCCCGGACATGGTCCACGCCTTCAAGCCCGATCCACGCACCAACCTCGACGACGATTCGCGCCGGTTCGACTTCTTCTCCCATGTACCGGAAGCCACCCGCACACTGACCGAGTTGTATTCCAACTACGGCACTCCGGCCAGTTATCGGGAGATGGATGGCAATGGTGTTCATGCCTATAAGCTGATCAATGCCAGGAATGAAGTTCACTATGTGAAGTTTCACTGGAAGAGTCTTCAAGGCATCAAAAACCTCACGCCAAAACAGGTCGGCGAAGTTCAAGGTCAGGATTACAGTCATATGACCAATGACTTGGTAAGTAATATCAACAAAGGCAACTTTCCGAAGTGGGACTTGTACGTGCAAGTTCTCAAGCCACAGGATTTGTCCAAGTTTGATTTCGATCCATTGGATGCAACCAAGATCTGGCCGGGTATTGCCGAGCGTAAAGTTGGACAAATGGTCTTGAACCGTAATCCGGCCAATGTCTTCCAGGAAACTGAACAAGTTGCCATGGCACCGGCCAACGTAGTTCCGGGTATCGAACCTTCGGAAGATCGTTTGTTGCAGGGCCGAGTGTTCTCTTATGCCGATACGCAGATGTATCGCCTCGGCGCCAACGCTTTGCAATTGCCGATCAACGCTCCGAAAACCGCAGTGAACAATGGCAATCAGGATGGTGCGATGAATTTTGGCGCCAGCCAGTCCGGCGTCAACTACCAGCCAAGCCGCCTGCAACCGCGTGAAGAGACGCCATCGGCGCGTTACAGCCAATCGGCGCTGGCGGGCACCACCCAGCAGGCGAAGATTCAGCGTGAGCAGAACTTCAAGCAGGCCGGTGATCTGTATCGCTCGTACAGCAAGCAGGAACGTCGCGACCTGATCGACAGCTTCGGCGGCTCGCTGGCCACCACCGATGACGAGAGCAAGCACATCATCCTGTCCTTCCTGTACAAGGCTGACCCCGAGTACGGCAGCGGTGTGACCGAAGTGGCCAAAGGCGACCTCAGCCGTGTGAAAGCACTGGCGGCCAAACTGACCGACTGATAGCGATGCGGCGCACGCGAGGGCTGTCCCGCCTCGCGTGCGCTCAAGGAGAGCCCGATGCGTATTTTTCTTTTATGCCTGGCCGGGTGCCTGTCGTTCAGCGCGTGGGCGGCACCGGTCGAGCAAAGCCCCGAGGCAATCAAGGCGCAGTTGCAGGATTACTACTTCGACGCCGCCCGCCGTGGCGACGTGCCAATGCTCGAGACCTTCATCGAGTCCGGCTATTCCCTCGATACCCGCGACAGCAAGGGTTACACCGCGCTGATTCTGGCGGCCTATCACGGTCAGGCGCCGGCGGTTGAACGCCTGCTCGCCGCTGGCGCAGATGCCTGTGCTCAGGACCAACGCGGTAACACGGCGCTGATGGGCGCGATTTTCAAAGGCGAGTTGCAGATCGCCCGGCGCCTGATGGCCACCGATTGCAGCCCCGACCAGCGTAACGGCGCCGGGCAGACTGCGGCGATGTACGCCGGGCTGTTCAAGCGTCTGGAATTGCTTGATGCGTTGAAAGCCAAGGGCGCCGACCTCAACGCCGAGGATCCGCTGGGTAACAGTGCCGCGCGTCTGGCCAGCGGCGAAATCCGTACCGCTGCGCCGCGCTGATCGGCGATGGCTGCGTTATCATCGCGTCTTTTGTTCCGGGGGTTCTGATGGCCAAGGCCAAGCGCATGTACGGCTGCACCGAGTGCGGCGCAACCTTTCCCAAGTGGGCCGGGCAGTGCGGCGAGTGCGGTGCCTGGAACACCCTGACCGAAACCATGATCGAAAGCGGCGGCGCCACGGCTCCCACCGGGCGCACCGGTTGGGCTGGCCAACAGGCACAGATCAAGACGCTCGCGGAAGTCAGCATCGAAGAGATTCCACGTTTTTCCACCGCGTCCGGTGAGCTCGACCGCGTGCTCGGCGGTGGTCTGGTCGATGGCTCGGTGGTGCTGATTGGCGGTGATCCGGGGATCGGCAAGTCGACAATCCTTTTGCAAACCCTGTGCAACCTGGCCAAGAGCATGCCGGCGCTGTACGTCACCGGTGAGGAATCCCAGCAGCAGGTGGCAATGCGCGCTCGCCGTCTCGGCCTGCCACAGGATCAACTGCGGGTGATGACCGAAACCTGCATCGAAACCATCATCGCCACCGCCCGCCAGGAAAAGCCCAAGGTGATGGTGATCGACTCGATCCAGACCATCTTCACCGAACAACTGCAATCGGCCCCGGGCGGCGTGTCGCAGGTGCGCGAAAGTGCGGCGCTGCTGGTGCGTTACGCCAAGCAGAGCGGCACGGCGATCTTCCTCGTCGGCCACGTTACCAAAGAAGGCGCTTTGGCCGGTCCGCGTGTTCTGGAACACATGGTCGACACCGTGCTGTATTTCGAAGGTGAATCCGATGGTCGACTGCGTTTGCTGCGGGCGGTGAAGAACCGTTTCGGCGCGGTCAACGAGTTGGGCGTGTTCGGCATGACCGACAAGGGCCTGAAAGAAGTCTCCAACCCATCGGCGATTTTTCTCACCCGCGCTCAGGAAGAAGTCCCGGGCAGTGTGGTCATGGCGACGTGGGAAGGCACCCGACCGATGCTGGTGGAAGTGCAGGCGCTGGTCGATGACAGCCATCTGGCCAACCCGCGTCGGGTGACGCTGGGGCTGGATCAGAACCGATTGGCGATGTTGCTTGCGGTGTTGCACCGCCACGGCGGGATTCCGACCCACGATCAGGACGTGTTCCTCAACGTGGTCGGTGGCGTGAAGGTGCTGGAGACGGCGTCGGATCTGGCGTTGATGGCGGCGGTGATGTCGAGTCTGCGCAACCGGCCGCTGCCCCATGACCTGCTGGTGTTCGGCGAAGTCGGCCTGTCCGGCGAGGTACGCCCGGTGCCTAGCGGGCAGGAGCGGTTGAAGGAAGCGGCCAAGCATGGCTTCAAACGCGCGATCGTGCCCAAGGGCAACGCACCGAAGGAATCGCCGGCGGGGTTGCAGATCATTGCCGTGACGCGCCTCGAACAAGCACTTGACGCATTGTTTGAGTGAACGCCGAACCTCTGTGGTGAGGGGATTTATCCCCGTTGGGGCGCGTAGCGGCCCTGAAAAAACGGGTCTGCTGCGCAGCCCAACGGGGATAAATCCCCTCGCCACATAAATCCTCTCACCCCATAAATCCTCTCACCCCATAAATCCCCTCACCACAGGAGCATTCCAAATCGGGGTGGGGGGTGGCGCTAGATCTCGATCAGGGCACCCAGTTCGCGTTCCAGCTCGGCCTCATCCGCCAGATTCAGTTCGATCAAGCGGCGCAGGCGCTGGATCGATTCCAGGCTGATATGCCGGCAGATGAAGCCCAAGTGGCCGTTTTCCTCATGGGCCAGATGCACGTCCATTTCGATATCGACGTCTTCGCTCAGATGAATGTCGACGAAGAAGTCCTGCTCTTTATCCCCGAGCCACGGCTCCGGTCGCTCGATCAGCAGGCCCTTGAGCGACAGGTCGATCAGTTTGACCGGCCAGATGTACTCGCCCTGTTTCAGCTCGGTTCGGGCATCGAACGCAATACGTTTGAAACGACGTCGATTGGCGGGGTGCTCGCTCATGGCGCAATCCTCATGAAGGTTCGCTGACTATAGACCGCGAATGCGGGCGCCAGCCAATCGCTCAAGCGTCTAGACCTATGTCGGGGTATGGCCTTTGGCGCCGTAAGCGCTAAACTCGGGGTGGCTGTCTTTCTTGTCCACCCTGGCTGGAATAATAAAATGAAAAATAATAATAGCCTGCTGCGCCACTTACCCTGGCTCGTGCTGGCAATCGTAGGAGCGTGCGCCCTTGGCGTAGTG
>Ga0308166_1001847_pt1 | contig 21147 bp, 24 predicted proteins | sample PhyCR2_2_FD_202137 | JGI IMG/M metagenome (GOLD analysis project Ga0308166, IMG submission 202137) | Phyllosphere microbial communities from UC Gill Tract Community Farm, Albany, California, United States - DLSLCC.R2 | ecosystem: Host-associated > Plants > Phyllosphere > Unclassified | place... | reverse complement strand
CTATTTGTAGCATAAGCAAACTTTCGAATGAGCCTGGTCTCAAAAACCAATGCTGGTTGGGCGCTTAATAAGCGTAGAGCGTGGGACGATAGAATTTTCTTTTGAGATCAATGAGTCAGCTATTGCTGTAATTTTCACCATCCAAATGGCGAACTCTGGATCACCCTAACAAGATACTCTATAATCCCCGCTCCGCTGGCCCCTTAGCTCAGTGGTTAGAGCAGGCGACTCATAATCGCTTGGTCGCTGGTTCAAACCCAGCAGGGGCCACCAAATTTAGTGATGAAAATCATGCAGTTAAGCCATCTTTCGAGGTGGCTTTTTTGTTTCCGCAATTCGCCATTGGCAGCAAAATGGCAGCAGATTTTTTTCACGCCCATCTCCATTAGTATTGAACATGCTTCCCAGCACGTCATACGTACTTTTTATAAGCCTTGCCAAATACCTATTGGCACTATGCAGGTGTTGACCCTTTTCACTAATTTCAATTTTAACGCGCCTTCTTATGTGATCACTCCGAAAAAACTAGCATCACACCGAGTACTTGATGTATTAATTGACTTCAACTACGCTTGAAAACATCTTTGTTAAGTGATAAAAATAAAAAACACACAGTATCAACACTAAAAAACAACAAAGGAAGACTACAAATGGCAAAAACTAACTGCATCACTGTACTTACAGCTCGTGGAATTACAGAAATATTGAATACCGGTGGGAGCCAAGCTTGGAGATTGGATGCCAGCCATGCAGCAAAGCACCAATACTTAGTTTGTGTGCAAAATTCGAAAAAGGACTGGGGTTCTCAAGAAGCAAAGCATCACCATGCATTCATGGTCGGTCATATATCGGGAGTGAGCAGAGCCCCGGAAAATCCCAAACGATGGATTATTAATATCGATTCTTATGCTGAAATTGATATCCCTGAGCAATGGGATGGTAATCGTAATCCTGTCTCTTATCGAAACCTGGAAGAATTTGGGATCGTAGTGACTGAACTCGACTTCAAACCTGTTTCAAAAGTAAATGCATCAGCTTCAAGCAAGGCAAAAACAAATGATGAATACGAAGATGAAGATGGTGAAAATGTGGTCAATCCATTGACTCTAAAGGAGGCTAAAGGAGGACTAGCTTTATATTTTGGCGTTAATGAGGATGATATTCAGATAACAATTAAGGGCTGAGCTTAAATTGCCAAGAGGAATAGCAGCGATCATAGCCACAATGGTTGCTGCTGATTTCTTCCCGGATGCGGCGGCACAGGTTTAACGCTACCCGGTTTCATAATGATCTCAGAAACCGTTTCATGAGATTTAAACGTACAGCTGCAATTGATGTTCTGACACTGGTTATAACGTTCTTTGGTTGTTGCTGATACCTGAAAGCTGCTGCGGGTATGTGCGGCATTCCCACACAAAGGGCAATTCATCATAATGTCTTCTCCAAACCCCAATTGAGATAAATATTACTCAAATTAACCATTTTGCGATAGCACTATTCCATTTCAAGCGAATCTATTTTCACTTCAAGTTCAATGCTGGTCGTGTAGCCGTTATCGGCGCTCAGGCTGTGCGTGAGCGTCGTAATAATCCATTCCCCCGCATCAATCTGCTGTTTGAACCCGCTTACCTTCACCGGCATTTCGGTGTAGAGATCCGCACGGCCACGCGCCAGCTGAATAGAGAACGTCGCCACCCCGCGCTGCAGCCGCTCCCACTGCATTTTTGCGGCGCGCTCGGCGTTGGCCCGGTTGGCATAGGTGCGGCTCAGCACCAGGACGTTCTCATCCGTGCCGATCAGATAGTCGCCCTGCTTCGCCTCAGGCTCCTTCTTCTGCGCAGCAGGCTTGCGGCGTTTACGCTTCACCGTGGTTTCCGGCTTCTTCTCCGGCTCACGGGTGTGCAGCCAGCTTGCGATCACGCCGGTATAGGCGTCACGGTCAGCCAGCGTAAAGCGGTGGCCGTCGCCTTCTTTGCGCACGAGGGTGATGGCGGGCAGCACTTTGCCGCTGGCCGTTTTGCCCTGCCCCTGACGGATAAACAGCAGATTGCCGTTTTTGATGCAGGCCACCGCGCCGCACTGTTTCGCAAGGCGCATCAGGAAACTGGCGTCTGACTCGTTGGTCTGGTCGATATGGTCCAGCGCCATCTTCGCCACGTCGTCGCCTATCGCCGTTTTGAGCTTGTGCCGCACGGCAATCTCTTTCACCACCTCGCCGACGCTGGTCTGGTGCCACGACTTTTCGCGCTTGGTGTTCAGCGTCTGGCGAAAGTCCGCGCTGCGCGCGCGCAGGGTCAGCCGGTCCGGCGTGCCGCTGTGTTCGATTTCGTCCACGGTGTAGATGCCTTTCGGGAAAAGCGCCTCCCCTTTCCAGCCGAGCGCCAGCGAAAGCTCAACGCCCCGGCGCGGCATCAGCAGCTGGCCGTCCGTGTCGTCCAGCTCAATGTCCAGCTGGTCCGCCTCAAAGCCCCGGTTATCGGTAAGCGTCAGGCTGATGAGCCGCTGCTCAATCTTTTGCGTAACATCCGCACCGGCAAGCGTCAGGCGAAAAGCGGGCGCGTTCGCCTGCCCGTTAATCCAGCTGCCCGCCATCATGAGAACAGCCCGCCCACTGCCGCGCCCACTTTACCGGCGGCGTCGGTGGCCGCGCCCTGCATGGCCGACAGCTGATCGCTGAGGCTGCCGAACATCTCACCCAGCGATTCGTCGGTGCGCTTCAGCGTCAGCGTGAACTCAATGCGCCGGCACACGCCGTTGCTGAAAAACTCCGCCTTGGTCTGGCTCAGGCTCTCGATTACAAACATGCCGTAAATCGTGCCGCTGCCCTCAATCAGCGGCCACGCGCGGCCCAGCTCCGCAATCTGCTCCAGCGCGAACAGCGACAGCCTGCCGCCGGTGATTTCCGGCAGCAGCACGCCCGACAGCGTGATCGTGTCGTTTTCCGGGCCGAGGAACTGCAGCGCGGGCCGCACGCCCACGCGGCTGTTCGACGGAAAGCGCCAGCTGCGCTGAAGCTGTAATTCCTGATACGGCACGGTTTTAAGCATGAAAACAAACAGGCCCAGCGTCATCATCATTCGTCAAATCCTCCACGGTCACGGTAACTGCTGCGGACGCGGGCCTCGGCCTGCCGCTGCTCGGCTTTGAGACGGCGCATTACTTCGTCCACTAAATCCTGCTGGCTTTGCCCTGGTTGCTGCACGATGGTGAACGAGGCGTGGATCTGCGGCGCGGCAACTGCCTGCGAGGTCTGCGCGCGCGGCGCGTCCTGACGGTATGCCTGCGCGGGCAGGCTCAGCGGATGCAGCGGCTTCGCCTCTGCCGTTCCGGCCGCCATGCCAAGCGTCATTGCGGCCATGGCCGCCAGCTGCGCGGTGCGCCTGCGGCTGGTCACGCTCACCGGCCCGCCGACGATTTCCGGCCCGTTCTCTCCGACCACGCCAAACTGGCCCGCCGGGATATTGCCACCGGTGTCGTACATGCCTGCAAACGCCGGGAAGCCGCCCGCTGGCAGCTTAACCCCGCCACCACTGACGCTGGCGGCCTGCGGTGCCTGCGGCAGCTTCGTGTTAGCCGACGCCTTGCTGACGAGGCCGAACTTATCCAGCAGCTCGCCGATCCCGGCCTTCAGGCTGTCCAGCGGATGCATCACCATGTTCAGCCCGTCGGCCAGCGCCTGCCCGAACGCTTTACCCTTCGCGGCGGCGCTGTCCAGCTCGGCCGCCGTGGACTGCACCGGCGTCAGCAGGTCTTTAAACCAGCCGAACAGCGCCTGCACCTTGTCGCCAATCCACTGGAACACCGGCTGCAGCGGTGAAAACGCCTCGCTGATGGGTCCGGCGGCGGCCCGGAAGCCGTCAATAACGCCGCCTAAATACGCCTTGATGGGTGCCCAGTATTTCCAGATAACCAGCGCCACACCCGCAAGTGCCGCGACGGCCAGCCCGATGGGACTCAGCAGCGCACCGAGCGCCCAAATCACGCCCGTCAGCACCGTGCGCAGCAGGGCAAAAGGCGACTTCACCAGCCACATCAGCGCGCCACCGGCACCGCGCACCGAGGCAGCCAGCGGTGCAAGGACGGCACCGGCCAGCCCGCGCAGCTGCGAACCCAGCGCCCGCACACCGGCCATCGGGTTACGGAAGGAGGCAACCAGCGTCTGCCCGGCGTCCTGCGCCTTCTCCTTGATTTTTTCCAGCGCACCCTCACGGAAGGCATTCAGGATGCCGCCGCCCTCGCCCTCATCGTCACCGCCGCGCAGGGACGCCAGCGCGTCGCGGATTTTCTCCAGCCAGTTCACCGACTCCCCGGCCTCGCCGCCGCTGAGCAGCGAGAACAGCTTTTTGATACCGTCGCCGGACGACGCCAGACCGGGCGTAAGTTTTGCAAACGCCTTGCCCAGCCCGCCCAGCAGCGGCGAGAGCTTCGCCAGCCCTTTCAGTCCGAGCATGTTTAACCCGAAGCGCAGCATCAGGATCGGACCGAGCACGGCAGCCATGCCCACGGCGAGCGTGCCGAGCGCCAGCGTTACCGTCGCCACCACGGCGGCGATTTTCATCAGCCTGCCGACCAGCTCCGGGTTCGACTCCACCCAGCGGCGCATGGTGCCGGTGACGCGCTTCACCGCGTCCATGATTTCCATCAGCGGCGCGCGCAGCGTGTCGCCCAGGCTGCTCAGCGTGTTGGCCGCGCCGGTTTTCACCAGCAGCCACTGCGCGGACAGTGAATCCTTGTTGATGTCCGATTCTTTCTGCATGGAGCCGCTGGCCGCGTTGCCCTGCGTCAGCTGCAGCTGGCGGCGCAGCTCCGGCATGTTGTTGGCGAGCTTCGCCGCGTCCTTGCCGAACTCCTTGCCGAACACCATGGTCATTGCGGTCAGGCGCTTGTCAGCGGGCAGGTTGTTCACCTTCTCCAGCACGCGCTGGATGGTGCCCATCGCATCCGTGGTCATCTGCTTTTCAATGGCTTTCGGGTCCAGCTTCAGCAGCTCCATGCCGCCCATAAACGTCTTGCCCTGCATGGTGGCGACGGAGAGTTCACGCACCATGGCGTTTGCCGCGCTGGCGGCGGTTTCCGACGTTGCGCCGAGGCTCAGGAACGTGGAGCCGAGCGCCGCCGCTTTGCGGTAGTCCAGCCTGTCGGCCACGCCGCCCATACGCTGCAGCACGTCGATGATGTCCGAGCCTTTGGACATCGCGTTGTCGTCCAGGTAGTTCAGCGCGTCGCCCAGCTGCTCGATGTTGCGGGTGGGGATTTTGTAGAGCTGCGCAATCTTGCCCAGCCCCTCGGCCAGCTCACCGGCGGGCAGCTCAAACGCGGTGGACGCCTTCGCCGCCGTGGTGGCAAACGCCAGCAGGTCGCGCTTCTGGTCCTCGTAGGAGTCGTTCTGGTTGGTCACGCCCATGCGCGCGCCGCCCTCAACCAGCGCGGCGTAGTCAATCGCGCCGTTGTCCATCGGCAGCTGCTCGCTGGCAGCCTTGATGGCGGCCTGCATGTCGTAAAACTGCGCCGTGCGGTTGCCGTCGTTGTCGCGCAGGCCGTTCACCTGTTTTGCCACGCCCTTCATGGCGTCTTCCATGTCCGCCGAGGATTTTACGGCGGCCAGCACCGGCGCGCCCATCGCCAGCCCGGCCACGGTGGTCGCCGCACCGGCACCGGCAATTTTATCGCGCACCTCAAGCGAGCGGGCGTGGCGCTCCCGCAGCGCGTTGATTTTGGCCTGCTGCTCGCCGAGCCGCTTCAGCGACTTCTGCTGCCGGTCAATCGCCGCGCGCGCATCGTCCGCACGGCTTTTGAGGTCACGCTGTGCCTGGCTGAGTTTTTTAGTGTCAACGCCGGATTCAGTAAGGGCGGCGCGCTGGCGCTGCACCGAACCCAGCAGGCCGTTATAGCTCTGCTGCAGCTCGCGCACGCGGTTCTTCGCCTGCTCAAGCACCCTGGCCTGCGCGGCGGTGGGCCGGTTGGTGGCGCTGAACTGCGTCGCCAGCTTCGCCGCCTCTTCGCGCGCGCCCTTGAGGTTGTTCGCGGTGATAGCCAGCTGTGAGCGGGCTTTACGGAAGCCGTCGATGCGCGCGGCCTGCGCGTCGAGGTCCTTCAGGCTGGCGCGCGCGGTGCGCAGGGAGTCGGTCAGCTCGCGGGTGCTGGCCTTTGCAGAACGGAAGGGGCGGGTCAGTTTGTCTACCGCGTTAAGAACAACCTGCAGGCGCAAGTCTTTATCACTCATCGCTGGTCCCGTGTCGCATTATCGCCTTATGCCGCCACTCCAGTACCTCGGTCAGCGTCATGAGCTCGGTAACGGACGGCGGCCAGTGAAAGACGGTGGCGATGTCCGCCACCAGATCGTCAACCGTCAGGCCGTCGCTAAATCCGACAGCACCGACTTCTTCAGTAAAAAAGTGACCACCTCCACCGACAGGCTCACCAGATCGGCGGGGTCCATCTCGGTGATTTCCTGCGTGGTCAGCGCCGGAGTGGTGACGCGCGGCAGCACGGTGATCATGGCGTTTACGTCCATGTCCATCAGCGCCTGCAGGCGCGTGCCGCGCAGCGCGCCGGACTGCGGCTTGCGCACGACGATGCTTTTAATCTCGGTTTTGCCGCGAAGGATCGGGGTGTCCAGCTCAACGGTTTTTTCGATAGTTTTGTCGGTCATGATGATATCTCGCTAAAAGGGTAAATGACGGCAGGGAATCCCCCCTGCCGGAAGTGATTACAGGCCGAGCGCGTTGCGGTGCGCTTCCATCAGGTCCGTGCCGTCGACAATGTGAATCATGTTCACCAGGTCAATCTCGTAGAGCACTTCGCCGTTGATGGTCAGCTTGGCGTAGCTGTTGGTGCCGGACACCTTGGTGGTGCTGGATTCGCCGGTCTTCCACTCGCCGGAGTCCAGCTCCTTGTGGCGGCCGCGCACGACCAGCTCCACCGCCTGCACTTCGCCGGTGTCGTCGCGCTGAATGGAGCCGGTAAAGCGCAGCTGCACGCCGTCCACGGTCAGGGTGCCCATCTGCTTGAACAGCTTCGCCTCAACGCCGCCGCAGGTGAATTCCGTGTCCAGCGCGCCGTCGTCCAGGCCCATGTCGATGTCCACCGCACCGGCCATGCCACCGCCGCGATACTTTTCGAACTTGCGGGTGACTTTTGGCAGCGTCACGGACTCGATCAGCCCCTGCCAGTTGTCGCCTGCGTTGAACAGGTTGAGGTGCTTGAGCTTGCGGGGTAATGCCATGATTCAGTCTCCTTATGCGCTGACGCGGCTGGCGAAATCGACCAGGTACTGATCGGAGATGCGCTGGCGCAGCAGCAGGTTTTCCAGCGGCGGCACCGGCGTGTAGTCGTAATCGATCAGCAGCTTGCCCGCTTTGAGCGTGTCCTTGTCGTTCACGCTCTCGTCCAGCCAGCAGTCCGCGCCGATGAGATAGCCCTGACTTACGAGGCTGCGTAGCTTGGCGCGGATGCCCTCGATAATGTCGCGGGCCAGCGACGGATTCAGCGCGCCGTCCACCGCCCACATGTGCGCCTCGGCCATGGTGTCGGCCAGCACCTGCGCGGTGCGGGTGTAGCACTCAAACGCAAACAGCGGGTCATCACTCAGGCAGCGCGAACCCCAGAAGCGGAAGCCGTCTTTACGAATCAGCGTGGTGATGTCGTTCTGGTTCAGCAGGCCGGAGTCGGTGGCCGGATCCTGCAGGTCCCAGAACACGTCTTTGGAAATGCCGGTGACGCCGTTCACGCCGACGTTCGACAGGGATTTATGCCAGCCGGTCTGCTCGTCAATTTTGGCGCGCAGGCCGAGCGCGCGGGCGGTGGCGAAAGCCGTCGCGTCCGCCTTCAGCACGGTGTCAAAGTTGATTAAGTCCGGCCAGATGAGCATGCCCTCGCGCTGGCTGAAGTTCGCGCGGTAAGCAATCGCCTCTTCCACGCTCTGACAGCCGTACGCCGACAGGTAGGCGAAACCGCGCAGGCTCTGCGCCACGCTCAGCAGCTCGGTAGCCACCGCCTGCGTATCGTGACCGGGCACGCCGAGAATGCGGGGCTTTACGCCGCACACTGCCTGCGCGGCCAGCAGCGCCTTCATGCCGGTGCGCTGGCCGTTGCTGACGCCGCCAATGATGTTGGCGGTGGTTTCGGCCTCGGTTTCGCCCTGCGGCACGCGCACCACGACGGTGACGGGTTTGGCCTGGTCGGCGATGGCGTCCAGCGATCGCGCCAGCGTGCCGGACTCGCCCGCCTTGTCGCTCGCGGTGAGGACGTCGGTCAGCAGTACCGGACGATTAAGCGGGAATGTGGCCGCGTCGGCGTCGTCGCCGGTGCAGACCATGCCGACAATCGCCGTGCTGATGGTGGTGATGGTTCGGGTGCCCTCGTTGATTTCCTCAACGCGCACGCCGTGGTGATAATCCTGTGCCATATGGCGGTTCTCCTGTGAAGGGGTTCCGCTATGGTGAAAGGTGTCGGACGTGGGCGCATCCTGTGGGCGTTGTACGGCGGATGGTACAAAAGAAACAGGCCCGAAACGGGCCTTATGTTTATTCCGGTTTAACCGGCCAGCTGATGTCTGGCGCCGCTGACACGTCAACAAGGTTCAGCTGGTCGATATAGTCCAGCCAGATATTCAGGGTCTGTTTTTCATTGTCCAGCAGCGCCCTGCCAATCATCACCTTTGTCTGCAAAAGTGATATTTTCTGCGTGGCTTCTTCAGTCAGAGTCTGACGCTGCCACACCGCGTTCGCAATGTCCTGCGCCTGCTGCTGCGCTTTGGCCGCATCGCTCATATACCATGCCTTATTGTCGTCATCCCACTCGCAAAGAACGCCGGGGCGTGGAGCAGAAATAACAAGCTTGTCCTTTTTAACGTATACCCGGCACGCGCTGTTAATGGCACTGTAAAAGTCCTGATACTGTTCCATTGTGATTTCGCGGACATCTGCGGGAATATCATCTACCGCCGCATTGTCTTCAAAGGCCTCGTCATAAAAGGCCTGCGTAGTTTCAGAAAATCGCATCGTTAATACCCCAGCGCAATATAAGAACCTGTCATGGTGGTGTTCGGGCTTCGGCACTGAAAACCAAATGAGCCGGAAGTCCTGCTCTTACCAAATGCCCAGGCCATTTCCTGCTGACCGGCTCCACCGACGTCGGACGATCCGCCGGTAATCACCTGAAGGACATTGTTTGGGAATGCAACCGGCCAAGTGACGGTGGCTGTCGGGCTTTCGTAAACACCGTTTGTGCCGGAGCCTCCCGTTACGCTCGTAAAGGTTCCCCACTGAAGGTAAAGCACCTTTTTGGCACCCGCGATAATCATCGGGATTTTGATGTAACCTGACTCACCGAGAACGCCGCCACTTGCGCCTGCGAGCGCTGGCTCGGTCAGTCCCAGCACCGCAAGGGCATCAGGGACTTTACCTGCATCAGCCAGTTCCTTAAGGGCGCTGGCAATCTTCAGGTATTGCGTATGTGGGTTGGCATCGTCTACGTGCTGTTTCAACGCGTCACCGCTGTATTTCTTAGCCTGCTCAAGCTGGTTATCAGCGTACTCTTTCACCTCCGTCTGCAATTGTTCCGCATATTCCTTTGCCTGCTTTTGCAAATTATCGGCGTACTGCTTCGCCACGATCACGCCGTCATCCACATACTTACGCGTTGCCAGCACCACCGACGGGTCGATTTTCAGCGTTACCGCGCTGGTGCTGTTCACGATGATAATCATGCGCACCGTCTGCGTGCGCCCGCTGCCCTCGGCGAGCTGCGGCTTGTAGGTTTCGGCGCAGTTAGCCACGGCAATCATCACGCCATCGCCATCGAACAAACCGATTTCACGGATCCAGAAACCGCCCTCACCCTCCGGGATAATCTGCTCGGCAATAATCTGGCTGCCGTTGGCTGCGTCAATCGTCAGTGAGTTGAGCGACGCGCGGCGCTTCTCGCCGATGAGTTTCGTCTGTGCCGGATCGGGCGTAGGCAGCGTGCCGCCACCGTCGCCCACGGCCAGCTGCGTGATGTTCACTTTGGTGCCGAGCGCGGCAGCGTTGGCAAGCTTAGCCGCGCCCTGATTGGTCAGCAGGGCAAAATATTTTGTCGTCATGCGCTCACTTCCGTCAGGTCGATAAGATGCACCGTCGCGCCGGAATATACCGGCCCGCCGACGCTGATTAGTTCAGGGGTGTAGGGATAAACGGTCAGCTCGTCGCCGCTGTAGCTGGCAACGGCCACCGGCACTGAGCCGTTTGCGTCCAGGGTAATCGACAGGCCGATGAGATGGCGGCTGCACGGCTTGGCGTCGGCAATCACGCGCTCCAGCTCGTGATACATTTCCTCGGTGATGCCGGTATCCAGCACCCCCACGTCCAGCCGGAACGTGCCCGGCACGTCGTTGGTTTTCCACCACTCAATCACGCGGATGAGATAGCCCAGCGGCTCCACCACGCGCCGGATCGCGCTGACGGTGCCCTTGTGCTGATGGATATAAAACGCGTCCTTCACCACCTTGCGCTTCACGCTTTCCCCCCAGCTTTCGTCCCAGCGGTCCACCGAAAACGCCCAGGCAAGATAGGGCAGAAAATTCACCGGGCAGGTGTCCGGGTTCCACAGGTCGCGCAGCGGCACGTTCAGCCCGGAAATGCCGCCGCAGGCCTGCGCCAGACGGCGCTCCAGCCTGGATGAACCGGGCGGCAGCAGGCTGTTACTCATGCCAGCACCTCGTCGTCTGCCACCGTTACGTCGGTGCCGGTGCAGTTGCCCGCCTGCGTGCGGTCCATGATGATGTCTGCTGCCGGTTCGGTGATTTCCACCCAGTCCACACCGGCCACACGCAGCACTGCGCCATAAGACTCGCGACGCACGCTGCGGCCCAGCTTTTTCTGCTCAATCAGATAGGCGGCGAGCCGCTCGTTTGCGGCCTCCAGACAGGGCGCGGCGGCCACGCCGTCGAACAGGTGCAGCTTCGCCTGCACGCGGTAGTCGTTGATGGTTGCAGGCTGCACGGATACGCGGTCTGCCACCGGGCGCACGCTTTCGTCATTCAGCGCTTTGTCCACTGTATTCAGTAAATCAGCGGCTGCCGTGCCGTTGCCTTCCCGGCTCAGCACGGTGACAAGCACCGTCGCCGGTGACGGGCTGATGGCCGACACGTCCTGCACGCGCCCGTCCGCACTTCGGGCGTGAAACTCGTAAGCCGCTGTCGGACCGGCAACCGATAAGCCCTCAAACGCTTCCGGAACCCGCACGCGCAGCGCATCGTCCGATTCCATCACCGCATCAACGGGCGGCACGGCGTCCGGGTTAGCCGGGGTGATGGTCAGGCGCTGCACGTTACTGCGCGCGGCCAGCTGATCGAGGTCGCTGCCGAGCGCGTAAGCCACCATCACCGCCTGCGCCGCCTCGTTGATGCGCTGGCGCAACAGGATTTCGCGGTACGCGCTTTCCTGCAGGCACTTCACAATCGGATCGGATTCCAGCGCCAGCACGCGGCGCATGGCGGCCTGCTCCTCCGCCGGATAGAGCGCAATCAGCGCTTCCTTGCGCTCGGCCAGCAGCGTTTCAAAGTCCGGCACCTCGATCACTTCCGGTGCGGGCAGCTGCGAAAGGTCAATTACTGCCACTGTTCACCCCCGTAGGCACTGACATTGCGAGCGGAGAGCCGTCGGCGCGCTGGCCGGTCAGCTCAACCACCATGGAGCCATCAAAGGCGCTGGTTATGCCCAAAGAACTGAGGCGGATACGTGGCTCCCAGCGGCTCAGCGCCGTGTACGCAGCCGCCATCACCTGAAGGCGCACCACGTCGTTCTGTGGCTGGTCAATCAGCACCGACAGCAGCGAACCGTATTCACGTCGCCCGATGCGGCTGCCTTCCGGCGTGATCAGAATGTCGCGCACGCTCTGGCGAATGTGCTCGGTGTCGGTGATGGCTGCGCCGGTGTCGCGGTTCATGCCGAGATACATCAATGCGGGCCTCCGGACGTGTCGCCGCCGGATTTCACTTTGTCGTGCTTGTGCTTGTCAGCAATCACGCCGTTGGAACTCATATCGCCGCCACCCTGCGTCACCGCGCCGTTTATCACGGTTTCGCTGTTGATGAGCATCTGGCTGGCATCAACGCCCAGCTGATCGGTGATCAGCTGAATGCCGTCGGCGGCCTCAATGCGCACGCTTTTGATGTTCTTAATCAGCAGCTGGCCGGTGTCCGGCTCGTACTGGAACCAGCCACCGTCGTTGAACACGGTGGTGCTGCCGTTCTCTGAATAATCGGGCGGCGGGAAGGCATCGGAATAAATGGCCGGCAGCGCGAAGGCAGTTTCGAGATTGCCGCCGAGGCTCAGCAGCACAACCTGCTCGCCGATGGAGGGTTGCCACCACGTGCGCGTTTTACCGGCGCGGCATGTGAGCCAGTTAATCCAGTTGGTTTCAAGGTCGCCCGTTTTCACCCGGCACAGCCAGTTGACCGTATCCACATCGGACACGGTGCCGGTACGGATAAGGTTGGTGATAAGGCGCATGATTTCGGTGAATTTAGATTCCATGCTTTTAAATTGACATGAGGATTATCAATAAAAAAGCTGTATGCATTGTATGAGGAATGACACAAATATGATAAATTACAAAGGGGTTAACAGGGCAATTAAAATTTAATCACCCATTATTTTTTCATTACTAAAAATTATAATTAACAAATGCAATACTTAAGATTAATCATAAGCTTTTCCTTGCTTTATTCCTAATCCATCGCGATATAACATCGGAACTTTCCAACTTGACTTACTCTCTTCTAAAAAACCAACTTCTACTAGCTGTTTTATTGCGTACTGTAATTGATCGCCTTCAATAGATAACAAATCCCCTAATGTATTTATGTCATGATCTGCTTTTTCTTTTGTAAATTTTAATATATACCCAGATATTTCCGGACCAACCTCAGCTAATAAAGTATCTTGAACACGCTGCTCGCTTAATCTTGATAATGCTTGCCTTAAGGATTCCGGCATGATTAAACTTCCATCTCTATTAATAGTTCGAGAGTTTCGACCCTCTGCCCTTAATTGCTCTGATGCGGCTTTATTAACCAGATCAATTAAGTTTCTTGGGGCTCTAACTTCATTACCGTCGCTGATTCGGGACATAATCCAGTTTAATGTTGTGGGTTTTCGGTCAGCCATATCAACTTTGTCAGTGAATATTTTGTAAAATATATCCTCGTCGCTGCAACCGTCAGTTTCCATTAACTCAACAAACTCTCGACTATCCTTCACCCTGCGAACTAATAAATTAAGTAAATCTTCAGGATCCCATAATATCTCTACTTTTCGGGCATTAATATGTGTCAAATTGACAAAGCTTTTCCCGACGATTTTTCTAAAAAGATCTCTCCTAACAAAAACCTTCATCTTAAAGCGTTTGAAAGCTAATAAATCAAGATAGGTTCTCAATAATGCTCTGAGCGCCGGTATTTCAATATCTGGATAACCTTGGAATGCCTCATCTAGTCGATCTAATGCTATCCATAATGAAAAACCCGTCTCACTTAGACAAACATCTAAAAGTTCCAGTGCCTCTTCATAACTTATTTCCTTTTGCTGCTCTGAATTTTTGGCATCAGAATCTTTAAATGTAAACTTTTGAGTTATTATAGGCAGGCCTGTCTCTGAAATAGCGAGAGAGGTCTCAGATGATTCAGGTCTAAAAACTCGTTGAACAAGCCCAACAATTTTATTAAAAATTGACTCAGGCTTATTGCTAAGGCTGATTAATTGAGATTTTTCGAGCAGATGGTAGAGTTCACTGAATTTCGGCGAGCAATCTTTTCCATAAATATCAATTAACCAGTTACCTACTAAAGAGAATATATATGCTTTCCAAACACTAACATACTGACCTTCAGTCAAAGTTTCAATATCTTGCTGTACCAAACGCTGAAAAACCGGGTTTCCTGAAGGATTAAAACCCTCTATCACTTCAACATCTTTTAACTCTGGCGTAATTGAATATCTTTTTTGCAATATTTTATAAACTGCAGTTTTTCCTGTCCCTTTATCACCGGCAATAAAATCAGCCTCGTCGCTTATTAGCGAGTGATAAGCGTGATTTTCAACGAAGTACTTCTCAAGAGAATTGTCAAATTCAGCTACAGACTGGCCCAACTTGAGCACCTTTAGTGCATCTTTTACCTCTATCCCTGCTGATAAACTAGCCATATTCTTCCTAAAGTATGAGACAATGTATTCAAATATTTTTATCAATTAATTTAACTTGATGTCAATGAAATTTTTTAATCATTCTCAAAACTTATAATCAGCTCAAATTTAAGTAGTTCTATGTTAGTCATCTACTTTTTTCCATTGGACCATTGCACTCATTCTAGTTAATAAAATTATTCAATTACTCATCCAGTCCATCATCTTTCTCCAAATGGTACTTTCTAATGAATAGCTTATTCCGAGCAGCGGTCGTTGGGTATACTTGACTTCAGTGCCAAATCTATTTACCCGGTCCCGCAAACCGTAATGATGCACACGCACAAGCCGCTGCACACTAGGAATAAACACAACTTCAGCCACATTTGCGTTTGCCTGCGCTTTGAGATACTTCGCCGTTTTCAGCTTCGCAAACATCTTGCGGCGAATGCGGCCAGGCTTGGTGCGGGCGGTTACGCGTCGCGGTTCCCATGCGGTGCCTTCCGGGCTGCGCTGCAGCGTGATGTTGTTCTGCTGAATGCGCCGCACATCGCGCGCCACTTCGCGCAGCATCTTTGTGCGCATGGCCGGTTCAAGCTGCGACAGCAGCGCACCCAGCCACTCCTCGACTTCATGCAACTCAGCCACGGCGCACCGCCCAGCCTTCCTCTGCATCGTCCGGCGCTTCCGGCTCCGCCACCGCCTCAACCGACATCACGCCGTCCACCTCTTTCGCGATCACACGTTCCGTCAGCTTTAGATTCATGCTGATGTCGCAGCGGTCATTGCCCAGAATATCGGCCTCAAAGGTGAAAAGCCGTTCCCGTTCGGTGGCGTTCTGCAGCGCGTCCGGCTGGTTGACGCCGAGCCAGAATAAAACGGGCGCCATCAGCAGATTCTGGTCGCCGGTGAAGTCCGTCACCACCACGTTCAGGGTGTAACGGTACTCCCACGAAATCGACGTGGCGGAAGTTGCAACCACCGCGCCATTGTCCACAAACAGGTGCAGGCGGTCCGGGTTGTCAGCCACGTAGGGCACGGCTTTATTCAGGGCGTTTCGCAAGGACTGCGGCTTGTTCATCGTCTTTATCCTGACAGCTGATGATGGTGTCGACCTTATCGGCGCAGGCCGCCCATGCGGCCTCGGTGTCGTCCAGCTGCGCCAGCAGATCGCCGTTACGGCGCGGTGCGGCTTCGTCCAGGCGGCACGGGGTGATTCGCGGACAGCCACTCACGGTAAGACTGACCTCCGGTGAGGGCCGGTCGCTGGCGCAGCCGGATAACAGGATCAGGCAAAGGGGCATCAGCCCAGCGGCGAAGCTCGTCATTTTCACGTTTAAGTTCCTCAATGGTGCGCTGCCGGTCACGCAGCAGCGTGCCGTTCTGCTCGACGGCGGCGTACAGCTGCGTCTGCGCCCGGCTGCTGGTTTGAGTCAGAATGTTGAGGGCAATCAGCTGGCCGTTTTTCTGCGACAGCTTTTTGCCCTGCGCGGCTAAATCTTTCACCTGCGCGTCGATTTTGTTGTGGGCTGAGCTGAGCCGCCACGACTGCACGCCAAGCGCGGCAATCAGAACGAGCGCCAGCACTGCCAGCGCGCGCATCATGCTGTGACTCCTTTTAAGCACCATGCCAGCTCACGCTGTCGCCGGTTATCCAGCCCCTGATTGAATACGCCCTTCACGTACACCCAGCGCGGCAGCTGATAGCAGGCATCGCGCCAGCGCTCCTTTTTGATGAGTGCCACCATGGTTGAGGCGCAGGCGTTGGCGGTGCCGACGTTAAACGCCAGCGACACCAGCGCATCGTAGACCGGCTGCGGCATAGAAACCGCAGCGCAGCGCGCCAGTGCCGCCTCAGCGCGTAACACGTTGGTGATGAAGTTGCCCGCCGCCTGCCGCTCGGTGATGGTCCGGCCCGGCACCACGCCAACGGTGTTACCAATTCCGTCGGTCCACTTGCCAGCGTCGCACAGGTACGGCTTCAGACGACATCCCTCGTAATCGGCGATCAGCTTCAGCCCCTCAACGGAGGTGTGCAGCTGCGGAAAACCCGGCAGCGTCGCGGCGATCGCCAGCACCACGCCGACGGTGCAGCGCTTAACGGTTTGCAGATTCATATTCCTCCCGCGTGATGCGCCCGGCGGCCAGCAGCTGATAGGTTTTGCGCTTGTAGTACCAGCTGATGATTGCCATCAGCAGGCCGATTAATACCCCGGCCACGGTTGAAACGTCTTTTAGCGACATGTCGCCCAGCCATGCCATACCGACAGCAATAAACCAGACGATCCCGGCGCGGATTCTTTCCCACATGATTCAGTCCCAAAGCTGGACGGCCTGCACGGTGGCCGCCGCCGTCACGTCCGGCAGCTCCACCTCGAGCCCGTGCGGTAAAATGGGGCCGTGCTCCGCCAGCCCCGGATTGGCCTGCAAAACCTGCTCCGTCATACCCTGCGTGCGCCCGTAGTGACGCCAGCAGATTTCGTCCACCGTGTCGTACTGCTGCGCGCGCACCTTCATCAGATCAGCTCAACGGTGCAGTGCGGCGCGTTCTGTACTCGGCTGATGGCCCAGCGCGCGTCGCGCCACAGATCGCCGGTGGCGTCTTCCAGCTCTTCCCCGCGCTTCGCTGCGGCAGCGGTGGCGTCAAAGTCCTGATAGCGCTCGTTCAGTACCGCGCGCGCCCAGCACCACACCGCATTTTCATAGTGATGCAGACGCACGCTGCGCCCTGCCAGCTGCTCCGCCGGTACATCGGTCAGCCCGTTAAAGCCGCGCAGCTCCTGCTGTTCACGCCACGGATAAAGCTCCGCGTTCACTTCCGCCATCGCGGTGAGCACCACCTGCTTCAGACGCTGCGGCGTCACCGTACCGTCAACGCGCATCACGCTGCGAAACGTTGCCAGATCGATGTCAGGCCAGAATGAGTTGTTGGGGATAATTTCCGGCGTTCCCGTCGCCTTTTCCGGCGCTACAAACTGCATGCCTTATTTCTCCTGAATAGGTGGGCGGTGGACGGGGTTTTGATGCGGTGCTGCCTGTCGCCACCCCGTGCCGCCCCGCGCGTGGGCACGTCCGGTTATCAGCTGGCGTTGCGGATTTTCCGCTCCAGCTGCTCAATGTCTTTTTTCACCCCGCAGCGCTCATCGAGCTGCATGGCCTGCTGCAGATGGTTTAGCGCGGAAACCGGCTGGCTTTCGCGCAGCACCCAGCCGAGTGACTTGTGCAGGCGGGCGCGCGACTGATCGGGCATATCCAGATCGCCAATCACGTCGAGCGTCTGCATCAGCAGGTCGGGGTCAAAGTCGGTTTTTGCCACAAGGGCGTTTTTGGCGGCGTCGGCCATCTCCTCGGCCAGCAGCGTCTGAACGTTACGGTTAAAGCCCTGCGGCATCGACCAGCCGTGGCGGATAGCGTGGCGGCCTATAGCGAGCGCACCTGCATAATCACCGGCATCAACGCGCCACAGCATCACGTACATCAGTACGTCATCCTGCTGCGCACCGTCGGCGGCCAGCACGCCATCCACCCACGGCACGTATTTAGGCAGGACTTCCACCTTGATTTCGGCCTTCTTTACGGTGGACTGAATACCCTTGAGGCGGCGGCGGTCTTCCCCAAGCTGCATCAGCATCAGCTCATAGCCGCTGGCGTGGCGAACACTGCCGCCCTGACGGGCGGCCTGTTCAGCCTGGACGCGCTGGCGGTGCTGCCGTGCGGGACTCAGGCTCATGGATTACGCTCCCGCGCCAGCGTTTGCTGAGAAGTCACCAATGGTGATGTTTTCAACCAGCGCGGCGCAGCGGTAGTCCTCAACCACGTAGGCCTCATTGACCGATTCAAAGTTTTCGATGCGGTCACGTTTCGGGTTGTCGATGAGTGAGCGGCGGCGGGACTCTTCCTGCCAGTAAATCGACAGGTTATCCAGGCGGGTGATCAGCACCGCATTAGCCGGGAAGTAAGGCGCGCGCACCGCCTGCAGGCCGCCCATGCGCTTCTGGCTGATGATGAGATCGGCGGCCAGCTTGTTGGTGTTGTCCTGCTCGTTGTTAACCAGCGGGAAATACTTGTCCGCCAGCAGCTCGCGGCCACAGATGACCACCAGTTCGTCGTCGTCCTGGAAAATCGGATCAATCAGCTCGTTAACCGCATCCATCACCAGTGCGTCGAGGTTGGCATAGACGCCGCCCTTGCCCACTTTCACCGGCTCGGCGGTGGTTTCGCCGTCTTTGGTCACGCTACCCAGCACGTTGTCCGGCGCATCTTCGCGCACCTTCTGCAGCCAGCCCTTGTTCACGTCCTGCAGCAGCGGATTCGCGGTACGGCTGGACGTTTTCGCACGCTCGGTGCCGTTGAAACCAATCATGATGCGGTCCAGCGCCTGACGCTTGACGATGGCGTCACGGATGCGGGTCTGGAAGTCCTGGAACTTCGCCCACAGGTCCAGCTTCGCGTAGGTGATCGCCGTGTCAAAGTTGGTCTGCTCACACTTGTACTCAATATCCGACATCGCGGTGGGGTCGGACGGTTCGCGGTCTTTGGCGGTGGTGTCGGTAGTGCCTGCAATGGTGCTGCCGACGCCGAGGCCCAGCAGCTGGCCCGACTGATCGGTCACGCCGATCACGTTAATCAGCGTCAGAAAGGCGGTGGACTGCTGAATGGTGTCTTCCAGCGTCTGCGCGACGGACGGCTCCACGCTGAATTTGCCGGACAGCTCGGCCTGTTCGACCTTATAGATTCGTGCCAGCTGCACCAGAAAGGCGTTGAAGGCAAAGCGGGTTAATTTTTTCATGGGGTGTGCTGCTCCTTTAGCAGTTGGTCAGGTGTTCGGCTGGCGCGTTGCCACCCGGTGCGCGCTGGCGGAAATCGGCGCGACTGTCTTCGCGGCCCAGCTGCTGCTTCAATTCGGCAAAGTCTTCTTTCTGCTCTTTCAGGTCGGCCAGCTGCGTTTCCAGTTCGGCTTCCAGCTTGCTCAGGCGCTCCGCCTGCTCGCCCAGCGTCTTGTCGGTGCGGGCGCCGTAGTCCTGCTGTTCGGTAGCAATAAGCTCCACCGCCTGATGCACATCAGAAAATCGTGCGTCGTCGGACACCTGCTTTTTGCTGAACAGCGCGGTGATGCGGGCAAACAGCGCGGGTTTGTCTTCCACCTCTTCCAGCTCGATCGCGGTTTCGGTGGCAGCGGTGAACAGGTTTTCCGGGTGCTGTTTGCGGTTTGCCAGCGGGTTATGTTGCGCGCTGGCGCTGAAGGCCAGCATCTCGGTGCCGAGGCTTGCCGGGTCGTCGGTGGCAGCCAGGCCTACCAGATAGGCTTTGCCGGTGTCGGCAAACTTGGTGCTGACTTCCATCGAGGTGAAAAGCTTCTGGCCCTGCTTCACCAGCGCCACAAGGGAATCCGTCGGCAGGATGTCGGCATATAGCGCCAGCTTTCCGGCCAGCGGGCCGTCGGTGATCTCTTCAGTTCCCAGCGCGCTTACCGTGCCGTAACGGTTAAAGGTGCTGTCCGGCGAGTACGATTTGATGTGTTCCAGATTGATGGTCGCGGTGTAAACCGCCGGGTTGTAGGCGGCGGCCATCTGCTCCAGCCATTCGCGGGAAATTTCGCGTCCGTCCGTGGTGGCGCCTTCCACCCCGATACGAAAACGCTTTGCTTTAACTGCCATAAGTCAGGCTCCGTTGGGTAAATCGCTTTGAAGCCTTATGTTTGCGGTTCAGAGGGGTGTGAAACAACGCGGGCACGTTGTGCGGGCAGCCACACAACGGGAGACGGCAGAAAAGGGATCGGCGGGGCCGTATTTTGGGGCCATGACAACGACACTCGCCCCCGAAGACCTCGATCCCCGCAGGCAGGCCATGCTGCTGTACTTTCAGGGATACCGTATCGCCCGCATTGCTGAAATGCTGGGAGAGAAACCCGCAACCGTTCACAGCTGGAAGAAGCGCGACAAGTGGGGCGACTACGGCCCGCTTGACCAGATGCAGCTGACCACCGCCGCGCGCTACTGCCAGCTGATCATGAAGGAGACCAAAGAAGGGAGAGACTTCAAGGAGATCGATCTGCTGGCGCGCCAGTCCGAGCGCCATGCCCGCATTGGCAAGTTCAGCAACGGCGGCAACGAGGCGGATCTCAATCCGAACGTCGCGAACCGCAACAGCGGGCCGCGCAAGCCGCCGGAAAAGAACGTCTTTACCGACGAGCAGGTGGAGAAATTACAGGAGATTTTCCACGGCTCAATGTTTGGCTACCAGCGCCAGTGGTGGGACGCGGGCAACAAGCACCGCATCCGCAACGTACTGAAGTCGCGCCAGATTGGTGCCACCTACTATTTTGCGCGTGAGGCGCTGCTGGATGCACTCACCACCGGCCGCAACCAGATTTTCCTGTCAGCCAGTAAGGCACAGGCGCACGTCTTTAAGCAGTACATCATCGAGTTCGCTAAAGAGGTGGATGTAGAGCTGAAAGGCGACCCGATGACGCTCAGCAACGGCGCGTGCCTGTACTTCCTCGGCACCAACGCCCGCACCGCGCAGAGTTATCACGGCAATCTGTACCTGGATGAATATTTCTGGATCCCGAAATTTCAGGAGCTGCGCAAGGTGGCGTCCGGCATGGCGCTGCATAAGAAGTGGCGCCAGACCTATTTTTCTACCCCGTCCAGCCTCACGCACAGCGCCTATCCGTTCTGGTCCGGCGGCCTGTTCAACCGGGGCCGCGCCAAAGCTGACCGCGTGGACATCGACCTGTCGCACATGAACCTGTCGCCGGGCCGCTTCTGCGATGACGGCCAGTTCCGCCAGATTGTCACCGTTGAGGACGCCGTGCGCGGCGGCTGTAACCTGTTTGACCTCGACCAGCTGCGACTCGAATACAGCCCGCCGGAATACCAGAACCTGCTGATGTGCGAATTTGTGGACGATCTGGCGTCCGTGTTCCCGCTGCAGCTGCTGCAGAAGTGCATGGTGGACAGCTGGGAAATCTGGACCGATT
>Ga0308166_1001845_pt1 | contig 21181 bp, 16 predicted proteins | sample PhyCR2_2_FD_202137 | JGI IMG/M metagenome (GOLD analysis project Ga0308166, IMG submission 202137) | Phyllosphere microbial communities from UC Gill Tract Community Farm, Albany, California, United States - DLSLCC.R2 | ecosystem: Host-associated > Plants > Phyllosphere > Unclassified | place... | reverse complement strand
CCTCGTGGCGGAAGAAGTAGTAAATCCCCTCCAGCTCCATCAGGCGGCTGATAAAGTCCAGGCTGCTCTCCTGATACTGCACGCAGTACTCCCACACCCGGTAGCTGCCCGCCAGGCGCGTCTCCACGTTGACCCCGTACTCCTTCAGCAGCGTCTGCACAATCTGCGGCACCGTCTGGCTCTGGAAGATGCGCAGGTTGCGGTCGCGCTTCATCGGCCACAGATCAGGCTCGACCGTCAGCTCATAGACCGCGTAGCGGGTGCCGCTCAGCTCCTGGCTGCGCACCGCCACCCGGGTGATTTTGCCGTTAAGGTAGCGCGGGCTCAGCGCGTTCATCAGCCCGTCGGTCGGCAGCGTAAACGTCACCGGCTTCCCCAGCAGGGCGTGGCGGTCGATGCGCGCGTCGGTGGCCAGCAGTTCAGCGGTGAGCACAAACGGACGGGACAGCGTCTCGGTGCCCTTAAGCGTATGGAACAGCAGGCCGTCCGCCGGCAGCTGTGCGGTAATGCGTGAGAACATAATCAGATTCCGTGCTTATATTAGAGAATGGGTACCAGTACATCATGGCGCTGTCATCCAGCGTATCGATGTGCACCAGCGGCTTCCAGCCACCCCCCGCGGTCGACAGGTAATGCGTGTCGCGCTGCTGCTTTCACCCACCTTTTACAACCCGCTATACAGACAGCGCACCGTCCCGTATTAGCTCCTGTGGCGGTGCGGGACTTTAAGCCCGTCATGGCAGGCTTTTTTAACAGCCAGTCAGACGCATTTATCTCACACTGGCAACCTTCATACGCGGCCCAAACTCCCGGACAGGATGAGTCATATGTGGTTAAGTAGTGTCCGATATGGGTTAAACAGATATCTGGAAAGGCAACCGGTATCAGTTCCGCTAGCTTGGGGTTTTTGATAACACAACTTAGTAATGCAGCATTTTTTTCTGGCCGGAGTATAGAGGCATGTCCAGAAGCGCTGTTCGATCGTTTCTCTAGAGAAACCCGGCTTAAGGGGCAAACCAAAGTCCGTATCAAAATTTACAGCCTGTTTCCCTTCTTAATTTAATTAGCCAGCCAGATACCATAATAAATCACTATAGATCCAAGAGAAAGAATGACCTTTGAAAAAACGAACAGCCCTGGCGCCAGTTTATTGATAGCTGGTGAAAACCTCCTGTAATTATCAGCATTATATTTCTTGTGAAAATCCATAATATTGCCAAATATATTGCACAACCCAACAAGTATAAACCTCATACCCCATATAAAAAATAATGACGCACCTAACGCCTCCATTAAATCCCCTGCGGCGTCCCTGGTAAAACCTGGCATTATCGCTGCCAGTCCTTTAAGCACGAACCCGATAGCGATAATGGCGATAAAAACACCGACAAAAGCTTTACCTAGACCAGCCAGCGTTTTTCTCCCATAGGAAATCTTACTGCTCCAGATAAAAAACTCCGTCACTAATAAAAACAATAAAAATGCTATGATTTCCACGCTATTGTCATCTCTTTTAAAAATCATTTGCCAGCCAGAATCGTTTTAGAAGCGCTAATGATAGCGGTCACTTTTCAACGGTCACAGGTCAGGCTCGGCCGTCAGTTAATAGACCGCATATCGTGTGCCGCTCAGCTCCTGGCTGCGCACCGTCAGCGGGTGATTTTGCCGTTAAGTTAGCGCAGACTAAGCGCGTTCATCAGGCCATGGGTCGGTAGCGTAAAAGTCACCTGCTTGCCCACCAAAGCGTGATGGTCGATACGCGCGTCGGTGAACAGCAGTTCGACGGTGAGCACAAACGGACAACCAGCATTTCGGTGCCCATAAGCGTATCGAACAGCAGGCCAGCTGCGGTGAAGTAATGCGCGGGAACATGGTTCATCCGTACAGCCAGTGAAGCGAGCCAGTTAAAGTTGAAGGGAAATGATTTTTACTAAAAGTATCTTATGATTAGAAGTAACAGGTGTCAGGATGAAATTATCTTTCTACACAGACTCCTGCCTAAAAAAAGCAAAATCTATGGACATAATTAATAGAGTAACTTTTTCATTTAATATGTGATCTGGATATCAACCAATAAAGACTGAGTAAAATAGGCCAACACCCATTTACTTATGAAATTTTAAATATCTTTTTTTACGCCTTTCATATTCAGGATCGGTTTGATGAGGAAGAATAACCTTGAGTCCCGCACCTATTTGAGATGCAATATAATTTGCGTTTGAAAGATGTTTAGCAAGTTCTGGGTCAGTTGTATCAAACTCTTTGGAGGCCAAACTTCCCAGATTCATGCCATGCAGGACACTTTTATCTTTCTCTTCACCAGTTAGTATTTTTTTTACATAAATAAGCTGCTTCAGAGCAACCTGAAAAACTGTAAACTCCGGCTTTTCCATGGCTCTTTGATTAGTTATATCAATAGCATCATTAATGTAGTCAAGAGCAGTATATTCGTCTTTATTTATTATAACCAAAATGCATCATTCTCGTTTGAGAGCAAAGGCAGATCTAAATTAGAACTTATTGGACCCACCTTATTTATATATAGAGACCAACCAAAAACGCACTCTATAGTAACTTTAATAGAAAACACATGAGAATTAACTCTCTAAAGAGGTGATTAGTCGCAACGAAGTTAATAACAACCTCAAGATTTTACTTTTTTAAATATCAACAAAAAAATTAACCCTTAATACCAAAGTCAAGATAACCCTCTGCAGTAATAGCAAAACACCAACTCACTTCCTCATCAAAAAAATAATGATGCTGAGGGGTGTTATTTATTACATAAATTACAAAAGACAAGAATATTTTCGAATCAAGCGAAACTGCAAAATCAAGCGACGAATCATTAACATAACAAACTATCTCACCCTCATTTATAAATTCATATAACCCACTTTCCTTAATGAACCCTTCAACTTCTTTTTCAATTTGTGTAGATTTGAAATCAATCGGCTTTTCAATATGTAATCCCAAACACTTCCAGTCTATTTTTGAGCCTTTCCAATTAAATGACTCAGAGAGCACATCAGCAATTTGCTCCCATTCATTAATTATTCTTGGCTTGGGATGAAACTTATCCATATTCAATGAGAACTCTTGATCTAAATTCATTCTTATCTCCACGGATTTGATAGTAAGTTAAACAATTCCTGTAATCTGTTCACTGATGATTCACGACATCCTTATTTTAAATCTTCTGCACCACATCATCTTCGTTAAGGAAAACTTCAAAATCCATATCTTTCGAACAATAACTAAGGAAAGACTTGCTTATGTTCGTATCAGAATTGAGAGCAATACATCCGAACCCAACATCATCATGAGGATAAATAGCCACATTTTTTGATAAATTTATATAAAAACAGACCTGGCCAATTACTCCCGCGTGACACATTAACAATCGAGAAAGATCTTTGAAGTCATTAGCATCAAAACTCAACTTTAAAGAACTTGCAGGTAAACAGGAGTCCCCATATAGATAGCTTTCAAAATCATCATTCATAGGGAATACTAACCCTTTATCTTTTACATCCTCGTATAACTTCCCATATTTTTTTATAGTATCAACGTCATCCTCTCTTTCATCATTGAATGAAAGTGCAACCAGAATAATCCCCTCATCACCACTAGCCCCGAAAAACCCCTCAAATAAATTGATTGCCTTATCAATTAAGTCATATGAAAAAGCACCTTTTTTTTCAAAATAACCAACCCAATTTTCTGACTGACTAAAACCAGAAAAATTGATATCACTTAGTGAAAAACTACTTGTCAACTTTGATAATTTTACCATCACTCATACCTATAGTTATTTTATACCTTGGTTTTGGTGCTGACTTACCTATACCAACTTTCCATTCACCTTGCTTGTCACTATGCGAAGTATTACTTTTACTCCAAATTTCGTTAGTGTGGTTGTTCTTATAATCTCCTCCTTTAACTTTAATAAAGTCTTCCGGATGCGATGTTGGGGTTCTGACAATATCTCCTATTTCAGCGCTATTTACTTTTTTCTTAGGGTTATCCAGATGGCATTTGGAGAGCCCCAGCGGATCCACCCAACTCAACGGATTTGGCGCATACTGATAAAGGTTAACCCCACCAGCAAGCCCTATTGGATCCTGGCTCACAAACCTGCCCGCATCCGGATCATAATAGCGAAAGCGGTTATAGTGCAAACCTGTTTCCGCATCGAAATACTGCCCCTGATAGCGCAGTGGCTGATAAACCGGCTCTGCATTCTCCGCAGCTGCCTGCTCTGTGCGCAGCGTATTGCCCCAGGCACGATAGACGGCACGCCAGACCACACTCCCATCAGCACCAGTCAACTCCCGTGGCAGGCCGGACACGTCGTTGTGATACCAGAAGATCTGAGCTTCATGCTCCGTTTCACCCTGCTGCAGACTTAGCTGCGCCAGCGGAGCAAAGCTGTCATCCTCATAAACCCAGATGTGCTGACGCGAGCCTCTCACCTCACTCAGCAGGCGATTGCCTTCCCAGATGAAGCGCGTGATACCAAAGGCATCGCGTTTCCAGCTTCGGCGGCCAAACGCATCATAGCCGTAGGTGGTTCGCTGCTCGGTCCCGTTGCGGGCGCTTACTGATTCGGTCAGCTGATGTTCAGCGTTCCAGATAAAGAGCTGATCTGTGTGGCGGCCACTCTGTTTGCGCGTCACATTACCAAAGGAGTCATAGGACCAGCGTTTATCTTCATAAACCCTGAGTCGGTTATCCTGTAAGGGCTGCGTCTGAGCCTCACTCAGCAGATTATGCGCCGGGTCAAAGGCGAAATGCTCATCACGCGCCCGCGTCATCCGTCCCAGCGCGTCATATTCGTAACGATAATCGCCCGTGTATTTATCTGTCATCTGCGTCAGTTGGCCATCGCGCCGCCATACGTATTCGCGTGCCACCGCTGGCTGTGCTCCACGACCCGCCCGCTGGCTTATCAGCCGTCCCATTTCGTCGTGCAGATACTCGCTGGTGATTGCACCCTGGGTGCGGCGCACGTCACGGTGCATGACGTCACGTTCGCTTTCGCTGATAATAGAATTAACGATTACTGGCTTAATAAACCAAAATAAAGCTTTCAACGATCCAGGAATTTAACTCATATATTTTGTTATTTAACACCCCTGCAAGAACATCCATTATTAATATCCATCAGGATACAAAAATACAATAGCTAACCAGTTTTATTATTGGGTTAATTATAATAACTATGCAGACTTCTTTAAAACTCATAAGATCACATATAAGGAGATTTAAAAGATTCAACATTTAGATGAGTGCTTATTTTAGATTTAATAAAATCCAAAGACAATGGACAAATAACATACATGTAAAAATCATAGCCAAAATGCACTTCCATTTCGTCTGCAACCAGTTTGCACCATATCTTTTCCCTTAATACATCTCTTACAAGCAAAGGCAATACGGTGATGTCCACCACCTCAGGATATTCAACACTTCCTTTATCATCAAAAACCTCTAACTCTGAAAGAGTAAACTTTTCAACACTTAATAAATCACACAAAGATAAGACAAAATTGACATATTCATTTTCCACTAAAATGTAATCATCGACGCTAACCTTCACCCCTATGTCAAAATAACTAGTCCACTCATCCCTTGCAGAGACCAAATTACCTTCAGCATCATAATTATGATATTTTGTTATTCTTAATGAAGTATCCATTAGTCACCAATCCTATTCAAATTAATATCAAATGTTCCAGACCTGGTTCTACGACTTCCTAAGTTTCTGACGCTATCCGCAGCTTTCCAAAAACCTCCATTATGCTGATCAACGTCAGGTGTTATGTATTTAAGTTTACCTGGCGCTTTATTATTGACATATACAGGCTGCCCGTGTGACCTTTCATTTGTTTTTGTGTAACCAAGTTCAGATGCATGTTCCGCGTGGCCACATTTTCTTGCCAACCCTAACGGGTCAATCCAACTCAACGGATTTGGCGCATACTGATAAAGGTTAACCCCACCAGCAAGCCCTATTGGATCCTGGCTCACAAACCTGCCCGCATCCGGATCATAATAGCGAAACCGGTTATAGTGCAAACCTGTTTCCGCATCGAAGTACTGACCCTGATAGCGCAGTGGCTGATAAACCGGCTCTGCATTCTCCGCAGCTGCCTGCTCTGTACGCAGTGTATTGCCCCAGGCACGATAGACGGCACGCCAGACCACACTGCCATCAGTGCCGGTCAGCTCGCGTGGCAGACCTGATACGTCGTTGTGATACCAGTTAACCTGCGCGTCGTGCTCCGTCTCACCCTGCTGCAGACTGATCTGTGCCAGAGGAGCAAAACTTTCATCCTCGTAAATCCAGATGTGCTGACGCGAGCCTCTCTCTTCACTCAGCAGTCGGTTACCTTCCCAGATAAAGCGCGTGATTCCAAATACATCGCGTTTCCAGCTTCGACGGCCAAACGCATCATAGCCGTAGGTGGTCCGCTGTTCAGTCTCATTGCGAGTGCTCAACGATTCGATCAGTTGATGTTCAGCGTTCCAGATAAACTGCTGGTCTGTGTGGCGGCCACTCTGTTTGCGCGTCACATTACCGAAGCCGTCATAGGTCCAGCGCTTGTCTTCATAAACCCTGAGTCGGTTATCCTGTAAGGGCTGCGTCTGAGCCTCACTCAGCAGATTATGCGCCGGGTCAAAGGCGAAATGCTCATCACGCGCCCGCGTCATCCGTCCCAGCGCGTCATATTCGTAACGATAATCGCCCGTGTATTTATCTGTCATCTGCGTCAGTTGGCCATCGCGCCGCCATACGTATTCGCGTGCCACCGCTGGCTGTGCTCCACGACCCGCCCGCTGGCTTATCAGCCGTCCCATTTCGTCGTGCAGATACTCGCTGGTGATTGCACCCTGAGTGCGGCGCACTTCACGGTGCATGACGTCACGTTCGCTTTCGCTGATAATACGGTTACCAAAGTTGACCTGCACCCGATGCCCGCTGCCGTAGTAGAACTGCTTCAGTTCACGACCGTCGGGTAAAGTGGTGTGCGTCCGGTTACCCACCTCATCATAGCTGTGGCGCAGTTCATAACGATGACCCCGAACCAGCGTCCGCTCTGCGAGCAGTTGTCCGGCATCATCCCATTCGAGTTCAGAGCGTCCGCCGTGATTGACACCGGCCGTGAGGCGCCCCAGCTCATCGTAACGATAGCGGGTACGTTGCCATGTAGCATCTCCGCCGCGCGACACCAGTTTTTCCAGCAATCGCCCAGTGGGATCTCGTTGATAGTGCGAGTGAATTACTGGCCCGCTGCCATCGCCTTCTTCAATGCGAGCCAGCAGCCAGCCACTGTCATCATATTCATAACGCGTTTTACAACCATCAAACCCGCGCTCCTCCACCCGGTTATCCCGGGCGTCGTAGCGGAATGTATATCGCGCACCGTTCTCATTAATTAGTGCGGTCAGGCGACGGGCCCGATCGTATTCGTAGCCAATGCTGTGGCCAAGTGCATCAGTGCGTGATAACGGCAAGCCATCAGCGGCAAGCCTCCAGCGCGTAACCTGCCCCTGAGGATCCAGCCAGGCAATCAGACGTTTCCAGCGGTCAAACTCAAAGCTTTCCGTTCCACCATCGGCATGCACAATACGCTGAGGCATGCCATTCCATCGGTTATAGAACAGCGTCTGGTTGCCTGCTGCATCCGTCTGCTGCTTCATCCAGCCATATTTGTCATAGTCAAAGGTGGTGGTGCGGCCGGAGCAGTCGGTATGACTGATAAGAAAGCTGGCCTGGTTCCAGCATAACCTTTGTACGCCCGCCGCAGCGTCACGCACCCTGACCAGATTGCCACGGTCGTCATGGTTGTATTCCGTGATGCGTCCGATCTCATCAGTAAAGCGGATTAAGTTTCCTGCTGTGTCGTAGATAAATTCCCGCGTGCCGCCCAGCATATTGGTCACACGAACCGGCGTGTTCCAGCGTTCGTGATAGTCAAAACGTGTAGTCTGACCATCTGGCTCAATGATGGCCGTACAGTTGCCGCGTTCATCATAGCGGTAGCGCGTTATCCGGCCACACTGATCAGTAAGTTGTGTCATCTGACCGCGGACATTACGTTTGATACGAATGGTTCCTTCCATCGCATCCCGATAGCCGATAAGTTCCTGGTTATCGTCGAAGTCGTAACGTGTCACGCGTCCCAGAGCGTCAACAACCGTTGTGGTCTGACCGCCATACTCAAAACGCCACTCCCCGCCGAGGCTGTCACGATGTGCCAGAACTTTTCCTTCAGGGGAATATTTATCGTAATGATAAAAACACTCCATTTCGCTCGCACGACGATGCGCCACCATAATATGGTTACGGTAACGAAATTCACGCAGCACCTCGTTGAGCTCGTTACGCACGGCAATCAGGTCACCCTGAGTTGAATAATCGTAGCGACACAGGGTTTCAGCATTCAGAGGATCGGAGGGATAACAGACGCTGACGCTGGTGATGCGGAAAAAAGCGATGCCCGTGTCCGATTCAAAACGTGAGAAGTTGATATTGAATCGACGGCCAGCGCTATCTTCAATCTGCACCGGCAGATGCCGGATATCATAACGGAGCATCAGCCGGTTGCCATGACGATCGCTGATGGCAGACAACAGCCAGCGGTCAGATTCAACTTTATGACTGAAGTGCCAGTGCTGGCTTTCATCCGCGGCCGAAATACAAAATTCCTCAGGCTGCGGCTGCGAGAGGTAGAGTTGCTCATAGCGATGAAGCTGAGGCTGGCGGCCCGCTTCCGGATAGGGGAACTCAATTTCGCGACCCTGTTCATCCATTAAGACCAGCAGACCCGCTTTCCTGCGTACTTCCTGTGAAATGGGCAGTGACCAGCCCTGTCCCAGCCAGCCATTGCCGATTTCATCGGAAAAATAGTAGCGTTGCCAGTTAAGGGGGACCGAGGCTTGAAAAGAGAAATCGTTATCTTCAGGGCCGAACAGCAGTTTGATACCCAGTACAGGGTTAACCGGACTACCAATCGCCATATCGACCTGCGGCAGAGGCCGCGCCGGAATTTTGCATGGCTCAGTCTTTTTCTGAGCATGCCCTTTGTCACTGCCTCCCTTTTCGCTGCCCGCTTTCTTAGCGCTGATAACTTCATCAGCCTCTTTTTTAGCGGCCTTAGCTTCAGCTTTAGCAGTGGTCGATTCAGCTTTGACGGCTGCTTTTTCTGCCAGTTCAGCACCTTCTTTTGCAATCCCTTTGCCCACTTTCGCGGCTTCTACTGCTTTGCCAGCCTTTGCTGCCAGCTTACCGGCTTTAAATGCCGCCCCACCACCGGGTACAAAGTTAGCTGCCGCCGAAGCAGCTGAAAGTGCTGCGTTACCATAATCGCCTTCTGCGGTGTAAATGGCCGCGTTCGCGCCGTCAGCCACCGTGCCGACAATCGGAACTGCGCCTAACACGTCCAGACCGGTATGGACCCAGTCGCCATAACTGCTCCACCAGCTTTTCTTTTTCGGCGGGTTGGCACTGCCCGCCGCCACATGGCCTTGTGGCGCAGGCGCATATTGTAATTTACCAATCGTATTTCCGGTTGCCATTGGAGCTCCGTGCGAACATTTACAGGTTAAAGAAGGAGGTTTTTTATTAAACGGTTTATTGAAGGGAAAGTAATCAAATCGGATTTAACCTGCGCTGATAAATAGCCAGGTCAGATGCGGATTTTTATTCCTAAGATGATTCACCTCTAAACCAGCAACAATTAAATCCATTATACTGATGCAGCACTAATGAATTTTCATGAAAAAAAATATAGAATAAAATAATAAGGTGACTCAATGATCAAAAATATTTATTAAAAATAATTTATTAACCAAACCACTTGAATGCAGCAAGACATCCTTGCTTCTTCTTTATTCATAAATAAGTGTTTAATTAATCGGATTCAATGATACGCTCACCCACCCTTTTGTTTGGCAAGCTGCAGGATTTCCTTCAATTTTTCCTGGGTTGCTCCCTTTTGACCGTTATTGAATTTAATCGCATCGTCAAGCTGACGCATAAATGACCAGCCCGTATTTTTTTCAATCGCGTTAGGGTTTGCGCCGTGATTTAATAGCCACTCGACAGTGTCTAACTGCATTCCATCCAGGGCAGCCATCACCGTCGATTTTCCCAGCGAATCGGCAGCATTTACATCTGCACCTCGATTTACCATCAGTGCTAACGTTTTTAAGGTATCGTCTGATGCGGCATCATGCAGCAGGGGTTGACCCTGAACTTTTACATTAACGTTCATGCCGCCATCAATTAATGCCTTCATAAACTCTGGGTGAGGCGAAGTCGCAACAACTTCAGCAACACTGCCTATATCAGGCACATCCTGAAGCGGATCTGCACCAGCTTTGACGAGCAGGCTTAGAATTTCTAATTGTTGGCTTTTTCTTTCCTGCGCTTGCTGCAAAGCAAAATAGAGTAACGTCATATCCTGTTCGCCAGGTTTATTCAGCGAAACGCCAGAGGTGCTCTTCTTCACTTCTGCGATATTTCCACTGGCGACAGCCTGGGCCAGGCTCAATTGCGTACCATGGAAAAATTTGTCCGAAGAGTATTTACTCATTGCATTACATCCTGAAACCGAAATTAAAAAAATCAGACCACTGAAACGGGCTAATTTTCTTAGAAGAGACTTGGCCATTATTTCTCCCTGGATTGAAGATAATAACTTTCCATCATTATCTTTCTCAAGTTCAATATGGTGCTTAATCTGGTCCATGCCATGCATGTCAATTGCTCTTCCCTCTCCGCCATCCATAGGATGTTTGTCACCTACTGCAGAAGGCGACATCATCATCATTTCAACACGTAACTCACTGCCTGCCACTGCCCCCTCATAGTCCCATAGTCTTAAATCCAGCCCAACCTAATCTTCCTATAACTGCAGCTCCTCCCAAAAACCCGGGTTCCTCAATCGTAGTCAGCTAACTTCGCTTTCCCCATACCCTGTTGTTCTGCTGAAGCCGCAAAGCTGCCTGCACAACTTTTGGACCATCGGAACTGCACCTGACACGTCCAGACAGGTACGCACCCAGTCGCCATAACTGCTCCACCAGCTTTTCTTTTTCGGCGGCTTGGCACTGCCCGCCGCCACATGGCCTTGTGGCGCAGGCGCATATTGTAATTTACCAATCGTATTTCCGGTTGCCATTGGAGCTCCATGCGAAAATGTACAGGTTAAAGAAGGAATTGTTTATTAAACTTGTTTACTCAGGAATAAGAGCTGAGGCATGCGATGCAGTTCAGGTGAATAGTTTCACCAGATACCGTTTAATTATTTATGAATTGAGGTAAAAAAAAGATGAAGCAGTCAAATCTTGTCAAAAAGGGTTTTGATGCAGAATAAATTAGTGAGGCCGGAACATGTACTTATAAATCAGGCATGTAATAATTGCAAAGTCTGAGTAGTAATCATCATGCCCCATCATTTAGGTACGAGGAATCATACCAGTACTGGACCGTCTCGCTATCACGCCAGAAAGTGGTGCAGTTAAGGTTTATTATCACTATGTTTCTGACACGCCAGCCAGCACTTCTGAACGTCTGTTAAATCACGAGAAGACCTGTATAAGCAGGCCTTTATGCAATCTGAATCTGTCACTGATTACAACTATGACAGGTTCATCTCAGTCTACATTAATCGCAAATTTAAGCATCCATAAGATGCTGACTTTCAATTCAACCCAAACATCTATTAATTTTTTTGTGCTAATTTCTTTATATCTTCTAGCTTATTAAGGGCCTTTGTATTATCTTTATTTGTATTACTAATGATTTTATCCAATAGTTGATTAAAAGTTACATTATTAACATCAGTAACATTTGCATGCGCACCATTATGGAGAAGGTATTCAACCTGATCATATTGTCGACCATACATCCCCTCAAAAATTGCCGTTTGTCCTAAGCTATCTTTTGCATTGACATCAGTACCTATTTCAACAAGATATTTTAGAGTAGCGAAGGCTTTTTCATTGGTACCATAAAATATTATCGGCGTGCTTTCAAATCTCGCGTTTTTATCCATCCCTCCTTTGATTAATGCTTTGACAAAAACAGGGTCTGCATATCCCGCTGTATTAGTTGCCACAGTTCCCATATCGACAACGTATTGAAGAGGATTAGCGCCATGTTTTACTAAAACACTCATTATATTGAGTCTGTTAACATCCTTTTTTGAAGCCTCACTGAGAGCATAATACAAAAGCGTTAAATCCTTCTCGCCAGGTTTATTAAGATCAGTTCGCGTTGATAATTTTTCCACCTCATCAACATTGCCATCTTCAATTGCCTACGCCAGTTGTAACTGGCTTCCTGAAAAGTAATCCTCCGGATGGATTTTCTTCATATCATCACAAGCCTGTAAAGTTAACAAAGAAAACATTAACGGTAATAAGATTACTTTCCTAATCATAATGAAATTTACCTCCGGGAATTATTACTAAATCACGGCTTTTTTGTAACTCTGGGAAATTTATCACCTGATTCATACTTTAAATTTTTTGCTGATTTTTCTAGCAATCTATTATGTTATTCAGCATGTTATTTTCACTTGGCCATTTTCATCTTTTGATGCTCAGAGTGACACCATACCTTATTAACCAAATCCTCTCCGAGCTTAAACCCTTAAAGGATATTAATAAGCATTGCCTGCAATCAGAGAAGCTTAATTATTTACAACATTATCTTTACCGACACACTATTAAATGAGTTTTAGACCACAATCAGACAACGCATTAAATATTACAGGTGCTAATTTAATTTTTGCGTGTGTATCCATACCCAATTTGGATTACTATAGAAAAGCATTGTCACATCCTCCCTTTCATGCTGGTTCAATTTTACATGTACCGAAAGTAAACTAAACGCTCTTGTGTTGTCTGTAGGAAGCGTTTTTTCAAGAACAGATTCCTGGTCTAGAAAAAAACTTCCTGTCAACAACCTTTGCTGTCTTTCAAAAAGGCACATAGTAAAAATACTGAATATTTACAATAGTACCATTTACTACAATGAATTTATCATTCCCATAAAGACTTGCTTTACTAATAATAAACCATAATAAAGATATTAATTTCCTCATGAAGCCAGCCTGACATCCCTGTCGCTTGACTGGCGAAAACAGCCATAGATTTATCGCATTAAATCAGGATTAATCATGTCCACCTTTTTCTTTGGCAAGCTGAAGAATTTCCATCAATTTATCCAGGGTTGCACCCTTTTGACCATTATTAAATTTAATTGTATCATCAAGCTGACGCATGAATGACCAGCCCGTATTTGTTTCAATCGCATTAGGGTTTGCGCCCTGATTGAGTAACCACTCAACAGTGTCTAACTGCATTCCATCCAGTGCATGCATTAAGACTGGCCGGCCCAGACTGTCGCCCTGATTAATATTCGCCCCTTTTTTCACCATCAGTGCCAGGGTTGATATCGTGTTATCTGAAGCAGCGCGAAAGAAAACAGGTCGATCTTTAACTTTCGCGTTCGGACTCATGCCTCCTTCCAACAGTGCCTGCATATATACCGGATAGGGTGACGTCGCTGATACTTCGGCAACAGATCCCAGATCTGGTACTTCCTGCAAAGGATCGGCACCTGCCCTTACTAATTCCCGAATTATGTCCAGCTGGTGTTGACTTCTATCTTTAGCGCATTGCACAGCAAAAAATAATAACGTTATATCCTGCGCACCAGGCTGATTAAGATTAACATCAGGTGCAATATTTTTTACTTCAGTAACATTCCCGCTTTCTATAGCCTGCGCCATAGTCAACTGAGTTCCATGGAAATATTTTTCCGGAGCAAATTTATTCATAGCGTTACATCCCGATGCGGCAAAAAAAATCAGTATCCATAGATGGCGTGTTGCCTTCCTGATTAGATTGATGAACATACTACCTCCTTAAAGATCGAGCAAAATTGCTTCGTCATCATGTTTCTCCATCTCTATACAATTTTTAACCTGATCCATACCATGCATATCTATAGCACTACCCTTACCACCCTCGAGCTCATGTTTTGAGCCAACTGCTGCAGGCGACATTATCAAACCAGCTCCAAAAGCACTACCGGCAATAGCTCCCCACGGCCCGCCCACTTTAAGCCCTGTTAATCCCAGCCCCCCAATAACCGCAGCGCCGGCCCAAAAACCAGGCTCCTGAATCATCGTCAAAACTTCGCCTTTGACACGATAGGCAGAGATATTTTCTGCCGCTTTAGTGACAGGTGCCTCGCCGCTATACTTTTTAACGGTTGATGAATTCAATCCTGCAGAATTAAATGTCCATCCTGTTTTTCCGCTTGAGCGTGAAGCAGCAGATGCCAATCCGCCTCCCAGTGAATGACCGGTTAAATCTATGGGCGCCGATGAACGTCGTACCGCTTTTCCAATGTTGACCGCCTGCTTGTAATAGCCGGATTCAGCTCCAACGCTTTGCTGCACGTTATTTTTCCAGTCAACACTTTCAGTCATTCGTGTACCGCGAAAAACGACGGAAGCTGACATATCCTTACCAAATGTGGCTTCATCCGGCTCATACACGCGTGACCTGAAACCAGGCTCATTCGGTATTGTTAAATCGTCTGGATGAATATTATATTTTGCCAGCGCCTTAGGGTCGTCACTAATATCTTTCCAGCCTTCGGGTATTTCAGGCATAGGCCTGGCAGGATCGCGGGGCTCATAAATATAATCAGCCAGCCTTGCTTTCTCCATGCCGGTATTATTCTGTTCAAGCCGTAACGCCGCCTGCACCGCTTTAGGATCCTTACTATTCTTTCCTTTTTCAATCAGCGCCTTACGCCTTTCCCATGTCTCTTTCTTGGTCAGATTGCCACCACGCCCGCCAAGCGCTTTGCCATTCATGGCAAAAATATCCTGCACGCGATTTAGCGGAAACCCACCAATATAGGTGTCCGGGCTGTGCTCTATTGACCAGCAGTCACCCTCAACCGTACCACTCACTACACCTTTATTGCGTCCTGCTGCATCACCGATCGTAGTAGGAACGTAACTAATCTTATAAACAAACGCCGCATGACCATTAAATCTCACGCTGTCGATGGTGCTTTTAGAAGGTGCCAGTGTAGCAGTAACTGGATAAGGTACCGGTGGCTGAATGCCGGGGGTGAAACAAAGATCCGGCGCTAGCCCGACAACTTTGTATACACCGTCTTTACGTGCGGCATAGTTATCAGCCATGGCGTTGCTCCTTGTTGATAAGAGCCAATAGCGAAGGTGGCAACGGGACAAAACTGTCAGTCTGACTGTCGTTAAGCTGTTGCTGCGCACGTTGCATCATTACTTTTCGCGCATCCATAGCGATAAAGCGTAACTCCGTCATTGCAGGTTCCAGTTGTTCAGAAAATACCGCGCGATAGCTGCAATAGACTTTGCGCGTAGGTAAATCGATTACCAGCGTGTCGAGTTGCAAATCATACGTCACTCCGGCGCCCTGCTGCGTTGTAACAAAGGCAAACAGAGTTTCAACCGGCACAGAAAAATCGATCTGCTGCCCACTCTTTTCCTGATGCGATATCAGGTTTTTGAGTGTGACGGGAATATGAGTCATAGGTTTGGGTAAGGGGAATTGCATCCAGGGATGCGCTCCGCACCAGTAGTCAAACCGAAAATCAGCGGGCAGAAACGGATGCCGATGCTGTTTCCATGTTTCATCATAGGTACCGGCAAACGTAATGCGAGGATGCCAGCCTCGACCATAGAAACCAAAACCGGCAGGCAGATTTTCATCTTCAATATTCTTAACTGGATGGGGCAGCAGTTCAAACTGGGGGGCCGGAAGGTGCTGCAGCCTGAGCTCATTCTGAGCTTTGGCCGGTAACCAACCTCTGCCAACACTATTAACAGATGATGCCAGTTCTTCACCTTTTTCCAGTCGGTAAAATCCTCCCTGAGCAAATTCATAGCGTAAATCAACATGAGTAACAGGCTTTGCGTCAGTGAGATGCCAGGTGGCGACCATTTTTCGCCACTCGCGCGGGCCATAAACATTCAGCAGACGGGTGAAATCACCGATACGAGCGCCGGCAGTGAAATGCCGAACAGGCTTATCTTCAGGTGCCCACGCAGTGCCATTGATCACCACATCCAGCCTGGGTTTGTAAGGCGCAAGGTCGCTTTCAAAACGCACACTGCTCGTGCCTGGTTCATCGTAGTAGTGATCCTGCTCGACCAGTTCGCCCTGATCTTCACACAAGGTTAGCTTACCGGTAATGATATCGAGATCGTAGTTAACGCGAGCCACCAGCACGTTAAATCCATGATTATGCTGGTCAAGCGACTCAAACAGCAGCGCCGGAAAGGCGCTATAGTTGGCAAAGTTTTCCATATCAGTTGATGTCTATCTGTGTTCCGTCGATATCAATCACCTTCTCACCGACCAGCTTGATCTTGTTCGCGCTGATAGTGATGGTGCCATTCTGCTCAAGCACAATCATCGATTCGCCACATACCAGGGTGATTTTGTCTTCAGCACTGAACTCCGCAGTAGTCCCGGCAGTCAATTCCATATCCCGCCCGGTATTGAGCGAATATTTCATGCCGACATGGTGTGCCTGCATTCCGCCGACATTAGTCATCCAGCCGCCACCAACGTTTAGCATGTATGCCGCGCCAATATTGGTGTTCTGCGCCAGACCGACATTGAGCATTGAAGCCAGTGCAATGGTTTCAGCTTTCGCCCTATCCACTTTCAGTGTCTGGTTGCCATTAATCGTTACCGACTGATTCTGACCAATCCGCACTTTCTCATTCTGATCGACTGTTTCAGTGCGGTTACTGTGTACAGTGATTGTTTCATTACCATCCACCGTTTCAGTACGATTCTGATGAACGGTAATGGTTTCATTTTGATCAACCGTTTCTGTGCGATTTTTCTTCACCTCGGTGGTTTCATTGCCGCCGATGGTTTTAGTCCGGTTGCTGCCGACGCTGTGGGTTTCATTGTTCTCAACCTCAGTGTCCATGTTCTTCTCGGCATGCAGCCAGACCTGTTCCTCACCCGACTTATCCTCAAACCTTAACGCGTTCGCGGTGTCCGCCGTGCCATCCTTCGACCGGCTCAGAAAGCCCATCTGCGTCGCCGCTGCCGGCAGCGCCCACGGCGGCATGCTCGCCTCGTTGTAAACCCGGCCGATAATCAGCGGACGATCCGGATCGCCGTTGATAAAGTCCACCACCACTTCGTCGTTCACTCGCGGGATCTGCACCCCGCCAAAGCCCTGACCCGCCCAGGCGCTGGAGACGCGCACCCAGCAGGAGCTGGTGTCGTCGCCCTTCGCCAGCCGGTCCCAGTGAAACTTCACCTTTACCCGGCCGTAGCGGTCGGTCCAGATCGACTCGCCTTTCGGGCCCACCACCTTCGCGGTCTGCGGGCCGTGCGTTTTCGGCCACGCCGTTTCCGGCGGCGTGCGGTAGGTCACTGACGACGGCAGCACCGTGAAGTGGATGTTGTGACGGCTGTCGCCGGTGTCGCCGCTGGCGTAACTGTTTTCGGCAAAGTCATAGGTCGCCGAGGTCACCAGATACTCGCCGTTGTCGCTGAAGTGCGGCGCGTTGATGATCGAGAAGGTAAAGCCCGGCGCGATGCCGGTGGCCGTGCCCGACCCGCTGACGCTGTGGTGCTCGGCCTGCCACACCTCCTGACGGATGCGCGCGTAGGACTCGCCGTGGCTGTGGTCGACAAAATGGCCCGGCCAGTCGTAAACGTCCACCGAGCCCGGCACCGGCGACGCCGGGTTCTGGCGGGCCTGCAGCATCCAGGCGTTCGGCTTGCGGAAGTCGTAGTCGTCGGTGCTGTAAATGCCCGGCGTCACGCTCTCCGCCAGCGACCACTGGCTGATGCCCTCTTCAGTGACCACGCCGCCCGACGGGGTGACGTGATAGGCAATGGTCTCATAGCCCGGAAACGCCTGATGCTGGTCCGGCGCGTCGCACAGCACCAGCGTGTGTTTGTCCGCCTCGTGGCGGAAGAAGTAGTAAATCCCCTCCAGCTCCATCAGGCGGCTGATAAAGTCCAGGCTGCTCTCCTGATACTGCACGCAGTACTCCCACACCCGGTAGCTGCCCGCCAGGCGCGTCTCCACATTGACCCCGTACTCCTTCAGCAGCGTCTGCACAATCTGCGGCACCGTCTGGCTCTGGAAGATGCGCAGGTTGCGGTCGCGCTTCATCGGCCACAGATCAGGCTCGACCGTCAGCTCATAGACCGCGTAGCGGGTGCCGCTCAGCTCCTGGCTGCGCACCGCCACCCGGGTGATTTTGCCGTTAAGGTAGCGCGGGCTCAGCGCGTTCATCAGCCCGTCGGTCGGCAGCGTAAACGTCACCGGCTTCCCCAGCAGGGCGTGGCGGTCGATGCGCGCGTCGGTGGCCAGCAGTTCAGCGGTGAGCACAAACGGACGGGACAGCGTCTCGGTGCCCTTAAGCGTATGGAACAGCAGGCCGTCCGCCGGCAGCTGTGCGGTAATGCGTGAGAACATAAGTAATCCCTGACTATTAACTGTGTGGATCGAGCAACCAGACACCTTCTTCACTGATGTTCAGCGTTTGTTCGCGGGTGCCACTCTGGCCGCTGATGGCAAAGGTGTAGTTGCCCGGCGCCAGCTGCAGCGTGGCGAAGCCATTCACCGCCGGCACCAGCGCCTGCGGCTGACCGTTCACCTGAACGCGTTCACCCTGCTGCAGACGGATATAGACCTGGGCGACCGGCGCGGGTGGTGGTGCCGGTTGTGGATCGGGTTCACGCTCGGCGGTCTGCGCGGGCTCAGACGTCTGAGCCGGAGTGCTGGCAACGGTATCCGGTGAGGCGTCAGCCTGGGTCGGTGGCGCCGCAACCGGCTGGTTAACCGGCGCGACGGTGACGGCAGGCGCGTCGTTCTGCGTGATCTCAGCCGGCGGTGTCTGTTCGTTACCGCGTGACATCAGCAGACCGGCGCCCAGGCCGACCAGCACGCCAGCGGCAACCAGGCCCGGCAGTGCAAAGCGGTGTCCCAGCAGCGTTTTCAGTTTCGAGGCGGGTTTGATCACCTCCTCTTCTTCTTCAATCGGCACCAGCATGGTGCCCGGCCCGCTGATTTTTGCGCTAAGCAGCGGTTCCGGTTCACGTTCCGGTAGCGCCATCAGCGCAGCAAAATCATCAATGCTCTGCGGACGATCTTCCGGTTTCAGCGCCAGCGCACGATCGACGGCGCTCAGCAGCGCAGTCGAGTAGCCTGCCATACGGCGCTGCACCAGCGGCTGGTAGTTATCTTCGATGCTGCGCACCACGCTGACCGGCGGCGGCGCACCGGTGATCAGGGTATGCAGCACCGCGCCCAGCGCGTAAATATCGGTCCACGCGCCCTGCTCGCTCTCATCGTTGTCGCTGTACTGCTCAATCGGTGCATAGCCGGGACGCAGCATCGTCTCGCTCTCATCCGACAGATTGCCGATAGTTTTACGCGCCGACCCAAAGTCCAGCAGGATCGGCTCGCCACTGCTCTGAATCTGGACGTTATCCAGCGAAATATCGCGGTGCAGATAGCCCGCTTCATGGATGGTTTTGATCGCGCCCAGCAGCGGTGGCAACATGCGACGGATCCAGGCCTCATTTACCGACTGCGGATTTCGTTCGCTGAAGTTCGAGAGCGTGGTGCCGCTGTAGAACACCGTGCCCATGTAGGCGGTGTCGTTCTGCACCCAGAAACGCAGCACGTGCAGCAGGTTGGGATGGTTAAAGCGTGCCAGCAGCCGCGCCTCCTGAATAAAGCTGTTCAGTCCGGCGTGAAAGGTTTTGCTGAACCGTTCGCTGCGCAGCACCAGATTCAGATCATCGCTACGGACCGCCAGTGAGGCGGGCATAAACTCTTTGATGGCGATATCACGTTCCAGCTGGTGATCCCAGGCGCGATAGACGATGCCAAAGCCGCCACCGCCGATGACCTCTTTGATTTCAAACTCATTGAAGCGGTAACCCAGCGGCAAGGCGTTGGGGACATTCAGGGGTTGATCATGTTCCGACATATTCGATTACTCTCTGATAGCCAGGCTTTAAACCGCGAACTGGCAGACAAATTCACCCTGCTCACAACGCACATCGACGCGGCGATAGCGTTCATCACGGGCGTGGGCGCTCAGCAGGATCTGGCTCATCTGTGGCAACAGCGTGTTGGTGAGGATGGCATCCACCATGCGACCGCCCGACTCTACCTCGGTGCAGCGCTGCACGATCTGGCTCACCACCGACTCGTCGATCTGCGCTTCAATGCCGTGGTTCTCGGCCAGACGACGCACAATGCGCGCCAGCTGCAGCCGCACAATCTCCGCCAGCATCGCGTCGCTGAGCGGGTAATACGGCACCACCAGCAGACGGCCCAACAGCGCAGGCGGGAAAACCTCCAGCAGCGGCTTACGCAGCGCGGTGCTCAGAGCATCGGGATCGGGCATCAGTTCAGGATCGGCACACATCGCGCTGATTAACTGCGTGCCGACATTGGAGGTCAGAATGATGATGGTGTTGCGGAAATCGATGTGCCGGCCTTCGCCATCCTCCATCCAGCCTTTATCAAACACCTGGAAGAAGAGTTCATGCACATCCGGATGGGCTTTCTCAATCTCATCCAGCAGCACCACGCTGTAGGGGCGACGGCGAACGGCTTCGGTCAGCACGCCGCCCTCGCCGTAGCCGACGTAGCCCGGCGGTGCCCCTTTCAGCGTCGAGACGGTGTGCGCCTCCTGAAACTCACTCATGTTGATGGTGATGATGTTCTGCTCGCCGCCGTACAGCGACTCGGCCAGCGCCAGCGCGGTTTCGGTTTTGCCGACACCGGAAGGCCCGCACAGCATAAACACGCCGACCGGCTTGTTGGGATTATCAAGGCGCGCGCGCGAGGTGCGTACCCGTCTGGCGATCAGATCCAGGCCGTGACGCTGGCCGATGACCCGCTGGTTCAGGGTATCGGCCAGATTCAGCACAGCGTCGATCTCATTCTTCACCATCCGGCCCAGCGGAATACCGGTCCAGTCCGACACCACGGCAGCCACCACGCCCGCATCGACGGCGGCAAACAGCAGCGGCGTGTCGCCCTGCAGCGCAGTAAGCTGCTGCTGCGTCGCATCACGCTGTTCACGCAGCGCCGCAT
>Ga0308166_1001840_pt1 | contig 21204 bp, 21 predicted proteins | sample PhyCR2_2_FD_202137 | JGI IMG/M metagenome (GOLD analysis project Ga0308166, IMG submission 202137) | Phyllosphere microbial communities from UC Gill Tract Community Farm, Albany, California, United States - DLSLCC.R2 | ecosystem: Host-associated > Plants > Phyllosphere > Unclassified | place... | reverse complement strand
AAAAATACATTGATGACGTCTTTACCGAAGGTCATGGCTCCCTGTACGCCAGCGATGGTCGTACCCGCTCCGACGATGCGAAAAAATATGGCTCTGGCGGCCTGATTCAGGGTAAAACTTACATGCTATCGCTGACCTGGAACGCACCGCTACAGGCCTTCACCGATAAAGAGCAGTTCTTCCATGGCGTCGGCGTTGACGGCGTTTACCTGCCGTTCCACAAGGCAAATCAGTTCCTCGGGATGGATGCGCTGCCAACCTTTATCGCTAACGATGTGATTAAAATGCCGGACGTGCCTCGCTATACCGCAGAATATCGCAAGCATCTTGCGGAAATTTTTGCTTAACTGTCAGACGGTACAAAGAAGGAGTTGACCATGTTGACAGTGATTGCAGAGATTCGCACCCGTCCGGGCCAGCATCATCGCCAGGCCGTGCTGGACGAGTTTGCGAAAATTATCCCTACCGTATTAGAGGAAGCGGGTTGCCACGGCTATGCGCCGATGGTAGACACCGCCGCTAACGTGAGCTTTCAGGCCACCAATCCGGACTCTATCGTGATGGTGGAGCAGTGGGAGACCGTGGCTCATCTTGAAGCGCACCTGCAAACCCCGCACATGAAAGCGTGGGGCGAGGCGGTTAAAAGCGACGTGTTAGAAACCCATATCCGAATTCTGGAGCAAGGGGTTTAGGTGTGTTGCCCGGTGGCGCTGCGCTTACCGGGCCTACCGGTTTTGTAGGTCGGGCAAGCATAGCGCCGCCCGACACCCGTTACTTACATTGATTACCAGTAGAGCTTCCAGCTCTGGCTAAACCGCATCAGCGCTTCGACGTAGAAGTAATCTCCCCAGCTAGCACACTCATCCACGCCCTTGTTACTGGCGAGATGGTACACCGAGTGCTTCAGTAACCCGTTGCCAGGTTCGTTAATCCCCATCAGATAGTGCTTATTTAGCGACGACATGATGTGCATCGCCCACTGCTGATAGCGGGCGCGATCGGGATCGCTCACCGGCAGCTGCTTCACCAGCTCCAGCAGGCCGCAGACGGCAATGGCGGCGGACGAAGAGTCCCGCAGCGCATCGCTGCCCACTAAGGCCAGATCCCAGTGGCAGACGCCATCTTCCGGCAAGCGGTTGAGGAAGTAGTTCGCCAGCCTTTTTGACAGCGCAACCATCGTTTTATCACCGGTGTAGAGGTAGCTCAGCAGAAAGCCGTAGATCCCCCACGCCTGCCCCCGCGACCAGCACGAATCATCGGCATAGCCCTGCTGGGTATTGCCGTAGCGCGGCGCACCGGTCTGCACGTCCATGTAATAGGTGTGAAAGGTCGACGCATCGTCGCGGATCAAATATGCCGCTGCCTGCTGAACGTGGGCCTGCGCCGCCTCGGCAAAGCGCGGATCGCCGGTCTGCTCGCTGGCCCAGTAGAGCAGCGGCAGGTTCATGTTGCAGTCGATGATCATCCTTCCGGCCTGCTGCGGATCGCTAAGATCGCCCCACGCCTGGATGATCTGCGCCTTTTGATGGAACCGTTCCAGCAGCGCCTCGGCGGCCTGAAGCGCAAAGCCGCGCGCGTCACGGTTGCCGGTCAAGCGCCAGGCCGCCACGCAGGAGAGCGTATAGAGAAAGCCGAGATCGTGGGTGTTGGTATCCTGCCGTCCGGCAATGCGTAGCCCAAAGGAGCGCACGTGCTTCTCCGCCAGCGCGCGATACGACGCGTCGCCGCTCAGCTCCCACGCCAGCCACAGCTGACCGGTCCAGAAGCTGGTGGTCCACTCCACGTTATCGGTGAGCGGGTAGTAGCCTTTGACGCAGGTTTCGGCTGGAAACTTTTCACCGAACTCCGTTAAATGACGGCTTATCAGTTCAAGAGTCTGACGGCGGGCGGTAATCAGCTCATCCTGAAAGGCGTGCTCATCCACCGGCACGGGAACCTCTCCCAGACGCTCCTCAACGATACGATTTAACATATTCCGGTCCTTCTTCTTGTGAATAAATGATCTACCCGGCGACGTTGACCGCAGGCGCACCGCGCCGCTTGCTCTGACAGGCCGACAGGGTAAAGGCAGAGATAAGGGTAAAGGTCAGGGCTATCGCGCCCATGATGATATAGGTCTGCTCAAAGCCGATTTTGTCGTAGAGGATCCCTGCCGGGGAGGAGACCACCACGTTGCCGACATAGAGCATCGCCTGGTAACCCAGCAGGTACATGGTGGCGTTCACGCGCTTATCGAAATGCTCAGCGATGTATTTAAAGACCGACACCAGCAGGAGACAGATCTCCAGACCGTAGAGCGGCTTGAGCACGGAGATTAAGAGATGGGAATCACACAGCCCGGAGATGATCAGCCGCGCGCCCACCACCAGCCCAACGATCAGCAGCCCGCGCTTGGCCCCGACGTAGTTCACAAACATCGGGATGATCATGTACATCACAAACTCCATCCCCGACTGCACGGTGCCCAGATAGCCAAACACGGCGTTGCCCTGGTGCACATCGTCAAAGAAGGTAACGAAGTAGCGGGAGAACTGCTGCTCGGCGATAAACATCATCCACGCTACGCCCGCCACATAGAGGCAGAAGGCCCAGAACTTGCGGTTTTTCAGCAGCGCGTAGACGTCGGCGGGAACGATCTTCTCCTTCGCCAGCACCTCACCCGCACGCTCGGTTCGCGTATCCACTTTCAGGCTAAACAGCACCACCAGCATCACGAGGGAGGCCACGCTGCCCATGATGAAGTTATAGGCCGGAGAGAGGTTAAACAGCAGGCCGGAGAAAGAGGAAGCCACCGCCCAGCCCAGCGATCCCCACATGCGGATCTGGCCGAACTCCATGCCGTTCAGGCGGCTGTAGCGGTCGGTATAGGACTCACAGGCGGCCACGCCCGCATACCAGGCAAAGCTTAAATAGATAGCGCCGACGACGATCCCCAGCAGAGTATTAGAGAGCAGCAGCGGCTGGTAGACGTAGATAAAGAACGGTGCCATCAGCGCTGACACGGCAACCACGAAATAGAGCAGATATTTGCTCATGCCGATCTTATCCAGGATGTAGCCGTAGATCGGTTTCAGGATCACCGAGAAGATGCCGTTGACGGCAAACACCGTGCCGATCACCGTCCCGCTTAAATTCGCTTTTTGCCCGAGCCAGATGGCCAGCAGCCCAATGCTGGCCGACCAGGTAAAGAAGTAGAGAAAGATAAAGGAGCTGATTTTGTAATATTCAGTCCGGTTGGTTTTAATTATTTTATCCATACTATCCTCGACGAAAGCATGTAGGGGTCAGAGTTTTTTATAACGTAATGACTAACGCCGTTGGGTGGCCGACATGGCGCACCGTTAGCGCTTCGTTATCCAGAAGCACCTCAGGGAGAGAGGTCATATCGCTGTATGCCGGATCGCCCGCGATAGCCGCGCAGCAGAGCCAGTGACGCCCCGGTGCCAGAGTGGCGGTCAAGACCGGGATCGCCGCACATTCGGCAAACATCACGCTGCTGTTGGGTGGCGTAATGACGCAGTCGCCGTGACGAGCAAGGCCGAACGAGAGATCGTAGATAGCGCTGCTGCCGTTCACGGCGTGAACCACGCAGCCGGACGCCTGGGTCTGGTGCGGGGCTTTCATCACCGCGAATCCACCCTCAACGCTGTTCAGATGACGCGCGGTATCGACGCGGTGCAGGCGCAGATGGCCGTCGCCGCAAGGGATCAGCCAGGTAGCAACCTGCACGTCGTGCCACGGCGACCAGCGCGAGAAGAGGTAATCATCGTGAACGCAAGTCTCTTCGCAGCCGCGGCGGCCCCGGTAGTACTCATCCCCCTCCGCCAGCAGCAGCATGCTGTCGCAGGCGGCGTGCTTGACCCCGTAGCGTCCGCGCTCAATGGTGAAACCGAAGCGGCTGGAGTAGGCAAATTTGGTGTATTTCGCCTCGGTATTGACGTAGTTGTTCAGCTCAAGCTGGCCGGAGGCGAGCATGCAGACGTGACGCGAGGCTTCGCTGTGCATCAGGATCTGCCCGGCGTGCGGAAGCGCCCGCCGCGCCGCCAGCGTCGGTAAAGGCTGCTCCTCCGCCTGCCAAAACGGATGCGCTTCGGGCAGAGCAAGGATCAGGAACACCTTTAACGCCCAGTAGGGCGAGCCGGGAGAGTTGTAGTCTTCGCACATCGCGAGGTTCGGATAGGCAAAACCGAGGGTCAGAATGCCGTCCCGGTCAAAGATGGGCTGTGCCAGCCACCAGCGCAGGTGGCGGAGAACAATCCCCTTCACGATGCCCGGCGTAAACACCTTCAGCTCGGCAAAGGCCACCGCGCTCCAGAAGGCCACCATCGCAAAACGGTAGGTCAGGCTGCGGCCAAAGGGCACCGACTCTCCTCCCGCCGCCGACATGTAGATAAAATCCTGAGCAAACCGCTGCGCCCTCTCCCGCAGAGTCGCTGCGCGATGCGGATCGTCCTCGGCGTTGAGCGTGGCGTAGATCAGGCCGTAGAAGTGAAACGCCATCGAGATGTAGTAATCCCTGGGCCGCCCCGGTCCGTCGGAGTACCAGCCGTCGCCAAGATAGTAAGCCTCCATCATCGTAAAGCGCCGCTCTACCGCGTCACGATCCCAGGGTAGCCCGGTGCGTTTAAAGCCAAGCTGCACCATGATGGCAAAGTAGTTCCAGTTGCTGTCGGGCATTTCAGCGTCGGTGATTTGGTTTAGCCAGGCGTGGAGGTTCGCCTGCTCGCGCGGGGTAAAGCAGGCCAGCAGGCGATCCTGCATCAGCGCCAGGCCTAAGCCATAGGCCGCCATCTCCACCAGCCGCTGATCGTAAGGCCCGGTCTTGCCCCAGTAGCCCGGGCTGTGCGGATCGGTCCCCTGCTTGATGGCCGCAATGTATTTACCGCTGAGCGGCGTCTCCTCTCCGCCAGCCAGCAGCGGAAACAGGCCCCACAGCGCGCGCGACAGCCCTTCCATGTTGGCGATCTCAACGCTGTAGTGGGCGCAGGTGCTGCCTAATGCGAAGCGTGACTGCCCCTCAGGAAACTGTTTATCCAGCGCGCTCAGCATGTCCGTTACCAGCTCAACGACGTCCTGTCGGGACGACAATACATTTGATGTTTCCATTTCCGCATCAGCCTCTTAACAAAGTGGCTCAAGGATAGTGAATCGCTGGCGCGTAGAAATGTTAGCCACGTCACAGCCGCGAAAGATGAATAAACTCGCAGTTGAGAAAATTTAAAAAGGTGGTTTATAAAGGCATGCAGAGGGGTAAAAGTTGAGTTTTATTGCACTATGCGCGATGAGCCAAAATCTGATTATCTGGAGCTGATTACCTTAAACGACGCCGTGGTGTCGTTCAGCCGCCTGTTTGCCAATACCGTGCGCTATCACCACTGGCACCAGTGCCTGGAGATCCTCTACGTTGAAGAGGGCTTTGGGGTAGCGATTGTCGATAATCGCCACTACACCATGCGGCCGGGGCGGCTCTTCTTCTTTCCGCCCTTTACCCTGCACAAGGTGATGGTGGATGAGCAGGCCGAGGCGATCTATCGGCGCACCATTATCCATCTCGATCACCATGCGGTGCTGAAGACGCTACGTGATTTCCCCCAGGCCCAGCAGCGGTTACAGAAGCTCTCCCGGCGCGGCGCGCCGGCGTGGGTGGCAGACGTCGCACCCTGCCATAGCCATATCGACTATCTGTTTAACTGCTACCCGCAGCCGATGAACAGCGAAAGCGTCGCCAGCCTGCTCATCAGCCTGTTTGCTATGCTGCCTGCCGATCGAGACGGCGCGCCCGGCGACAGCCGCAGCATTGCCAGCCAGGCGATGATCTGGCTCGATGAGCACTATCAGCATAAATTTAGCCTCGACGCCCTCGCGCAGGAGCTGGGTAAATCGCGCAGCTACGTGTCGCGAAAGTTTCATGCTGAAACGGGCGAGAAGATCCACGACTATCTGAATACGCTGCGGCTGCGTAAGGCCTGTGAGTGCCTGCTGCACAGCGACGAGAGCGTGCGTGATATCGCCGCGCGGGTGGGCTTTTCCGACGTGACCTGGTTTATTAGCTCCTTTAAGCGAGGCATCGGCGAGACGCCGCTCCAGTACCGGAAGAGTCACCTGTGACATCATATTGCCCGGTGGCGCTGTGCTTACCGGGCCTACGGTTGCCAGGGTTTCGTCGACCGAATCAGGCGCAGCCGCCGCCCGGCGTAGCGACTGAGGGCAATTTGCCTAATCTCTTTTCAACAACCGTTTTACACATCAGTGAGTAGGGAAAGTTTGGCTCACAGGTGCGCTGTATCTCTTTGAAAAGATAGTAAAGCAGGTCTTTGACCAGCTCCCGACTGGCCACGATAAGGGTACTGTCTCTAAGAAGCAGCGTGAGCTTATCGACGGTATAGAGAAGCACATTCAGTGACAGCAGGATCTCTTTTCTCTTCGCCACCAGCCCAACGCGATTCAGTCCCAGCAGCTCGATGGTTTTATCAACTCGAGCCATATCGACCTGTGAAGTCATCGCCGTTTTGGAAGGGGCAATAATCGCCTCATCGGTATAGGTGAAAAGTACATTTACCTGGTCAATAGTAGGGTTAAGCAACAGCGATTTTTCAGCGTTAACGGTGGCGGCGAGGTTGATGTTATTGATGATAAATGCTTTATCGAATACCACCGCGGCCTTTGGGCCGCTTAAGGGAAAATGGTCATGCTTACCCGCTTTTTTCTCTTTTTTAACCAGCACGCCGGTGAGCGGATCGAACATGAGTTGATACCGCTCGCGGTTACAGTCGATGCAGGAGGGTAAAAGGTTTTCCCACACCGCCGCCAGCCAGAAATAGCCCGTACCCGCATTTTTTGGCCTGTAGTGCTCAACGTCTATCGGCTGCGTCGCGGAATAGTGGCTTTCGCAATAGGCACATTTGCCGTGAAAGAGTTTTTCCAGCGCCGCCTTTACGGCGTCATTGCCGTAGGCGTTAAATACTTTCTTTTTATTTTGGATATTTTTCTGCAGCTCTTTATGTGCCGCACTGGTTTTTTTATCCATGTCGAGACAGCTGGGGCGATCCACTCTCTTTCGGTCAAAGTAGCGCATGGTTATCGCCCCGCAGCCTGATTCCACAGCGCATCCAGCTCTGCAATTTGTGCTTCATTCAGAGAGTCGATGGCGTTCCGTTCCGGGGTGGCAGCAATCAGTTTGTCGACCGCCTCATAGACCAGCTGATCGCGCCGGGTGCCGGAGAAGATCCCCGTGCGCGCACCGGAAGCAGTTAATCTATTTCGCAGTTCATTTAACCTTTTGACACTCTTTTCAGGCAGTGCGTCGCCTTTCGCCTGTATGTAGAGCAGATCGTAGTACTCTTCAAACTCTGCCTCAACCTCAGGATCGATAGTGGAGCTAAGACCGAAGTGCGCCGAGGTCAGCAGCTGCTCAGCAGTCAGGCCGCTGACCGGAGGAAGATCCTCGACAAATTTGATCTTGCCCTGAAAACGACGTAACACCCGCACCTCATTATCTTTTAAGCCCCGCAGGCAGAGCGGCTCGTGCGTGCTACAGATAAACTGCGTTTGCGGGAAGAGGCTGCGCAGGCTTTTGACTATATTCATGCGCCAGCGCGGATGAAGATGGGTTCCCAGCTCATCGATAATCACGATGCCGTTAAAATCCTGTGCGCGTTCAAAGCCAAGGTTCATCGCCGTATTGGCGATATCCATATAGAGAGAAACCATGGATTTAAAGCCGTCGCTGAGCTGGGTGAAGGCAAACTCCTTGCTATCGATAACGAAGCGCACGCCGGTCCGATCGTTGGCTTGGGCGATGCTAAATTTTCGCCGCTTGCCAAAGAGCTGCGACAGGCTATCCGTACTGTAGGCCAGCCGCTGGGCATCAAGCGCCTGAATAGAGTCATTAACGTCGGAGAGCGGTTCAAAGTTATCGAACAGGGAGTCGATAAAGCAGGTGTCCTGTCGCGGACGTGCCGGGTGGCGGGCGTTAGGGTGCAGGCGCGATGCGCCGTAGGCATTGAGAATAATCGCGCTGGCCTGTTTCGCCGACTCAGAAAACAGTGCGCCGTCAGGCGTCAGGGTTAACGTCTGCTCGGGAAACTCGCTGGTGAATTGCAGCTTTATATAGCCCTCTTTTGCACCGTGACGCAGGAAATCCTCGAAAGAAATATTCAGCGATGCCAGCAGTTCGGTGGCACGCTGCTCCCCTGCCAGCAGCAGCGCCGTGAGTTTTAACACCGTGCTTTTGCCCACGCCGTTATCGCCGAGCAGCATCAGCCATGAATCATCATCGTCGCTTAATTCTAACGTGTGCGTACCCGATATTGGCCCAATATCTTTGAGAGTGATCGTTTTAATTTTAGGGCCGTAGAGGCGGATCTCGGTATCCGTCGGGGTGAGGGTTTTGCGTTGGTAACCCGCATTTTCCATCTTGCCCCATGTAAAATTAGTAATTAGTTCTCTTGTGAGCGCCAGAAATTGATGGTTGTTCATGCTGAGAAAATTTTTAATCTCGGCCTCGCCCGGCCCAGTATTAAGAAGCTGAGTTAAATAGGCCGCGTGAAGTTTTCGAGCCATGACTAATTGAGGCCTGTTAAGTTTAAGAACATTGATAGTCACCTCTCCGCGCTCACTTAAAGGTGTAACTATACCATCTGCAATAAAACTAAGGTGATCTTCAATAGGTTCTATAGGATCGCATGGATCTAGCAGCAATGGATATTCATGCCTCAGTTCATCGCCTGTGGCAAAAACTTCACAAACCTTGTTAGATATTGGAAATTTGTTACGCTTATGCCTGTTACACTCAGGACAGCACAAATATAAATTATCCCAGCTATTTTTTAGCCATAGATAATGCAGAGGATAAGCGTCACCGGATTTGACATCAACAATGCCTCCCACCGGTCTGAAGTTATCGATATGCATGACTGCAATAGGTAAATGCTGCTCGCAATACGCGCATTTATTATTGAAGAGAGTTCCTAGCCACTGCTTATGTATTGAATTATATTTACGGCTGCGGCTGACAATGTTCCTGCGAATTTCATTAGTTTCTCCAGGCGCATACAAAGCACGATCAACTACATCGCTCCGTAAAATATATCCAATATCCTGCCTAACGCGTTGATGACTATCCCACGGAATACTCAACGCGCTGCGGTCAACGAATATCACTGTTTTAATCCCTCGACATTTTCTGATGGCGGAAATAAAAAAGCCCTGTCACTCGATGGTACAGGGCTTTTATTGTGTGGGCAATCGCTCTACCAGCCGCAGACGTTGGTCTCTTCATCTGATTCATAGCCGCGCACGATATTAATCAGATCCTTCACCGTGTCCGCCGCCGTGGTGGCATCCTCTAATTCAGCAAGGCGGGAAAAGTCTTTATCGGCGGAGACGCCGTTGTTGTTGTTCGTTACCGTCAACGTAAAACCTTTCTCGCTTTCACTTTTATCTGCCAGCATGTTGATCAACTCCGCCACCGCCGCGTGAGCGAGACCCGGCACGTAAAGCGACATCGGCTTCAGATAAGTTTTCTCTGCCGTTGCGCTGCTGCTGCCGTGTGTAACCGCTAAGGAGTAGCCTCTGTTTTCTGTGGTCATGATATCTACCTCAACCTTCAATGAGCACTTTAGGATCGACCCAAAAATCGACGTTAAATACCGTATCGTCCGACAACGCTTCGATGCGGTGCCACTTCTCCGCTGGAAAGACGCCAAACTGCCCGGCTTCAATGGTCAGGGTCTCTACTGGCTCCGGGCTGGTCTCATTGGCATACCCGTAATAGCGGATAGTACCCTGCATGACGCAGAGGCGTGGGTTAACGCCCTGGCGGGTGCCCGCGTCCAGGTGACGTTGCCAGATAGAGGCCGGGGCACTCTCTTTCGTCCACAGGGGCGTCGAGCGAACGTGAACATAGTGGGTAGGTATGACAATACGCTGCATGATTCATCCTCTTGGTAAGACATTTTGCGAGAAAAGAATGTTGCAGATCATATACCTGTTTCAGGTGGAATATGAGTCGCCTAAAGGGGTAGCGGAGGGGGTAAAAAAAGCCCCGCAGTGCGGGGCTGGTTTGTCAGGCTTCGATATCGGCCATATCGCCTTTTTCCTGTAGCCAGTTGCGCCGGTCTTCCGAGCGCTTCTTGGCCAGCAGCATATCCATAATGGCGTTGGTACGCTGATCGTCCTCGTCGCTGATGGTGAGCTGCACCAGGCGGCGGGTGTTGGGATCGAGCGTCGTCTCACGCAGCTGCATCGGGTTCATCTCGCCCAGCCCTTTAAAGCGCTGAACGTTAGGCTTGCCCTTCTTACGCTTCAGCTGCTCCAGCACGCCCGCCTTCTCCTCTTCGGTCAGGGCATAGTAGACCTCTTTGCCCAGATCGATACGGTAGAGCGGCGGCAGCGCCACGTAGACGTGACCATGCTTCACCAGGGTACGGAAGTGCTTCACAAACAGGGCGCAGAGCAGCGTCGCGATGTGCAGACCATCGGAGTCCGCATCGGCGAGGATGCAAATCTTGCCGTAGCGGAGCTGCGTCAGATCTTCACTGTCTGGATCGATGCCGATGGCCACCGAAATGTCGTGCACCTCTTGCGAGGCCAGCACTTCATCAGAGGAGACCTCCCAGGTGTTGAGGATCTTACCCTTCAGCGGCATGATCGCCTGGAACTCACGGTCGCGCGCTTGCTTGGCCGAGCCGCCTGCCGAGTCACCCTCTACCAGGAACAGCTCGGTGCGGTTGAGATCCTGCGCGGTACAGTCCGCCAGCTTGCCGGGCAGCGCCGGGCCGCTGGTGAGCTTTTTACGCACTACCTTCTTCGCCGCCCGCAGACGACGCTGGGCGCTGGAGATAGCCATCTCGGCCAGCATCTCCGCCGCCTGCACGTTCTGGTTCAGCCACAGGCTGAAGGCGTCTTTTACTACGCCGGAAACGAACGCGGCGCACTGGCGCGACGACAGACGCTCTTTGGTCTGCCCGGCAAACTGCGGATCCTGCATCTTCACCGACAGCACGTAGGCGCAGCGGTCCCAGATATCCTCTGCCGACAGCTTGACGCCGCGCGGAAGGATATTACGGTATTCGCAGAACTCGCGCATCGCGTCCAGCAGCCCCTGACGCAGGCCGTTGACGTGCGTCCCACCCTGCATAGTCGGGATCAGGTTAACGTAGCTCTCGGTGAGCAGCTCCCCGCCCTCTGGTAGCCACAGCAGCGCCCAGTCCACCGCCTCGGTATCACCGGCAAAGGCCCCAATAAAGGGCTTCTCCGGCAGCGTCGGCAGGCCGTTAACCGCTTCGGCAAGGTAGTCGTTGAGGCCGTCGGCGTAGCACCAGCGCTGCTCGCTGTCGTTGACCTTATCCTTAAAGACAATCTCTACGCCGGGGCAGAGCACCGCTTTGGCCTTCAGCACATGGGTCAGGCGCGATACCGAGAAGCGCGGGCTGTCGAAAAAGCTTTCGTCAGGCCAGAAGTGAACGCTGGTTCCGGTAGTGCGCTTCGCCGTGCTGCCTACCACGGAGAGATCTTTCACCTTGTCGCCGTTGGCAAAAGCAATGTTATAGATCTTGCCGTCGCGCTTGACGTTAACTTCAACGCGCTTTGACAGGGCGTTAACTACGGAGATCCCCACGCCGTGCAGGCCGCCGGAGAACTGGTAGTTTTTATTGGAGAACTTACCGCCCGCGTGCAGGCGGCAGAGGATCAGCTCAACGGCCGGAACGCCCTCTTCCGGGTGGATATCCACCGGCATACCGCGCCCGTCGTCAATGACTTCCAGCGACTGATCGGCATGGAGGATCACCTCCACGCGTTTGGCGTGTCCGGCCAGCGCTTCATCCACGCTGTTATCGATAACTTCCTGACCAAGATGGTTAGGACGAGTAGTGTCGGTATACATCCCCGGGCGGCGGCGGACCGGCTCAAGCCCGGTTAATACCTCAATGGCATCAGCGTTATAGGATTGCGTCATGGTGTATTCGTAGATAGTGACAGCATCGACCCCTGCGAGGCTCAGTGCAGCCCGAGAAAATCGATAATCTGTGAAAAGTGATCGTCAAAGCCCACAAAGGCATGGTTTCCGCCTTCTTCAACCGTCTGACGGCACGGGGCGTAGTACGCAACGGCCTGACGGTAATCCAGCACTTCATCACCCGTTTGCTGCAGCAGCCAGATTAAATCTGCTGCCTCCAGCGGATCGATCTGCATGGTTTTGAGATCGTAAATATGGCGTGACTCTAGCACATATTGCTGTCCGGTGTAGGGGTTCTCGTTGCGGCCCAGATAATCGGCCAGCAGTTCAAACGGACGCACCGCCGGATTCACCACCACCGCTGGCAGCATAAAGCACTGGGAGAGCCAGGTGGCATAGTAGCCGCCGAGCGAGGAGCCCACCAGCCCCAACGGCTCGCCGCCGTGCCCCAGCACCAGCGACTCCAGCAGCTCGGCGGCATCCGCCGGATAGGGCGGCAGCTGCGGCACCACCATCTCAATTTGTGGATGGTGCACCGCCAGCCACTGCTGTAGCGCCACGGCCTTTGCCGAGCGCGGTGAACTGTTAAACCCGTGTAGATAGAGAAGCGTCGCCATCAGTAGCCTTCCGATGCCGTGTCCGGACTGAAACGGCTGCTCTGCAGACGGCTGACTTCGGTATGCAGCGTGCCGTCGGCGTTAAGCTCCAGCCAGCGCCAGCCCGGCGCGATGGTATCCAGGGTAAAGTTGGCGCAGTGCGGCTTAAACTGGACGCAGGTCGACGGCGTCGCCAGCAGACGGCGACCGTTCCAGTCGAGATCCTGCTCCTGATGAATATGGCCGCACAGCAGGTGTCTTACCCGGGGATAGCGCACCAGCACGTTATCCAGCTCCTGCGAATTACGCAGGCTGTGCTGATCCAACCAGCTGCACCCCGCCGGTAGCGGGTGGTGATGCAGCAGCAGCAGGGTATAGCGCTCCGGCACTTCTGCCAGCTTTTTCTCCAGCCACTCTAGCTGAAACTCACTCAGTTCACCGTGTGGAACGCCAAACACCTGGCTGTCGAGCAGCAGTATCTGCCAGCTATCGCCAGCGAAGACCCGCTTGGCACCCGAGATGCCAGCCTCCTGCAGCGCGCTGTACATGGCGGGCTGAAAGTCATGATTGCCGGGCAGCCACACGCAGGGCACGTCGAAGCTGGCGATCCCCTCAGCAAAGTGCTGATAGGCCGCAGCAGAGTGATCCTGTGCCAGGTCGCCGGTAGCGACAATTAAATCGCAGTGACGCTGCTCGGCCCGGATGGCTTCCAATACCGCCTGATAGCTCTCCCAGGTATTGACCCCTAACAGCGTCTCATGCTTTTCGGCAAACAGGTGAGTATCGGTTATTTGTAAGATCCTGATGCTGGCCTCACCCGCCAGATTCAGGTTTAACAGGCTTTCCAAATGGTGTCCTTAGGTAGGTTTCACGATGCTAACAAACCGGAATCGCCATTGCTCCATGTGCTAAACAGTACCTAAGCCAGTCGGCCAGAAACTGATTAATTTGATGCTTTTCGTCGCGTTGGTGCAACTTTTTGTTTGGGTAATCATACCGCGCTTTAAAGCGAAAGATCTGCTGGCTTGAACACACTTCAGCGACCATAGCATCGTGATAGAGGCGTACCGTTAACGACGGCATGCTCCAGTAGCTGATCGCTGGTGCTGTCTGCACGATTTCCACCAGCGTAGTGTAGCGGGTTGATTCTGTAATCGTTACTCGGTATTGCGCATTGGCCACCTGATAGCTCACTGTTTCGCCGGGTGCGTCATTGCGTGGCAGCAGGCGGCGCAGCTGGGCGAAGTTGGTTTCGCACAGGCGCATCATTTCAGGAAAGTCAGGTGTATAACGCTTCATTTTTTCCACTCAGTTCTCAACTTTTCGTAGTGCAGCTGCAGCCATTGCAGGGCAATGACCGACGCGGCGTTGTCTATTTTCCCCTCTTCAACCCACTGGTAAGCCTGCTCCCGGCTCACCACATGAACACGAATATCTTCGTTTTCGTCCACCAGGCCATGTATACCTTTGGCCTGCGTGGCATCCACTTCGCCAACCATTAACGATAAGCGCTCGCTGGTGCCGCCAGGGCTGGCCAGATAGCTCATAAACTCTTTTACCCGGCCAACCTGCAGCCCGGCCTCTTCTACGGCTTCGCGGCGAGCCACGTCTTCTACGCTCTCGCCCTCTTCGATCATGCCAGCAACCAGCTCCAGCAGCCAGGGGGTTTCACTGGTGTCGTAAGCCGGAATACGGATCTGCTCGATCAGTACCACCTCGTCGCGCGCCAGGTCATAGGGTAGCAAGACGGCGGCATGGCCGCGCTCAAAAATTTCACGCGTCACCTCCCCGCTCATCTCACCGTTAAAAAGCCGATGCCGAAAGCGCCACCGCGTCAGAGAAAAAAAACCGTTATAGAGTGTTTCGCGTGCAATAATTTCTACATCATTTTTAGTGAAAGTTACTGCTGATGGCTCGGGTTTCTTCATGGTTTCATCCTGCTGGCAAATAATGACGAAATTATGGATTTCCAGTCTGTAAGACTGCCGTTTCCCATGCTATATGGTAGATTGGTGCAAATTAACGCCGGATGGCACTTAACGCCAACCTTTTGCAGCGACACTTTCTGCTAGAATCGGCCTTATTTTTTTAATTTCATTAGCGCTAACAAAGCTTCGTAACAAGGAATGCAAATGAAGAAATTGCTCCCCATGCTTATCGGCCTGAGCCTGGCCGCTTTCAGTACGATGAGTCAGGCAGAGAACCTGCTTCAGGTTTATCAGCAAGCGCGTCTCAGCAACCCTGAACTGCGCAGATCTGCCGCGGATCGCGATGCCGCATTTGAGAAAATCAACGAAGCGCGCAGCCCATTACTGCCCCAGCTCGGTTTGGGCGCAGACTACAGCTACAGTAACGGCTTCCGCGACCAGAATGGTCTCAATAGCAATACGACCAGCGCCTCTTTACAGCTGACCCAGACCCTGTTCGATATGACAAAATGGCGCGCCCTGACCCTGCAAGAGAAATCAGCAGGCATTCAGGATGTGACGTTCCAGACCGATCAGCAGACGCTGATCCTCAATACCGCCACTGCCTATTTTAACGTATTAAGCGCCATCGATGCGCTCTCTTATACCGAAGCGCAGAAACAGGCTATCTATCGCCAGCTGGATCAAACTACCCAGCGCTTTAACGTGGGCCTGGTTGCCATTACCGACGTGCAGAACGCCCGCTCTCAGTACGATACCGTGCTGGCAGACGAAGTGACCGCCCGTAACAACCTGGACAACGCCGTTGAGCAACTGCGTCAGGTGACCGGCAACTACTATCCGGAGCTGGCGTCGCTGAACGTCGACCGCTTCCAGACCGACAAGCCGCAGCCGGTTAACTCCCTGCTGAAAGAGGCCGAAAGCCGTAACCTCTCCCTGTTACAGGCGCGCCTCTCCCAGGATCTGGCCCGCGAGCAGATTCGCCTGGCGCAGGATGGTCACTTGCCGACCCTGGATTTAACCGCCTCCTCCAGCGTCTCTGACACCTCCTACAGCGGCTCCCGTACCAGCGGTGCTCAGGGCGCGGCCTATGACGACAGCAACATCGGCCAGAACAAGGTCGGCCTGAACTTCTCCCTGCCGCTCTATCAGGGTGGCCTGATAAACTCGCAGGTGAAACAGGCGCAGTACAACTTTGTGGGTGCAAGCGAACAGCTGGAAACCGCACACCGCAGCGTGGTGCAGACCGTACGTTCATCCTATAACAACGTGAACGCCTCCATCAGCAGCATCAACGCCTATAAACAGTCCGTAGTCTCTGCCCAGAGCTCGCTGGATGCAACCGAAGCAGGCTACTCGGTAGGTACCCGTACCATCGTTGACGTGCTGGATGCAACCACCACGCTCTACAACGCCAAGCAGCAGCTCTCCAGCGCGCGTTACAACTACCTGATTAACCAGCTGAACATCAAATCTGCTCTCGGTACGCTGAACGAGCAGGACCTGATGGCTCTGAACGGTGCCCTGGGTAAACCGGTCTCCACCACGCCGGAAGCCGTCGCCCCGTCGACGCCTGACCAGGATGCCCGCGTGCAGAACAGCGCCCCGGACAGCAACGGCAATGGTAATGGTAACGGCCTGCTCAACGCCGCGCTGCCACGCTAAGCGTGCACCTTTGAAATTGCTGTAAAAACGAGATGGGGGCGCCAGCCCCCGTTTCAACGTAAGACAACGTAAAGATCCCTGCTCCAGACCCGCATTCCGCCTCATTGCGCTTCAATTTCGACCACTCATCCTCTATCCTGAACAGTAGCTACCTCGCTTTAACTCTGGGTATTAAAAGAGACATATGAAACGGACAAAAACGATTAATCATGCGACGTTCCGCAAAAGCTGGGGCGCTCGCCATTTGACCCCTGTCGCCTTCGCCCTTACCGCCGCGTTTATGCTGGCGGGCTGCGAACAGAGCGATGAGACGGTATCGATGTATCAAAACGCCGACGACTGCTCCAGTGCCAATCCGGGCAAAAGCGCCGAATGTACTACCGCATACAACAACGCCCTGAAAGAGGCCGAGCGCACCGCGCCGAAATATAAAACGCGCGAAGACTGCGTCGCCGAGTTTGGTGAAGGCCAGTGCCAGCAGGCCCCTGCTCAGGCGGGTATGGCACCGGAAAACCAGGCTCAGGCCCAGCAGAGCAGCGGCAGCTTCTGGATGCCGCTGATGGCAGGCTACATGATGGGTCGCCTGATGGGCGGCGGCGCGGGCTTCGCCCAGCAGCCGCTGTTTAGCTCGCGTAACCCGGCGAGCCCGGCCTACGGTCAGTACACCGACGCCTCCGGTAAAGGCTACGGTGCAGCCCAGCCGGGCCGTACCGCGACCGTCCCGAAAACTGCGCTGGCCCCGAAACCGGCCACGACCTCTACGGTCACGCGCGGCGGCTTTGGTGAGTCGGTTGCCAAGCAGTCCACCATGCAGCGTAGCGCCGCCAGCACCTCCTCTTCACGCTCAATGGGTGGCTAAGCCTCATGGAACGAGTCACTATTGACGAGCGTCCGGACTGGCGCGAAAAAGCGACCGAGTACGGCTTTAACTTTCACACCATGTACGGTGAGCCGTACTGGTGTGAAGATGCCTACTACAAATTCAGCCTTGCGCAGATCGAGAAGCTTGAAGAGGTCACCGCCGAGCTGCATCAGATGTGCCTGAAGGTAGTGGAGAAGGTCGTTGCCAGCGATGAGCTGATGACTAAATTCCGCATTCCGAAACACACCTGGAGCTTTGTGCGCCAGGCGTGGCAGACGCAGCAGCCGTCGCTCTATTCCCGCCTCGATCTGGCGTGGGACGGCGTAGGTGAACCCAAGCTGCTGGAGAACAACGCCGACACCCCCACCTCGCTGTATGAAGCCGCGTTCTTCCAGTGGATCTGGCTGGAAGACCAGCAGAACGCGGGCAAGCTGCCACCACAGAGCGATCAGTTTAACAGCCTGCAGGAGAAGCTCATCGAGCGCTTCGGCGAGCTGCGCGAGCAGTACGGCTTTAACCTGCTGCATCTGGCCTGCTGCCGCGACACCGTTGAAGATCGCGGCACGGTGCAGTATCTGCAGGACTGCGCCGCTGAAGCGGGCGTCGCCAGCGAGTTCCTCTACATTGAAGATATTGGGCTGGGTGAAAAAGGCCAGTTCACCGATCTTCAGGATCAGGTGATCAGCAATCTGTTCAAGCTCTACCCGTGGGAGTACATGCTGCGTGAGATCTTCTCTACCAAGCTGGAAGATGCTGGCGTGCGCTGGCTGGAGCCGGCCTGGAAGAGCATTATCTCTAACAAAGCGCTGCTGCCGATGCTGTGGGAGATGTTCCCGGATCATCCAAACCTGCTGCCCGCTTACTTTGCTGAAGACGACCATCCGCCGCTGGAGAAATACGTTGTTAAACCGATCTTCTCGCGGGAAGGCGCTAACGTCTCTATCGTGGAAAACGGTCAGACTATCGAGCAGGTAGAGGGCCCCTACGGTGAAGAGGGCATGATCGTCCAGCAGTTCTATCCGCTACCTAAATTTGGCGACAGCTACGTGCTGATCGGCAGCTGGCTGATCAACGATCAACCTGCCGGGATTGGTATTCGTGAGGATCGGGCGTTGATCACCCAGGATCTCTCTCGCTTCTATCCGCACATTTTCGTCGAGTAGCCGTACCTCGTAGGCCCGGTAAGCGTAGCGCCACCGGGCGTTTTGGTTTTTAACCCACCTGCACCGACAACATGCTGATGCTGCCCATCTCCATCCCCTCTACCGGGATTGTCACCGGTTCTGTGCCGTCCCATGCGCCGAGCACGTAGAGCAGCGGCAGGAAGTGTTCCGGCGTCGGGTTCGACAGCGAGCCACCCTCGTGCTGCAGATAGTTCACCAGCGGATGCTGCTCCACCGGCCCCTGCCAGGTGAGGTTAGCCTTCACGTAATCATTAAACGATTCCGCCCACCCGTAGGGCGTGCTCTCCCCGTGCCAGCGCGCGGTGCGCAGGTTATGTACCACGTTGCCGCTCGCCACCAGCATAATGCCTTCATCACGGAGCGTCGCCAGCCTGCGGCCCATCTCATAGTGCCAGGCGGCGGGTTTGGTGCTGTCCACGCTCAACTGCACCATGGGGATGTCGGCGTCCGGGTACATCTTGATCAGCACGCCCCACGAGCCGTGGTCAAATCCCCACGCCTCTTTGTCCAGCGTAACCGGGATCGGTGCCAGCAGATCCACCAGCCGCTGTGCCAGCACAGGAGAGCCGGGTGCGGGATAGTGCGTGTCAAAGAGCGCCTGCGGGAAGCCGCCAAAGTCATGAATCGTCTTTGGGGTTTCCATTGCCGTCACGCCGGTGCCGCGGGTAAACCAGTGGGCGGAGATCACCACAATCGCCTTTGGACGCGGCAGCATCTGCCCTAGCTTGCCCCAGGCACGAGTATAGGTATTATCTTCCAGCACGTTCATCGGGCTGCCGTGGCCCAGAAACAGCGCTGGCATGCGAGACGCAGACATGATGATATCCTCAGAAAAAGTGTCATTTTGATAGAAGCAGAGTACGCTTTTCTCGTAGAGGATGAACTCAGATAAGCGTGATGAAGATCATCAGATAATTTGAATGTAAGAAATGCGTAAAGAGTGACTTCCCCTCTCGCCTTACGGAGCAGTGTTAAATAATATTAATGAGAATCATTATCACAAGGAGTTCTGAATGTCGGTCCCGTTGATTCTGACCTTATTAGCCGGTGCGGCCACCTTTATTGGCGCGATCCTCGGCGTGCTTGGCCAGAAGCCTTCCAACCGCGTGCTGGCCTTTTCGCTGGGATTTGCCGCCGGGATTATGCTGCTGATCTCGCTAATGGAGATGCTCCCCGCCGCGCTCGGTACTGAAGGGATGTCGCCGGTGCTTGGCTACGGCATGTTTATCGTCGGCCTGCTGGGCTACTACGGTCTCGATCGCCTGCTGCCGCATGCCCATGCGCAGGATCTTATGTGCGCCAGCACGAAAACGATGCCGCCTAATATCAAGCGCACGGCGATCCTGCTGACCCTTGGCATTAGCCTGCACAACTTTCCTGAAGGCGTGGCCACCTACGTGACGGCCAGCAGCAACCTTGAGCTGGGGCTGGGGATCGCCCTGGCGGTAGCCCTGCACAACATTCCCGAAGGGCTGGCGGTGGCAGCGCCGGTCTATGCCGCCACCGGCTCAAAGCGTAAAGCGGTCATGTGGGCGGGGATCTCAGGCCTGGCGGAAATTCTCGGTGGCGTGCTGGCGTGGTTGATCCTCGGCAGCCTTGTTTCACCAGTGGTAATGGCGGCGATCATGGCGGCGGTGGCCGGGATCATGGTGGCGCTATCGGTAGATGAGCTGATGCCGCTGGCGAAAGAGATCGATCCCAACAACAACCCGAGCTACGGCGTGCTGTGCGGTATGTCGGTGATGGGGCTGAGCCTGGTGCTGCTGCAAAGCATCGGCTTTGCGGGCTAATCAGACGGAACACCAGAAACAACAAAGCCGGGCATGCCCGGCTTTGCTTTATATAACGCTAGCGCTTAGCTGGCTTTACGTTCCTGCTCGCGGCGGTAGGCCACCAGATCTTCAATGGTCACAACGGCCATATCATGGGCTTTCGCAAATTCAATGCACTCCGGCGCGCGCGCCATAGAGCCGTCATCGTTGGTCAGCTCACAGAGCACGCCCGCAGGCTTGAAGCCCGCCAGCGTCACGAGGTCAATGGTTGCCTCGGTGTGGCCGCCGCGGGTCAGCACCCCACCCGGCTGCGCGCGCAGCGGGAAGACGTGGCCAGGACGGTTGAGATCGGACGGCTTAGCACCGTCGGCAATGGCGGCACGCACGGTAGTCACGCGGTCAGCGGCGGATACGCCGGTAGTCACGCCAGCAGCGGCTTCGATGGTCACGGTAAAACCGGTGCCGTAGGCGCTGGTGTTGTTTTCCACCATCATCGGCAGATCGAGCTGTTTACGACGTTCTTCGGTCAGGCAGAGGCAGACAATGCCGCTGCCGTGGCGAATAGTCAGCGCCATCTGCTCAACGGTCATCGTTTCTGCGGCGAAGATCATATCGCCTTCGTTTTCACGGTCCTCGTCGTCGAGCACCATGACTCCGCGCCCGTTGCGCAGTGCGTCTAAAGCCTGTTCCACACGTTCGAATGGCGTGCCAAAAGAGGAAAGCAGCGTCTGATTCATGGTAATAAAAACCTCATTAAAATTATGGTTACCAGAATCAGGGCAGTCTTAGGAGTACCGCAAGCGGCAAAAAAATAACGTGAGCGGGCACAAACCCGGCTGGATCGTTACTCTCTCCCATCCGGACTTTAACCGTCGGCCCCGGAATCACACCGGATCTGCTGACCTTCATGCATGACGTGATGCCGTGCGTGAAGCGCTCGCGGGCTTTCAGCACAGGCTGATTTACCGCCGGTGGGGAATTTCGCCCCGCCCTGAGAATAAGCGGATTAACTATAACGCTATTGATTATCTCCGGCAATCCATTCACCGACACAATTGTGCTTTCATAGGGCATAATCCACGTTACACTAAATCACGCTACACTAATGTTAATACTTACCAGTTCAGGGAAACTACTATGATTGACCCGAAAAAAATTGAACAGATCGCCCGCCAGGTTCATGAATCTATGCCAAAAGGCATTCGTGATTTCGGCGAGGATGTAGAGAAGAAGATCCG
>Ga0308166_1001837_pt1 | contig 21212 bp, 24 predicted proteins | sample PhyCR2_2_FD_202137 | JGI IMG/M metagenome (GOLD analysis project Ga0308166, IMG submission 202137) | Phyllosphere microbial communities from UC Gill Tract Community Farm, Albany, California, United States - DLSLCC.R2 | ecosystem: Host-associated > Plants > Phyllosphere > Unclassified | place... | reverse complement strand
CGGCCTCGCACGAAACGACCGCGACACGGAGAGGTGGCAGAGTGGTCGAATGTACCTGACTCGAAATCAGGCGTACGGGTGACCGTACCGTGGGTTCGAATCCCACCCTCTCCGCCAAAAACAAACAAGGCCCCATCGGGGCCTTTTTTGTTTTTGCCGGAGAGAGGAGGGCGCCTGCGCGCCCTCCGGGGTGGGATTCGAAGGGCTGGGCCTACGAGCCCAGCCCGCCCGAATCGCCCGTTTGCCGTCCGCTGCGCGGACGGCGCCGCGCGCCGAGGGCGCGCGCTGCAAAGCTGGCGGACACGCTGCGCGTGCCCGTGCGCCTTTGCGACGAAGTTCCAATTCGAAGGCCGGCGTCAGCTCGGCCTTCGAATCTCTGGCTGCTGTCCGCGCAGCGCACAGCCCCGCGCGCCGCGGGCGCGCGCTGCACAGCCGCCAGACACGCACCAGCAACCGCAGCCGCTGCAAAGCCGCCAGACACGCACCAGCAACCGCAGCCGCTGCAAAGCCGCCAGACACGCGCCAGCAACCGCAGCCGCTGCAAAGCCGCCAGACACGCGCCAGCAACCGCAGCCGCTGCAAAGCCTCCAGACACGCACCAGCCACCGCAGCCGCTGCAAACCCGCCAGACACGCACCCGCAACCGCAGCCACTCCAAAGTCCGCACGCAGCCAGAGCCGGCAGTCATCAGCAAGTCACTTGAGCAACCCCTGAAACAACCTGACAATCACCCCGGTCTCGTCCCCCAGCGCCTCGAAAAACGCCTGATCCGTCGCCTCCACCACCTTCATGGCCGCAGCCGCCACCTCCCGCCCCGCGTCCGACACGCCCACCACCTTCGCCCGCGTATCCAGCGGATGCACCCCGCGCTCGAAATACCCGAGCTTCTCCAGCGCCCGCACGACCTGCGAAATGGTCATCGGATCGCTGCCGGTCAGCTGCGCCAGCCTGGCCTGCGTCATCGGCTCCTCGCGCCCGAACCACGAGGCCACGGCCAGCGCCACGAACTGCGTATGCGTGATCCCGAACGGCTGCAGCGCCTGCCGCTGCTCGCGCTGCCACACATTCGATACCCGCCACAGCAGGAAGCCCGGGCTCTCGTACGGCCCGCCGAACCGAGTGGGCAACGGCTTCGGTGTCGACGCCATCAGACCGCGCAGGCCGCCGCCTGTCGCAGCACGTACGCTTCGAGCTTCTCGAGCACGGCCGGAAAATCGCCGCTGACGGCTGCGCCGACGGCCTGCGCATCCGGCCCGTCCACGTCGACCGCGTAGGTAACGCGGCTCGACCCGGCAGAAACGGCGTCGATCCGGTGTGCGACGCGCACGACGATCTCGCCCAGGCGCGTCTCGTCGACGAACTGCTGCCCCGGCACCACGGACGTCAGCACGCTGTCGAGGACGTCGCCGTCCGGCATCTCCATCGCGAACCGCCCGCCGGTCACGAACGCGCCGTCGAGGCGGATCGATTTGACGCCGTCGTTCCACAGGTGCCAGGCGGACGTGTCGGCCAGGACGGCCCAGATCGCGTCCGGGGTGGCGCCGATGTCGCGGGTGTAAGCGGTGTGCCAGGTGTTCATGTCGGATCTCCTAGTTGGTAAGTGAACATATAATAAGTTCGCTTACTAAAAATTGCAACATGAAGCTTGCCCGGCCAGTCGACCGTCAGCCGCGCTTGACGGCCTGCAGCCAGACGGCGGCGATGCGTTCCACGCGCTCGTAGCCCTCGCAGCCGAGCTGGCCGCCGAAGATGTCCGGATCGAGTTCCTCGTACGACCAGCAGTCCGTGTCGGCGTCCAGGCGCGCGCGGATCGCATCCAGGAACGGATCGAGGCCGTCGACGATCGCCACGCCGGTGTACAACAGCAGGCTGCCGCCCGGATGCAGGCGGTCGAGTGCCGTGTTGACGATGCGGATCGACAACTCGGCGCCGTGTTCGCCGCCGCCGTGGCGGTAAGTGAGTTCGTCCGGATCGAGGATGTACGGCGGGTTCGACATGACGAGGTCGAGGCCGCCGTCGATGCCGTCCAGCAGGTCGCTGCGGCATGGGACGACATTGTGGGCATCGTTCACGGCCGCGTTGACTTCCGCCAGCGCCAGCGCGGCGGGGTTGATGTCGGCCGCGTAGACGGTCGCGTCGGGCCGGCGCAGGGCCAGTTCGATCGCGCCCGGTCCGGCGCCGGCGCCGATGTCGACCGCGCGCCGTACCGGCCGGCGCAGGCCGCCCTCAGGACCGAGCGCGCGCTTCAGCGCGGCCGCGTAGCGATAGGTGTCGGGGCCGAAGAACACGGCGTCCTCGCTGCTCGTCGGCCAGGCCGAGTGAAAATACAGGTTGTCGCCGACGGTCGACGCGCGCACGCGGCTGCGCCAGCCCGCTGGCGCGGCGGCGTCGCCGGCATCGTCGCGCAGGTCGCGCCCGTCCGCATCGACGGGGTGCAGCAGGCCGGCCCCGCGCAGCTGCGCTTCGATGTCGCCCGGCAGCGTGCCGGCACGGAACGGGCGGCTCCAGCCGAGCACCCCGCGCAGGTCATGCGCCCAGGCGTTTTCCGGACGGTTGTTGACGCGGCGGTGCGTGGCCGGGGTGACCGTCGTGAAGCGGTAGCCGGCGGCGCGCAGGCTGCGGCCGAGCGCGGCCAGGCCGGCGTGCTCGGAAGGCGATGGGGGCAGGGTGGGCGGGGTCATGCGCGCAGGATGACCGATGCCCCCGCGCGCTTCCGTACGGCGGCGCACATACACGTGGACGGGCTGTCATCCACTCGCCATGGACCGTATGGCATGATGTGAATTATGTGAAAGTTCGAACAGAACCGGCCCCGTGCCGCGCGCATACTGGCTGCATACCGGTGCGCTACAATCGCGCCCCGGCGACGAGGACAACCATGAAGACGACGACACCTGATGTGTCCCTGAACGAGCGCCTCAAGCGCGAGGTCGAGCGCGAGCGCCATGAACGCGCGCGCCACGACGAACAGCGTGCCGGCCTGAATGCGGACGATGAATTCCGCCTGAAGGATGCGCGCGAAAAGACGGGCGTGGTGAACATCAGACGATCCGGCAGCCGCTGAACGCGCTGCCACGGTAACGAAAATTTGCGGGCCGGGCGGCGAGCCCTGCCAAGGAGAGATGACATGCGTTGGGAAGGCGACCGGCAGAGCGACAACGTCGAGGACGTGCGCGGCAGTGGTGGGGGCGGAGGCGGTTTCGGCATCGGCGGCGGGACCGTCGGCATCGGCACGATCGTCGTGGCGTTGCTGGGCTCGTGGTTCTTCGGCGTATCGCCGTCGACCATCCTGAGCCTGCTCTCGGGCGGCGGCACGCCGGCCCAGGTGCAGCAGGCGCCCACGCATCCGCCCGCGAACGACCGCGAAACCCAGTTCGTGCGCACCGTGCTCGGCTACACGGAAGACACGTGGGGCCAGATCTTCCGCGCCAACGGCGCCACCTATTCGCCGCCGAAGCTGCGGCTGTACACGGGCAGCACGCCGACGGGCGGCTGCGGCCAGGGCCAGGCCGCCGTCGGCCCGTTCTACTGCCCGGCCGACCGCAAGGTCTACCTCGACCTCGACTTCTTCCGCACGATGCAGCAGCGCTTCCACGTGGGCGGCGAGTTCACGCAGGCGTACGTGATCGCGCACGAAGTGGGCCACCACGTGCAGAACCTGCTCGGCATCTCGGGCAAGGTCGACAGCGCGCGCCAGCGCCTGTCGGAAAAGGAAGCCAATGCGGCATCGGTGCGCCTCGAACTGCAGGCCGACTGCTTCGCCGGCGTGTGGGCCTACCACACCAACCAGGCCAAGCAGATCATCGAGCAGGGCGACGTGGAGTCCGCGTTGAACGCCGCCAGCGCCATCGGCGACGATGCGCTGCAGCGCCAGGCGCGCGGTGTCGTCGTGCCGGATTCGTTCACGCACGGCACGTCCGAGCAGCGCGTGCGCTGGTTCACGCGCGGCCTGCAGACGGGCTCCGTCGAGCAATGCAATACGTTTGAAGCGCGGGCGCTCTGAAGCGTTGGCACCCTGCAGAAACGGCCGCCGCGTGCGGCCGTTTCTTTTAGTAAATCCAAAAATTTCCTTTTAAAAACAAAGCACTCCAGCCCGGTAAAAAATCGTTCAAGAACCCCCGTTCGTTTCCGTGCGCGTATCGCCTTCGATGGCGTTTTGACATACCTTGTGGTCATGCGCTCGTCCATTGCGGCGGGCCGCCAACCAATGAGGAGGAATTATGCTGGCCATGAACTACAGGGGACCGTACCGCGTCCGCGCCGACTACAAGCCCGATCCGGTCATCGAACATCCGGGCGACGCCATCGTGCGCGTGCTGCGCTCCTGCATCTGCGGCTCCGACCTGCACCTGTACCACGGCATGGTGCCCGACACGCGCATCGGCCACACGTTCGGCCACGAATTCATCGGCGAGATCGTGGACGTCGGGCGCGACGTGCAGACGCTGAAGGCGGGCGACCGCGTGCTGGTGCCGTTCAACCTGTTCTGCGGTTCCTGCTTCTTCTGCCAGCGCGAACTCTACGGCAACTGCCACGACACGAATCCGGAAGCGACGGCCGTCGGCGGCATCTACGGCTACTCGCACACGGCGGGCGGCTACGACGGCGGCCAGGCCGAGTACGTGCGCGTGCCGATGGCCGACGTCGGCCCGCACCTGATCCCGGACGACCTTCACCTGGACGATGCCGTGCTGCTGACGGACGCGCTCCCGACGGGTTACCAGGCCGCCGAGATGGGCGACATCAAGGAAGGTGACACGGTCGTCGTCTTCGGCGCCGGCCCGGTCGGCATCTTCGCGGCGAAATCCGCATGGCTGATGGGTGCGGGCCGCGTGATCGTCGTCGACGAGGTCGAGTACCGCCTGGAATTCGTCAAGCGTTATGCCCAGTGCGAAGTCGTGAACTTCCGCGAAGTGAACGACATGGCCGAGCACATCAAGAAAATGACGGACTGGATGGGCGCCGACGTCACCATCGACTGCGTCGGCGGCGATGCGGCCGGCTCCGTCGCGCAGACGCTGACGGGCCGCCTGATGAAGATGCAGGCCGGTGCGTCGACCGTGCTGCACTGGGCCATCAACAGCGTGCGCAAGGGCGGCAACGTGTCGATCGTCGGCGTGTACGGCCCGACGTTCAACATGGTCCCGATCGGCAACGTGCTGAACAAGGGCCTGACGATCCGCGCCAACCAGGCCAGCGTCAAGCGCCACCTGCCGCGCCTGATCGAGCACATCCGCGAAGGCCGCATCAATCCGAAGGAAATCATCACGCACCGGGTGCCGCTGGAAGAAGTGGCGGACGCGTACCACATCTTCTCGAGCAAGCTCGACAACTGCATCAAGACCGTCCTGATCCCGCCGTCGGCGCGCGAGGTCCAGGCCGTGAACGCCAGCGCACTGCATTAAGGAGCCAGCATGGAAGCCAATCGCGAGAACGGTGCGCAGCACCACCATCATCATCACGACCACGATCACGACCACGATCACGACCACGTCCACAAGCATCCGCTGCAGGGCGACATGGCCGAGGGCCCGCGCCGGCCGACGCGCGAACAGCTCGCGCACATCCAGGGCTGGGGCGCCGACCTCGACCGCAAGAACCGGCCCGCCGTGCCGATGGAGCGCACGCCGCCGCGCTTCATCCACCAGCACGAGGGCAAGCTGCCGCAGCAGCCGGAAAACGTCGAGATCCTCGTGTCGACCGAGCGCCCGGGCATCACGCCGATCTTCGGCACCGCGCAGCCGCCGAAAGGCCTGTCCGGCATGATCCGCCGCGTCGCGTACAAATGGTCCGAAAACGACCTGCGCCGCTGGCTGCTGTTGCTCGCGGCCGACCGCGTGAACGTCGTCGAAGGCATCGGCGAAGACCTGGCGCAGGGCAAGGTGCCGAACGTGCTGGGCGAGATGGGCATCAAGGCCGAGTGGGAACATAATCGCGCGGGCCTCGTCAAGAAAGCCGTCATCGCGGGCGCCGTGGTCGGCACGGCCGTCTACTTGATGCGGCGCAAGGAGCGCTGAGCCGGGGGCAGACGCCACGCATCGACGTCATCGCCGCCGCCGCGAACGGCGCACGGCGGCGATGATGCGACCCGGCGGCCCTGCGCCGCCCGGCGAGTACGTACTCCGCTTCATGTACGCATCCGGCGTCGTGCGCGCCCGCCTGCGACAATGCCTCGTCATCCCGCGCAGGCGGGGATCCAGGCCGGGTACCGCCGGCCGCGCCGCCACGCACCATCCCCCCCCACGCAGGATCCCACCCTACGGCCACTCGCGCTGCCGTGTTCCTTTTTGCGTTTGAGCAAATTCCTTTAACCGAGCTCGGCCACACTGCTTTCGTGTGCCCGCTCAATGAAAGGAAATGCCATGAAGAAGCGCAATATCTTGCTGGCGTCGCTCGGCGCCCTGTCGTTTGCCGCCGCCGTCCCCGCCGGCGCGGCCGGTCCGGCCGCGATGAGCGCCCCGGTCAGTGCCAACCCGCAGGCGAAGGCGGCGCTGCTGTCGCAGCTGGACGCGCGGCGCGCCGGGCGCGGCCAGGACGCCCGCTACGGCTTCGCCTTCATCGCCCAGCATCCGGGCGCGCAGGGCACGCAGATCGCGCGCGTCGCCCACACGTTCAAGGGCGTGCCGATCTTCGGCTTCGAATCCATCGTGGTGCTGGACGCGAACGGCAAGATCCTGTCCGAATCGGATTCCGAGCGGCGCGCCAATTTCGCCGGGCCCGATGCCGGCCCGGGCACGGATTTCAGCGTCGTGCCGGGGATCTCGTCGAAGGCGGCGATCGATGCCGCGCTCGCGTCGCTGGGCACGTCCGCCCGCCACGAGACGCCGCCCAGCGCCGAGCTGATCATATGGCCCGCGCTGCGCGACGAACGGCTGCCCGGCGCGCGCGACAAGGCCGAGCAGGACCTCAACGCGCTCGACGTGCAGCAAGTCGTCGACCACTATGAACTGGCGTACCTCGTGCACACGCGCATGCTCGTCGGCGACAGGCCGGTTTACCACGACACCATCGTCAGCGCGCGCGACGGCAGCATCCTGGCCCAGTGGAACATGCTGCAGACGGTGGTCGGCGTCGGCCACAGCCAGTACAACGGCGACGTGCCGATCAACACGACGCTCGCGGAGGGCAAGTACAAGATGGTCGACGACAGCCGCGGCACGGGCGGCACGTTCGGCGCGATGGCGATCACGAACGCCAACCACGGCACCAGCGCCGGCAGCGTCTACGTCAACGACAGCAATACGTGGGGCGACGGCAAGCAGTACGTGGCGGGCGGCCCAACGACGGACGCGAACGGCCAGACCGCGGCCGTGAACGCGATGTGGGGCCTGATGAACACGTACGACACGCTGAAGAACGTATTCAACTGGCTGTCGCTGGACGGCCATAACACGGCCACCTACATCGCGGCGCACGTCAACACGGCGTACGACAACGCGTACTACAGCGACACGTGCCGCTGCATGTTCATCGGCGACGGCTCCAGCTTCAACAGCCTGGGTTCCATCGACGTGATCGGCCACGAGATGGGCCATGGCGTGACGGCGGCGACGTCGAACCTGACGTATTCGGGCGAATCGGGCGGCCTGAACGAATCGTCGTCCGACATCAACGGCGAGGCCGTCGAAGCCTACGCGCGCGGCGGCGGCAAGGGCGACGTGATCCCGGCGACGGGCAACGACTGGGTACTGGGCAAGGAAATCAGCAAGAACGGCACGCCGCTGCGCTGGATGTACCGCCCGAGCAAGGACGGCAGCAGCCCGGACGCGTGGAGCGCGTCGATCAAGCGCCTGGACGTGCACTACAGCAGCGGCCCGAACAACCGCATGTTCTACTTCCTCGCACAGGGTTCCAGCGCCGACAAGACGGGCGATTATTACAGCAAATACCTCGTCAAGACGCCCGCCGCGATGACGGGCATCGGCCTCGACAAGGCCTACCGCATCTGGTTCCGCGCCAACACGACCAAGTTCACGTCGAGCACCAATTATGCAGACGCGCGCGCCAAGATGATCGAGGCGGCCGGCGAGTTGTACGGCAAGACGGGCCGCGAAGCGATCGCCGTGCAGCGGGCGTATGCAGCCATCAACGTGGGCGCGGACGTGGACGAGGTGCCGGCGCAATGAGCGTGTCGCCACAGTGCCGCGGCGCCGTGGCGTGCGCAGGACGAAACGGGCGCCTCCGGATGGGCGCCTGTTTCGCGTCCGGCCCTGCCGCCGCGGCCGAGACCGGCCGGCGACAGCATTTGGCAACGCCCTGTCATTGCGTTAGCATTTCCATATTGAACGCCCGGAGAGCACCATGTCGACCATTTCCTCTTCGACGCCGCCGCTGCGCACGACCGCCGGCTCGGCGTCCACCGCGTCCGCCACGGTGGCGAACGGCAGCCCGGCACCGTCCGTGCAGGCCGCGACCGCCGTCCGGCCGGACGTGCAGATCTCTTCGCTCGCAAGCCGGCTGAACAAGGCCGAGAACGGCAGCGGCATCGCCGATCCCGGCCTGTCGCACGACCAGCTCGGCGACAAGGTCCGGCAGAATATCGCGGCCATCAATTATCCGTTGACCGAGGAGAACAAGGCCCGGATGGCGCGCGAGGTGCCTGTCCCGGCCGATGCGTCCGCGCTGGCATCGGCCGCGGCGGCGAATGCGTACGTGAACGACCTGAAAGGGCCGAATCCGTTTGCGGGGTTGTCGCGTGAGCAGTTGTCGACGATCGCCAACGACGACAGCGGCACGTTCACGACCAACGAACGCCATGCCGCTTACCGTCAGGCCTACGACGAGGAGCAGCAGTGGCGCACGCAGGCGGTCGCACAGGCGATGGCGGAATACCATGCGACCGGCAAGCTGACGGATTTTTTCCAATCCGTCCTGGCCCACTTCGATACGCTGCCGCGTGCCGAGCAGTCGCTGTATCCGGCGGATTACGCGACCGATCTACAAAAGAAGATCGATCTCGATTTCGATGACTTCACGAATACGCCAGGCGGACAGGGCGGGGCGCATGCGCAGTCGGGCATCGACGTCCCCGGCCTCGCCAAATGGCCGGCAATGCGCTGAATCTGCCGTACTTCGACGGCTGCGCTCGCGACGGCGTTACGGCTGCAGCAACGGATACGGATTAACCGGCGTCCCTTTCCACCACTGTTTTTCCGGCGTCAGCTCGAACACGGCGAAGTGCAGGTGCGGCGCGTTCGGATCCGAATTGCCCGTGACGCCCACGTAGCCGATCAGGTCGCCGCGCTTGATCTGCGCGCCTTCCTGCAGGCCGTCGGCGTAGCGATCCAGGTGCGCATAGTAATAAGCGTATTTTTCGGTCGGATCGAACTGGTAGATGGTGAGTCCACCCGGCTTGCTCGTGAACAGCTTGACGACCTTGCCGTCCGCGGCGGCCAGCACCTTCGTGCCCTTGGGCGCCATGATGTCTAGCGCTTCGTGGTGGCGTTCGTTGCCGCGCGGCTGGTCGAACGTGTCGGTGATCTTGGCCAGCGGCATGCCGTCGACCGGGATCAAGAGCTTGCCGGCCGGGACGCTCGGCGGCTGGGCCGGTGCGGCACTCGGGGCATCCTGGCTGGCGGGGCGCAGCGGCAGGTCGACTTCCGTCAGGTCGGGCATGACCTGCGGCGCGGGCGGGAGCTTGCCGTCGAGGTTGATGCCGGGCGGCGGGGGCGCGGGCAGCGCGCCCGCGTTGGCCGCCACCGCAGGTTGGGCGGGTTCATGCGGCACCTGGCGCAGCCAGACAAACAGACCGCCGGCGCCCACCAGCACGCCCAGCAGGAAAGTCAGCAACCATCTCATCGTCGTCTCCTCGTCGCGTTATCGTCGCTCAGTCCTGCAGGACCACCTCGGTGCCGGCCTTGACGAGGCCCGCCACCTCGGACGCGCTCCAGTTCGTCAAACGGATGCAGCCGTGCGACTCGCTCTTGCCGACGAGGCCCGGCACCGGCGTGCCGTGGATGCCGTAGTGCGGCTTGGAGAGGTCGATCCACACGACGCCGACCGGGTTATTGGGACCGGCTGCCACCGTCGTCTTCTTGTCGCCGCGCTTGGCGTCCCAGAACAGCTTCGGGTTGTAGTGGTACGTCGGGTTGCGGTGCACGCCTTCGATTTTCCACGTGCCGATCGGCAGCGGATCGTGCTCGCTGCCGCTCGATACCGGGTACTGGGCGAGCACCGTGCCGGCGTCGTCCTGCAGCGTGAGGACGCGGGCATCTTTCGACACGACCACGCGCGCCGCCGGTGCCAGCGCCGGCGTGCCGACGACGTTGGGCACGGTGATCTGTTCGCCGGCGCGGCCCAAGTCCTTGCCGGGGTTCAGTTTTTCCAGCAGCGCCGGGCTGGCGTGGAATTTTTCGCCGAGGGCTTCCGCCGGCGTCGCGTAGCCGAGGGTCGGCAGCTTGGCCTTGGCCATCATGTCGTCCGGGACGGGGCGGAACGGACCGGCGACGTCGGCGTCGGTCAGGGTGTACGTGAGCAGGGTCGGCGTCGCATCCGCACCCAGGGCATCCCACGTTGCCTGGTCGAGCTTGCCGCTTGGACTCAGGCCGTGCGCCTTCTGGTAGCCGGTCAACGCCTGGCGCATGTTGGAGCCGAAGGCGCCGTCGATCTCGCCCGGCGAATAGTGCGCGCGGTCGAGCAGGACCTGGGCGCGCAGCATGCGGTCGAATTCGCCGGCCGCCGGTGCGCGGGCGTCCGCTGCCGGCGCGTTTGCCTGCGCCGTGCCGGCGGGGACCGGCTGCGCGGCCGGAGTTGTCTGCACGGCGGGAGCGGCGGGAGGCTGGCCGGCCGATGCCTGGGCGGCCGGCGCCGCATGTGCAGGTGCGGCAGAGGCGGGCGAGCCTGGCGGCGGCGGCAAGGGCGGCAGGGTCTGCGGGACGGGGCGGGCTGCGGATTGCGCCGGCGAGGCGGATTGCGGCTGCGCGGCGGACGCCGGGACGGCGAAGCTGCCCAGCACGGCGATCATGAGCGGAATAGGGAACGTTTTCATCGACAACCTGCTGACTGGTTCAGAGTCTTCAGGTTAGTGCCGTGCAGGAAATTGCTCTGTGCGGGAACGAACCGTGCCCATGCCCGGGCCGCGACCGCCTCTGCCGGCGGTACAATCGCCCGCATGAGCCACCCGACCATCACCCTGCAGCCGTCCGGCTGGTCGTTCCCGTCCGAGCCGGACACGACGGTCCTGCATGCCGCCGAGCGCGCCGGCATCGACCTGCCCAGCTCGTGCCGCAACGGCACCTGCCGCACGTGCATCTGCCGCCTCGCCAGCGGCACCGTGCGCTACCTCGTCGAATGGCCCGGCCTGTCCTTCGACGAAAAGCGCGAAGGCTATATCCTGCCTTGCGTGGCGGTGGCGCAGGAGGACCTCGTCGTGGACCAGCGCCTCGCGAAACGGATCGTGTTCCCGGATTGAGCCGCTGCCGGCGTCAACGGGTCAGTGCCCGGCCGGCGCCGCCAGCGCCGCTTCGATCGCCTGCAGTACGCGCGGCCACGATGCCGACGTGGCCGCGACCTCGTCGTAATGGCTGGCGCCCGGCAGGATGACGACCTCGGCGGCATCGCCCGCGGCGCGCGCGCGGGCCGCGAAATCGTGCGCCACGCGCGGCGGCGAGATCGTGTCCAGTTCGCCCGTCACGAGGACCGTGTGCGCGCCGCTCGGCAGCAGGTCGCCGGCGTTCGTGTCGGCGAACACGTCCGGACGCGCGGCGCTCGGCGTGCCGGCCAGTTCGACGATCTCGCGTCCGCAGCTCGTCTTCAGCAGCGCCGCCTCGCGCCGCAGGTCCGCCAGGCCGCCGAGGCTGACGACCCGGCGCACCGGCACGGCCTGCGCATGGTACAGCGGGCTGGACGCGGTGATGCGCGGCCGTCCCGCCAGCCATTGCACGAGCTGGCCGCCGGCCGAGTGGCCGACCGCGACGAGCCGGTCCAGGTCGAGCGGGTAGTCGCGCGCCGTGCGCGCCAGCAGGTCGAGGGCGGCATTCATGTCCTGGTACGTGCCGGGATAGCCGCCGCCCGCTTCGTCGACGCGGCGGTATTCCACGTTCCACACGGCGATGCCGCGCGCGGCGAGCGCGCCCGCCATGTTGCGCAGCTGCGTGATGCCGCCGAATTCCTTCGTCCAGCAGCCCCCGTGCACCAGCACGGCGACGGGAAACGGACCCTTGCCGGCCGGGACGAACAGTTCGGCATACTGCGACGGCGCCGCGCCGTAGCGCAAGGTGGCGTCGGGCGCGGGGCCGCTCAGGGCCATGTAGTCGGCGAGCGCCATCGGAACGGCGGGGGCGGCGTGCACGGTGGCGGGGGCGATGGGCAGGGTCATGGCGAAGGCGAGCGCGATGGGTCGGGTGAAGGCGGAGAAGCGCGGCATGGCGGGCGGCGGTGGTCAAAACCCGACTATACCCGAGCCGGCGCGGCGCGGTGACGCCGTCGCGCACGATTGAAAAACCCGCGGCTGTCTTCCATGCTAGGCTGCGCACAACACCCCCCGGTACGCCGGACATTCAATCAAGCACAGGAGGATGATATGACTCAGTCGAAATCCAGCGGCAGCCAGAACAAGCAGTCGGGCAACCTGTCCGAGGAAGACGTCCAGAAGCGCCAGGCCGGCGTCAAGGACAAGAGCAGCCACGATCACAAGTCGACCGAGAAGGCCGGCAGCCACCAGGGCGCGGGCGGCGGCGCCAAGCAGAAGGAAGGGCGCTGACGGGCGCCGGAGGACAGCGATGAGCAAGCTGGAACAGACGCCGCGCGCCCATTCGACGCCGGACCCCACGACGACCGACCCGGACCTGCCGCCGCCCCAGCCGAGTCCGGATCCGGACGACGTGCCGGCGCCGGCGCGCGCGCCCGTCAAGGAACCGGACGCGCCGGAACCGCCCGTCAAGGCGGCCTAGCGGGCACGATGCGCGGCCGATGCAGGGCCGCGCATCGAACGACGCCGCAGAAAGCGGGTCGGATGGGGAAGCAAGGGAATCAAGTCGAAGGATGTTGCACGAAGGCCGCCGTACTCCAGCGGCCGTGCAAGCACAGGATGATGCGCGCCGGTGGTTATCCGGCGGCCGGCGACCCGGCGGTCGGCGACCCGACGGCCGTGCCGCGCGGATCGCCGGATGCACTACTTCTTGGCGGACGGATTGCCGGAAGATTGTTGATTGCCGGACTGCCCGGCATCCTGCCGGCTGCCCGCACCGTCGCCGCGCGACGGGATTTCGCGGATCATCGCATCCGTCTCGTGCTGGGCCGGCGAACGTTCGCCGCTGCCGATGTCGGCTTCATGCATGTTGGCCGGGGCGTCTGCGCCCGGATCGGGTTTCGGTACGTTGGTGTTCATGACGTGCTCCATTGCGTGGTCGTGTTGGCGCGATACTAACAGTCCGCATCGTGCTCCGGCGCGCAATAGGATCACCTGAACCATACTGCTGTGTTTGCATGCGTACGCTCGCGCACATAGTCCGGCGTGGAAGTTTCTATAATGAGGCCTGTGGCCAACGACTTACGGAGGAGAGAAGCATGAGCACGACGCTGTACAACAAGATTCCGCTGGGCCGCGGCCCGCTGCTGGGCTCGCACCGCATGCACGCGGCCGTGGCATTGGGCGTGCTGGCGGGCGCGGGCATCGTCTGGGCCGCCGTGCGCGCGTTGCGCTGACGCCCGGACCGGTTGCCGGGACGGCCCGCCCCCGTTACCATGGCGGGCTTGTTCCCTAGGAAAGTGGTAATGAAGAACCTGAAACTCACGGGCGACGAATACGACGCCCTCGAATTCATCCGGCGCGGCGCCAACAGCGACCGCGTCAACGCCTGTGTCGGCCGCAACGCCAAGCGCCTGTCCGGGCTGAAACTCATCCAGTACGCGCGCAACGGCAGCCTGTCGCTGACGCCGCAGGGCACGGAGCTGCTGTTCCTGCGCCGCTGCGTGCAGGCGCTGCGAGCACTCGACGCCGATGCCGCGGCCGCGGTCGACGACGACGTCGTCCAGTTCTTGAGCCGCAAGTCGCACATCGCGGCGCGGGCGGAAGGCGGCTACGCGCTGACGCCGCGCGGGCGCGAATCGCTGGCGGACATTGCCGCACAGGAATGAAGAAGCGAACGGAGGCGTCGCGCCTCCCGTGACACCGCAACGCGGGACGCCGGCAGGCGCCCGCGTTTTTCGTATCAGCCCACGCGGCGGCGGTCGGGGTAGACGAGGGCGCGTACCGCGACTTCCGCCGGCACGCCCATCTCCGCCAGGAATTCGGCGGCGCGCGGCAAGCCCAGCGCCGGGACCGATGCGACGGCCTGGTTGATCAGGTCGCGCGTGCGCATGTCGGTGCGTGGCCGGCGTTCGGCCAGGGCCGCGGTTGCCGAATCGATAAGGAAGTCGTTCATCATGATGCTCGGTAAGTGGTATTGCTAAACAGTCACCGTGTATTGTAGAAGAACGATATTGATTCGGCCATAGGAAAATGCACGAATTATTGCATCCCGCGTATTCGGCCGGTCCGGATCAGGCGACGACCGTCTGTACCGCGTCCTCCGGGGCCGTCAGGCCGCCGTGGCGGCGCAGCAGCTGCTCGAATTCGTGCGCGGGCAGCGGTTTCGAGAAGTAATAGCCCTGCATCTCGTCGCAGCCCTGGTGGCGCAGGTAATCGAGCTGCTCGGCCGTCTCCACGCCTTCCGCGATCACGGACAGGCGCAGGTTGTGCGCCAGCGCGATGATCGAGGCGACGATCGCGGCGTCGTTGGCGTCGTGCGTGATGTCGTTGACGAACGAGCGGTCGATCTTCAGCACGTCGATCGGGAAGCGCGACAGGTACGAGAAACTGGAGTAGCCCGTGCCGAAGTCGTCGATCGACAAATTGATGCCCAGCGACTTCATGCGGTGCAGCAGTTCCACGGCCGGCGTGACGTCGCTCATGAACAGGCTCTCCGTCAGTTCCAGCTCCAGGCAGGACGGCTCCAGGCCCGTGTCGTTCAGTACGGCCTCGATGTTCGGAATCAGGTCGGCCGCGCCGAACTGGCGTGCCGACAGGTTGACCGCGACGCGCAGCGGGCCCAGCCCGGCGTCCTGCCACGCCTTGTTCTGGGCGCACGCGGTGCGCATCACCCAGGCGCCGATCGGGACGATCAGGCCCGTGTCCTCGGCGATGCCGATGAAGCGGACCGGCGGCACCATGCCCAGCTCCGGATGCTTCCAGCGGATCAGCGCCTCCATGCCGACGATGCGGCCCGACTGCAGATCGACCTGCGGCTGGTAGTGCAGCACGAATTCGTTGCGGTCGAGGGCGTTGCGCAGCGCGCTCTCGATGCGCACGCGCTCCAGCGATTCCTCGTTCATCGCGGGCGTGTAGAACTGGAAATTGTTGCGGCCAAGCTTCTTGGCGCGGTACATCGCGATGTCCGCGTGCTCGATCAGGTTCTCCGACGGCGTGCCGTCGCTCGGGTAGGCGGCCACGCCGATCGAGCACGTGACGAAGAATTCCTTGGCGCCGAGGATCACGGGCTGGGCCACGGCGTCCATCACGCGCTGCACGATGTCGGACGTCAGCGGCTCGTCCGCGTGCTCGGACAGGATCACGACGAATTCGTCGCCGGACAGGCGCGCCACGGTGTCGGTGTCGCGCAGCGACGAGCGCAGGCGCGCGGCGACGGTCATCAGGAGGACGTCGCCGGCCTTGTGGCCCATGCTGTCGTTGACGAACTTGAAGCGGTCCAGGTCGATCAGCATCACCCACACCTGGTGCCCGCTGCGGGTGGCGTAGGCGACGGCCTGGCTCAGGCGGTCCTGCAGCAGCGAGCGGTTGGGCAGGCCGGTCAGCACGTCGTGCTGGGCCACGTGGTGCACGCGCTGCTCGGTGACCTTGCGCGCCGTGATGTCGCTGCCGGTGCCGCGGTAGCCCGCGAAGGCGCCGTTCTCGTCGAACACCGGCTGGCCGTTGATGCAGAACCAGCGTTCCTCGCCGTTGTCGTCGACGCAGCGGTATTCGAGGTTGCGGAACGGCTCGTGCGCTTCCAGCGTGGCCATGTGGCTGCGGCCGAGTTCCGTGTCGATCAGTGCCGGCACGTGGTCCCAGCGGCGCCGGCCGAGCACGCGTTCGATCGCCATGCCGGATTTTTCCGTGAAGTCGCCCGTCACGTGGGTGAAGCGGAACTGCTCGTCCTGTTCCCAGTACCAGTCGGACGACATCGCGACCAGCTGGCGGAAGCGCTGCTCGCTTTCCTGCAGCGCCTTTTCCGTGCGCTTGCGGGCCAGCACGTCGTCGATCAGGCGCTGGTTGGTCAGTTTCAGGTCCGCCGTGCGCTCGCGCACGAGTTCCTGCACCTTGCGCGCGCGCTGGCCGGCGGCCTGCACGAACGCGCACAGCAGCAGGGTCGACAGCACGCCGCCGGCCAGCAGCAGGGTCGACGCGAGGTGGTCGGCCAACCACGGGGCCGGCGCCGCGAAGGCTTCCACGGTCCAGGCGCGGCCGCCGACCGTGAACGTGGTCTGGGTGCGGCCCGTGTAGCCGGCCGCCAGCAGGGCCGGCGGCGCGGCCGGCGGCGCGGCGTCGCGGCTGGCGTAAACCAGGCGCGCCGGCTCGGGCCGCGCGGCCGCGTACAGGCGCAGCAGGATGCGCTGGTCGTCGAGCAGGCCGGCGCGCGCCAGCGCCGCCTTGACGAGGGCCGGCACCGAGATCACGGCGGCCGTGTCGCCCAGCAGGTGTCCGCCCTGGCCGTACACGGGCATCAGCACTTCGAAACTGGGCGCTTCGGGCGCCTGCGCGAGCTTGAGCAGGTCGGTAAGGGTCGGACGCCCACTCGCCTGCGCGCGCGCGAGGGCATCGGCCACCTCGCGGTTCTGGCTGACGTCCAGGCCGAGCGCGGCTTCGTTACCCGGCATCGGTTCCAGGTAATCGACGACGTGGTAGCGTGCGCGCGGCGGCACCGGCACGCGCTCCGGGCCGCGCATCTCGCGCAGCACGAGGTCGGGCTGGAACTGGCGCAGCGATGCTTCGAACGTGGCGCGTTCGTCCGCCGTCACCACGCGGTGGAAATTGAAGGCGCGGATGTACGGGGTGCGGCGCAGCAGCGGGGTCGTGAAATCGTGGAATTGCGCGCGCGTGACGGGCTGGACGGTCGTGAACAGCTGGTTCGTCACGCTCAGCACTTCGACGGCATCGTCCATGCCCTGGCGCAGCGCGGCCACGCGCACGCCGGCGCTCTGCTGGAACGCCAGCGACTTGTTGTCGTATTCGAGCCGCCCGACGGCGGCCGTGAGCACGGCCGTCGCGACGAGGCCGCCCCCGAGCGTGAGGGCCGTTGCGAGCGTGAGCGAGAACGGCAGTCGGCGACGCGACATCCAGTGATTCCTATACAAAGAAGCTTGCCCGATGGCACGAAATGAGGCGCCAGTTTGTCACAGAAAGTCAGGTTTCCGCAAACAAATCGTCACAAGCGCGACCCCGGCGCCTCCGGATGTGGCGGAGCCAGAACAGATCGTACCGCGATCCAGGCCAGGAGGAGGCGCACCCCCAGGCGGTTCAACAACCCGAGTCCCAGCCCGCGGCGGCGCGCCAGGCGGGCCATGCGGTGCGCCATCCTGCGGTTCCACTGTGTGTTGTCGGCGGGCACGTCCAGCGCATACACGATGCGGTTGTTGCCGGCGATCTTGTCGAGCCAGCACGTGTGTCCGCCGAACGCGCCGTCCAGCGCGGCCATGACCGCGGCATAGCGCGGGTCGTAGGTGAACACGTTCGCCACCATGACGCCGCCCGGCCGCAGTGCGCGCCGGCAGTCGGCATAGAAGACCGCGTCGGCGAGGCGCTCGGGCAGGCCGCGCGCGTCGAAGCCGTCGACCAGCAGCACGTCGGCCGTGCCGGGGTGGGCCGCCAGCCAGTCGGCCGCGTCGGCGTGCACGACCGTGAAGCGCGGGTCGTCGGGCGGCACGTGGAAGGCGTCGCGCAGCGCGATGACGTCGGCCCGGATCTCGAGCACGGTGATGTGCGCGCCGGGAAAATGGCGGTGGCAGAACTTGGCCAGCGAGCCGCCGCCCAGCCCGACCATCACGATGCGGCGCGGCGCCGGCGCGAACAGCGCGAAGCCCATCATCGCGCGCTGGTAGGCGAGGGTGAGGGCATACGGACGCGCCAGCAGCATCTCGCTCTGGATGTCGCCCGGCACGAATTCGAGCGTGCGCCGGCCGCGGCGGGTGCGCACGAGCGGCGGAGCGGGCGGGAAGGGGGCGGAGGGATCGTCGCGGTGCGGCATCGCGCCAGTATAAGGCGGGGCGCCGGGTTAACCGGGGCGTAACTTGTTGCCGTCGATGGGTTTCTGATAAGCTGGCCGTTGCAGCCACGCGGAGATTTCATGTTCCTGGACCACCCCACCATCAGCGCCACCAACAGCCATACCGAGCCGGACCGCATCGAGCGCCTGGACCGTGTCTACGGATATGCGATGGCGCTGGCGGACGTGGACGGCAATACCGCCTTCGTCGAGAAAGTGGCGCAGGTGCACGACCACAAGGGCACCCTGATCGTGTTCTGGCACGAGCCGCCGACGGCGGCCGAGCGCGACTACTGGACGCGCGCCTGGGCCAGCAAGATCGGCGACGGCACGACCGCCGTCGAGCACGAAGTCTGAGGCGCCCATGGATGCCACCACGATGGTCCTGGCGCTCGCACTCGGCAACCTGGCGTTGTGCGCCACCCTGTTTTTCTTCGAACAATCGGGCCAGGGCGCCCGCCCCGCCGTGCTGTCGACCTGGGGCTGGGCGCGCCTGGTCCAGGCCGCCGGCTGGCTGCTGCTGGCGATCGGCGCCGTCGGCGTCGTGCCGGAAGGGCTGGCGCTGCCCATCGCCTACGGGCTCGTGTTCGCCGGCGTCGCCTGGGAAGCGGGCGCCGCGTGGGAGCGGGCCGGGCGCCTGCGCTGGCGCCGCCTGACGGCACCCCTGCTGGCGCTGGCCATCGTCGCGTTCGTCCTGTGCTGGCTGATCGATCCGATCGGCCTGCGCGCCGTCGTAGCGTCGCTGGTGCTGGGCGCGTTCTACCTGTCGCTGGCGGCGGCGCTGGCGCGCGGCTGGGCGGCGGCATCGCTGCTGCAGCGCTTCCTGGCCCTGGCGACCGCGGTGCTCGCGCTCGTCGTCGGCGCGCGCGGCGCCCTCGTGCTGCTGGCGCCGTCCGGCTGGGGCTGGATGACCAGCGACATCCTGCGCCAGTTGCACTCGGGCGCCCTGTACCTGCTGGCCCTGCTGGGCGGCTTCGGCTGGCTGCTGCTGGGCCGCGAGCTCGAGCAGGGCGAGCTGGCCCGGCTGGAAATCGTCGACCCGCTCACGGACGTGCCGAACCGGCGCGGCTTTTTCCAGGCGCTGGCACCGTGGATGGCCCTGGCGCGCCGTCCGGGCCTGCCGACCGCGCTTGTCGTGTTCGACCTCGACCAGTTCAAGCGCATCAACGACGGCTACGGCCACCCGGCCGGCGACGTCGTGCTGGCGCATCTGGCCGGCGCCTGCAAGCGCCAGCTGCGCGACAGCGATCTGCTGGGCCGCCTCGTCGGCGTCGAATTCGCGATCCTGTTGCCGCGCACAAACCTCGACGATGCCGCCATGGTGGCCGAGCGCATGCGCGCCGCCATCGAGGCCGAGCGCGTCAAGACCGAGCGCGCGCTGATCTCGCTGACGGCCAGCTTCGGCGTCACGATCATCCGCCCGGACGACAGCACCGTCACCCTGCTGGCGCGCGCCGACGAGGCGCTGCGCGTGGCCAAGGCGGCCGGCCGCAACCGGATCGAAGTGGCGGTGGCGGCCCCGGTGCCGGTCGAGGAATGACGTCCGGCGCGCGCACGGCTGCGTCCGCTGTGGCACGGCGTTGCCGCTTGACTTATGATGGCGGCGGTGGCGATGCTCTTGTCATCGATCCGTCATCCAGCCCCGCTATCGTGGCGCCGTTTTCGACTTCGGAGTCTGCATGAGCACCACACCCCCCATTCACGCCGCGCTCGTCCTTGGATCCGACAGCTTTCGCCTGCTCGTCGGCGCCGTCGAGGACGGTCTACTGCGCCCCCTCGACAGTTTCCATGCGCCGCTGCGCCTCGCGGCCGCGCTGGACGCGCAGGGTTGCCTGAGCGCGGAAGCGATCGACATCGCGTTCGACTGCCTGCGCACCATCCGCGCGCGCCTGAACGAACATGCGTTGGCCGCCGTGCGCGTGGTCGCCACGTCGACCCTGCGCATGGCCCGCAACAGCCACCTGTTCCTGCCGGCCGCGCAGCAGCTGCTCGGGCATCCGGTGCAGGTGCTGTCGGGCGAGGAGGAAGCCGTGCTGACCTACCTGGGCGTGGCCGACGGCGCCGCGGCCGAGGGCCACGAGACGGCGCGCACGCTGGTGCTGGGCATCGGCGGCGGCTCGACCCAGCTGGCGCTGGGCACCGGACGCCGCGTGCAGAAGGTGGCGTCGCTGGGACTGGGCACGTCGCGCCTGGCGCTGACGTTCTTCGGCGGCGGGCGCATCGACGCCGTGTCGTTTGCCGCCGCCATCGCCTCCACGCGCGCCAAGCTGGCCGACGAGACGCCAGCATTCGGCCCCAGCCGGCGCGACCGCGCCTGCGGCGCCTCCGGCACGATCCACACCCTGGCGCGCCTGCTGGCCGACAACGGCCTGGCCGGCCCGATCACGCCTGCGCGCCTGGAAACGCTGGCGGCCCGCGCCCTCGACCAGGGCAGCGGCGGGGCGCCGCTGGCGGGACTCGGCCCGCTGCGCCTGCGCGACGTCACGGCCGCGCTGGCGATCCTGCTGGGCCTGATGGAAGAACTGGAGATCGACGTGCTCGACATGCCGAAGACGGGCTTGCGCGCCGGCGTGCTGGCGGAATTGCGCCTCGGCCGCGCCGCCCTGGCGGCGTGAGGGCGGACGCGCGGTCCCGGGCCGTCACCCCCGGACTTGCTGCCTGACTTGGCCGGGCACCGAGTCGTGTGTCCCGGTCCCCGCCTGCGCGGGATGATGTATTGGCGGCGGTGCCGGCTCCGTCAGCTGGATGCAGCGTCGCACCGAAGCCGGCGTGGCCGCGTGCCGTCGATTCAGGCAGGCTCGTCCAGCACCCACTGGCGGTAGCGCTGCTGGGCGGCCAGCAGCCGGGGCGGCGGCGTGCAGCGGCACAGGCACACGTCGTTTTCCAGCGCCGGCATCCGCCCATCCTCGCTCGCGGCCAGCCGCGAGCCGGCACACGCGATACGGCCCTGCGCCTGGCAGGCCGGACAATCGA
>Ga0308166_1001830_pt1 | contig 21274 bp, 22 predicted proteins | sample PhyCR2_2_FD_202137 | JGI IMG/M metagenome (GOLD analysis project Ga0308166, IMG submission 202137) | Phyllosphere microbial communities from UC Gill Tract Community Farm, Albany, California, United States - DLSLCC.R2 | ecosystem: Host-associated > Plants > Phyllosphere > Unclassified | place... | reverse complement strand
GTTGTAAAGAGTCTTCAAAAGCGGAATTTCCTGTCTGCACGGACCGCACCAGCTGGCCCAGAATACAATCAGGTGTTTTTTATATTTAGAATCCAGGATTTCAGATTTTTTACCGGTAGTGTTTTCCAGTAAGGGCATGGCAATTTCTTTTTCGTTAAATCTTTTCTTATTGTACACGGATAATTTTTTGAAAGACTCACTCTCCGTAATCTCTCCTTTAAAAAGCTTTAAAAATTCATCTACCTGTTGTGGAGAAAAGCTGTTTTTATTTTCATTAATTTTATCTAATAAGTAATATGAAAAAGGATATCTTTTTATTTTCTCTTTTATAGTATAAATAATTGTAGGATTTACGTCATTGAAATTAAAAATTGCATCACCTGAATTAAATAAGGCAGTTGTTTGCTCTCCACTTTTCAATTTAGGGCTATTAATAAATATTACATCTTCAGGAGGGACTATATTAGTAGGCTTATATTCCTCAATATTTCCATTAATTTCAATCAAAGAATCAGTCATAAAAACAGAAGAACCCCATTTGGGAACATCTGTCGGAAATCCAAAAATTCGTTTTATATTTCTTTTGTCAACATGAAATAACCCAACGTATATTGGAATATCAATTTTATTTTTATATTTTAATTCAAATTTTCCTCTAGTTGTTTGTATACTATCTAATCTATTTAACATGGATTCTTTAAATACATATAAAGTTCCATCAGGTAAATTAGGAATGTTTCCTCTAATTATCGTTTCATTTTCATTTTTAGAACAGGAGATAACTAAAATGAATGTAATAAATAACAAATTGAAAAAATTATATCTCATATTTATTTTATATACAAGAAATCGTCTCAAAAGCACATTCTGAAATTTAATTTTATAAATTAGATTGACTTTTCAAAATATATTTATCTTTTGAGACAACTTCTTTAGGTTTTAACAACGTGAAACTCCACCATTCGAGCTTAAAGGAACATCTCCTAAGCCTGCATTGCAATAACTATGCTTAACAGGAACAGAATAGTCATCAGTTATTTGTACCATTGTAACTGTTGTATTACAAGTTCCGGAATAGTTTGTCCATGTGCCATTCGGGGCTTGAACTGATAAGGTACAAGCTTTTCCCCCTGTTATCTCTCTCAAATCTTGTCTCGAAAGTTTTTTAAGATTTTTCATTTGTTTCATTTTTTGAATTAATAATTTGCTTTTGCCATACAATCCCTGACATGGGTTTCACTGATCAGTAGTTCAAAGTATATCTGTACATATATACTTTGAGTTTTTAAAGCGTTTTATCAATATTGAGATTTCAAAATTATAAAAATTCAGTTCACCTTTAGTAGAGAAAACTTGCAATTTTTTTGCGATTTTCATGCAATTTTTTGCAAAAAATATCCTGGTGACGGATGTATTGTTTATTTACTCTTAAGGGATATTGTAAGATTTGCAGATGAGTTGTCTTATCATGTGAATGATAAATAGCAGTTAAGAATCAATCAAAATCATTTTCATCAATTATTTAGGGATTACTTTTTTTCGATTTTGATGAAGTCTTGTAAATCTTGCTCTGAAGATAAGCCCACGGTGGATTTTATAATCTTAAAATTGTTATCAACAAGTACGGTATATGGAATGGCGCCATTAAGTCTGAAACGCATTTGTATCTTCTCATAATCCTGATCTTTTTCGGTGATGATGAATTGTTTCCATTTCATATGTTCTTCATTCAAAGCTTTCTTCCATGCTTTTTTATCTTCATCGATTGAAATTGAAATGAATTCCAGATCGGGATTTCTGTTGTTGTAAAGAGTCTTCAAAAGCGGAATTTCCTGTCTGCACGGACCGCACCAGCTGGCCCAGAATACAATCAGGTGTTTCTTATACTTAGGATCCAGGATTTCAGATTTTTTACCTGTAATGTTTTCCAGTAAGGGCATGGCTATTTCTTTTTCGTTAAATCTTTTCTTATTGTACACGGATAATTTTTTGAAAGATTCACTTTCCGTAATATCTCCTTTAAACAGCTTTAAAAATTCATCTACCTGTTGTGGAGAAAAGCTGTTTTTATTTTCATCGATATTGTATAATAAATGATAAGAATAAGGATACTCTTTTATTTTTTCTTTAATACTTTGTAAAGTATGTTCATTAATCTTTTCAAAGAGGTCTGCATTTATATTATAAAGTGCTTTTGTTTGTAACCCGGCAGATATTCTCGGACTAATAACAATTTTATATTTTGCATTTAGGCTGATATCTTTCGTTTTAAAATCTTTCATTTTACCAGTAATGGAAATAATAGAATCAGAGAAAAAATATTGTGAGTTAATTGTAGATCCCCTAAATTTTGAATTAATTGTTGGAAAACCTATTGCTCTTAATACACCTTTATTGTCAATGTGATCTAATCCCAAATACTGAGGTTCGTCAGTTTTACGTCTGTATTTTATTTCAAATTTCCCATTTTTGGTTTTTACACTATCGATGCGATTATTATACCTGTCCCTATATAGATAAAGTGTTCCATCTGGTAGATTGGAAATGTTGCCGTATACAATAGTTTCTTGTATTTTATTTTTATTGCATGATAAGAAAAAAAAACTTACAATAAAGAAAATTAAAAATTTGCCATTCATTTTGATTGATTTATATGTTATAAGAAGTTTGTCATTTGTGACAAACTTCTTTTTTAATACAGATATTATGGACATCTTGACTCTCCACCATTTGAAGTAACAGCTACCTGCCCCAACCCTGTGCTGCAGTAACTACTTTTAATCGGTACAGAAACGTTTCCGACTTGCTGCCATTCTACAGTTGTTACACATTGCCCTGTTCTGGGAAACCATTGTCCATTATCTGCCTGAACATAATGAATACAAGCTTTACCTCCTGTTATTTCTTTTAAATCTTGTCTCGAAAGTCTCTTTAAATTTTTCATTTGTTTCATTTTTTGAATTAATAATTTGCTTTTGCCATATAATCCCTGGCGTGGGCTTCACTGATCAGTAGTTCAAAGTATATCTGTACATATATACTTTGAGTTTTTAAAGCGTTTTATCAATATTGAGATTTCAAAATTATAAAAATTCAGTTCACCTTTAGTAGAGAAAACTTGCAATTTTTTTGCGATTTTCATGCAATTTTTTGCAAAAAATATCCTGGTGACGGATGTATTGTTTATTTACTCTTAAGGGATATTGTAAGATTTGCAGATGAGTTGTCTTATCATGTGAATGATAAATAGCAGTTAAGAATCAATCAAAATCATTTTCATCAATTATTTAGGGATTACTTTTTTTCGATTTTGATGAAGTCTTGTAAATCTTGCTCTGAAGATAAGCCCACGGTGGATTTTATAATCTTAAAATTGTTATCAACAAGTACGGTATATGGAATGGCGCCATTAAGTCTGAAACGCATTTGTATCTTCTCATAATCCTGATCTTTTTCGGTGATGATGAATTGTTTCCATTTCATATGTTCTTCATTCAAAGCTTTCTTCCATGCTTTTTTATCTTCATCGATTGAAATTGAAATGAATTCCAGATCGGGATTTCTGTTGTTGTAAAGAGTCTTCAAAAGCGGAATTTCCTGTCTGCACGGACCGCACCAGCTGGCCCAGAATACAATCAGGTGTTTTTTATATTTAGAATCCAGGATTTCAGATTTTTCTCCGGAAGCATTTTCCAGTAAAGGCATCGATGTATTTTTTTCGTTAAACCTTTTCTTATTGTACGCGGATAATTTTTTGAAAGATTCACTCTCAGTAATCTCTCCTTTAAACAGCTTTAAAAATTCATCTACCTGTTGTGGAGAGAAGCTGTTTTTATTTTCATTAATTTTATAAAGCAGATGATATGAAAAAGGATACTTAATTAATTTTTCTTTAATGATTAGAAAGGCTTTAAGGTCGATATTTTCAAATAAATCACCATCTATATTATAGAAAGCTTCCGTTTGTTGTCCGGCTTTTAAGGGAGGCCCGGTTACTGATTTTCTGTCCGGAGGAAGCTGAATACCAACTCATGTGTCATATTTTAAGTTTCCGTTTATGATAATAGTCGGATCGGATAAAAAAACATCTGTTGCCCAACCTGCAACACCTTTATATTTCGCACTTGTGGTAAAAGAAAAAAATCTCAATATTCCTTTTTTATCGATGTGATCTACCTTAATATATTCAGGTTCTTTTTCATTCCATTCATGTGTTATAATAAAAACACCCTTTATCGTTTTAGCACTATCAATCCTGTTGCCCTCAAGATTAGAAAGATACATAATCCCATCGGGTAAATTAGGAATATTACCTTTGATTATCATCGGGTGTTGATTTTTTGAGCATGAGATAGAATAAAAGGCAAGAAGTATATATGAATAATAAAGTTTCATAGATTTATTTAAAAGTAATTAATTATTAAAGCTATTTAATTATATCAATCTCAATAATATTATTATCTTTTTTTATTTTGTCTTTTCTAAGTTTTTCTATGTTTTTTATATGCTCACTTCTTTTTTCATCTGATTCATAATATATTTCTCCACTCATTGCTCGTTGTCTGAAATCTTTTGCAGGATCTTTACGAAAATCTTTGTAGAATTTTGTGAATTCATTACTTGTAAAATTTCTGATATTTTTACCTATATCAATATTGTTATATATTTTTGATAATAGTGTTTTTTTTACGGTTTTAAGTTGAAAAGAATGATAACCTCTTGAATCTTCAATCTTAACAATCAAGCCTGGTAAATCTCGAAATTTATATGGTCCGTCATGAAAAGGAATTGCTTCTGCAAACCATGCAAACCAAATTCTGCCACCGAACAGTAGCTCCGCTTTTTGGCATTCATAACCTAAAATTATTTCTGTTTGTGGAAGTAATTTCCAATTAAGCCTTCTTACGTCTGTTATCACAAATTTATAAGCCGTCGAAAATTCATCAGTAATTAATGAAACTTTTGAATCAGAATAGTTTTTTTTGATAATATATCGGGTATGAATATTTTGATCAGGCATTGTCATTAATCCCTTTTTTACATCTTCAGCCATTGTTGAATCTGATATGAACTTTCTCAAGCTAAAAAAAAGAGATTTTTCAGGATCAACAGCTAAAACCATTTCTTCATTTATTATACTGTCTTTTTTTAATGTATCCGGAATAGATTTATAATCATAGGTAAATCTATAATCCTGAGCTGAATACAGAGATGTTAAATTTAAAAATATGATTAAAAAATATTTTATACTGTTACTGTTTTTCATGTTGTCATTATAAATTATAGCACTCTAAATTATTATTTAGAGTGCTAATTTAAAATTATTTTAACATGCTACAGGATATGAACCGGTAATACAAACTGGATTTCCTTTAATATATACACATGAGTTACAGGCGTCACTATTATTAGAACAACATTTGTAATATTTGCCTTCAGATTCATCGCCGGAAGCATAAACATCGTTACTGTAAGGATTCAATTTTCCACCAAATATATCTTTCAAGTCTTGTCTCGAAAGTTTTTTAAGATTTTTCATTTGTTTCATTTTTTGAATTAATAATTTGCTTTTGCCATATAATCCCTGACGTGGGCTTCACTGATCAGTAGTTCAAAGTATATCTGTACATATATACTTTGAGTTTTAAAGCGCTTTATCAATATTGAGATTTCAAAATTATAAAAATTCAGGTCACTTTTAGTAGAGAAAACTTGCAATTTTTTTGCGATTTTCATGCAATTTTTTGCAAAAAATACCCAGGTGACGGATGTATGCTTATTCAGTTTATAAGATGTATTGTGAGATTTCCAGATTGGAAACTTTATGAAATATGGGAAAAAACAACCCAACCCATTGTAAGATTTTATTGATCATGATAACCATTTTAGATAGAAATGATCCGAATATTCCTTTTTTTATGATAAGTAGTATTTCGGATATGATTTTTTCATAATTCAAAGGACCAGCTTCAATGCAGACCGTCCTCATTTTAAAGTTGAATCAATACTAATTTAAATCTGTAGAGGAGTGGCAATAATTACGGCAGGGGTTCCTGATCGGCAGTTCAAAATATATCTGTACATATACATCTGAATTTTTTAAAAGCCTTTATCACTATTACCCCCTTAAAAAAAAGAAAAATTATTTCACTATTATTAGATAAAATTTGCGATTTTTTTTGCAGTTTTCTTGCAAAAATTGAATTTTGTTTTTTACATTTGTAGGAAAGCACAGACAAATGATACACTTAAGATTAAAATATCTTCGCAAGCAGAAAGGCCTGAAGCAGGAAGATATGGCGAAAATATTATCAACGGATGTTTCCAGCTATTCCCGTAAGGAAAACGGAAAATCGAAAATTTACGATGTTGAATGGGATAAACTGGCCAGGATCCTGGAAGTGCCTGTTGACGAGATTAAAGATTCGGAAGATTCGGAAGACAGTCGTCTTTCCAATTCGATCATAGAAAATTTACAGGATTATATTGCCTTTTTGAAATATGAGAACAAAGATCTAAAAACGGAATTGGAAAAATTGAAGAATAAATGATTCCGATATTCAGGTATTGCGGTAATGGTTTTAACGCCGGAAATACAGGAAAAACAAAAGAATTATAAGTAACTTTAAAAGGTCAATCCATAGATAGCCTAATCATATATTATTAAATAATTATAAATGGATCAATACTAAATAGATGCTTGATTAACGCCGTGTTCTATAAACGTTTCCCAAGTTAATCATTTTGCTGTCAGTGCTTTATCTGCTTTTTAAGATCGGAATTGAGGTGACCGGCTTAACAAAAAGTTTACAAATTCTTAAAGTTTTCATAAAATTTTAAAAAACAGTTTAATTTTTTTTTTTATTCTAAAATATATTGTACTTTTACAAAGCCTTGAATGAGGGAACAAGTCAAGGTAATAAATTTTTTTTCATCATTTGTGTTTTTAGAATCGTATCGCCTGATACGATTCTTTTATTTTTCAGGACGTTCATAGTTCAGTAAAAGGTCGATAAAATAGGAATAAGTAATCGATCCCTCCTGCTGATTGCTCTTCAGAAACAAATTATTGGTAAATCCGAAAAAATCATCAAGCAGCCCCTGGTGTTTTAGTACAAAAGCTTTTTCATAAGCGCGGTCTCTCTTCATCGGCGGAGGGTAATTTTTCAGCATCCCCTTTACAAATTCAGGATCTTTGTCTACGATAAAATTCAGAAGGCTTTTCAAAGTAAAATATTCTGTGCTGTAGCGCAGTTCAGGATTTTTAGAATCAATTCCGATCAGGTATCCGATAAAATTGGCTTCCTGCTCCCGGGCAAAACCGAGCTGGTGTGAGCTTTCATGAGCAGACGTAAAAGGGATATAGGTATTGGGCAGTTGCGAATTGTACTGTGCTTCCGCCGTAAACGGATTGTAGTAGCCCAGAATACCGGTAAAATTCATCACCTCTTTAAAAAGGCTGGGCTTAAATGAATGGATGCCGGAAACTTTTTTACCGGAAATGTTTTCCGGAAGACGGGCCTGTCTGGCAAGAATTTCTTTTTGTACAGCTTTTAGATCCGTAATCATAAAAATTCCGTTGGCATCTTCCTTCACTAAGCTTCTGGTTCTCCTGCATTTTTCCAGATAGTTCAGGGCCAGTATTTTTGCCTTTTCAGTGGTGGGCTCTTCCTGAGCAGGAAGTTTTTTGATGATCGGAACCTGGAAATACAGCATGCCCCAGAATACCTGGTACAGAAAGTAAAAAATATTGATTCCGACTAAAATAGAAAGCAGGGAAGAATGCCTGGTCCGCTTTTTAAATAAAGCCGTTGCGTGATAAAGCAGAAAAATTCCTGTGAGAATATAAAGAAGATCCCCAAAGGAAAAAGGAATCCACGAAAAAAGCAATTGATGGGCTGTCTTCTGAAATTCAAAAAAACTTTCAAAAAAAGAAATCATCGGGGCTGATTTCGAAAATCCGTAGAACAAAAGAAATTGGGCAAGTAACATACCTGCCCAACATCTTTTCTTATATATTGTTTTTGTTTTATTAGTGACCACTGCCTTTTGTGATTTTGTCAAGATCAATTCCCTGGGATTTCAGGATTCCGCTTACTCTTATGGCGTAGAAAGCAAGATAGGAAAAACAAACCACTCCTACAATATAGCTGAAGTGAATGTTGGTAAGATCGGCAACATAGCCCTGGATCAGGCTGACGATCCCGCCACCCATAATCATCATGATGAGCAATCCTGATCCCTGGTTCGTATGTTTTCCGAGTCCGTTGATGGCCAGGGCGAAAATACAAGGCCATAGGGTAGAGCAGAATAAGCCGACACTGGTAAAGGCATATACGGAAACCATTCCTTCAGTAAACATTCCGATTAATAAAGAAGCAATACCTGCCACGGAGAAAATCAGAAGCATCCTTGCCGGATTCCCTTTGCTTAAAATATCACAGATGATCATGGCAATAATAATCAGTCCGTAAACATAGAAGTGGGAAAGATCGTGCTTGGCAATCGCATTCACCAACAGGAAAACGCCGAAAGCCAGATAAGGTGCCAGGAATCTCAGTACTTTTTTGAATCCGGCACTGATGTCGAAAGCCTCAACGGCACCCGTCCAGCGGCCGATCATCAGGGAAGCCCAATATAAAGAGATGTAGGGAGCCACATCTTTGGTTTCAAAACCTAAGTTTTTTTCCATATAAGCCGGAAGGTTACTGGCTGTAGAAACTTCTACTCCCACATAAACGAAAATGGCAATCATTCCCATCACCAGCTGTGGATACGCCAGAGCGGATTTTCGATGTTCCCCTTTTACAGCGTCATCCGTATTTTCAGTAATGGTCGGCGTTACGGCCGGAAGCGAAGAGAATTTCAGCATGATGGCAACCAGCACAAAAGCGACCCCCAAAATCAGATAAGGGACTTTTACGCTTTCAATGCTCACGTCATTGCTTGCCGCCGCAGCAGATCCGAAGATGGCAAAAGAGACGATCAGCGGACCGATGGTGGTTCCCAGGTTATTGATTCCTCCTGCCATCGTCAGTCGTTGGGATCCTGTTTCAGAAGGTCCCACTTCAATGGCTAAAGGATTGGCCACGATCTGCTGGAGCGAAAACCCAAGCCCTACAATGAAAAGTCCTGAAATCATCAACAAAAAAGAATGAAGATTGGCCGCAGGATAGAACAGCAGGGTTCCTGCTGCAGAAATCAGAAGGCCGACGATAAGCCCGTTTTTATAGCCGATTTTATTAACGAGATCCTGCTTCAATCCGGCAGAGATCAGCATGTAAATCAAAGAGCCCACCGTGTATGCCACATAGAAGCAGATCTGTACAAGCATACTTTCGGTCTGGGATAAATTAAAGGCTTTCTGAAAAACGGGGATCAGGATGTCGTTACTTGCGGCGACAAATCCCCAGAAGAAAAACACCGTCACCAGCGGAACGAATTGTCCCCAATTGGTTTGTTTGGAATAATTTGACATATTTGTTGAAAATTTCTGAAAACAAATATATATTATTTCTATTAATTATGGTGTTGAAGCAATGTTTTTTTTATTGTCTCAAAAGAAGACAATTTAAGTTCTTTGGGAGATTCCGACGGGGGAAGGATCCCGTTGAAATAAACCCTTGCCTTACCGGGATATCCTTTGGACTTATCAAAAGGGAACATTTCCTTTAATCCGATAAATGTAAAGATAACGATGGGTGAATTGTGTTTTGAGGAAAGGGTAAAGGCACCGTCCTTAAATTCATCCAGAATAACGGAAGTATCGTCCGGAACACCGCCTTCCGGAAAAATGACGATGCTGTTGCCTTCTTCCATTTTTTCGGCGCACCTTCTGTAAACATCGGCGCGGCTCCGGGCACTCTTGCGGTCCACCATCACGCATATTCTTTTATAGATGGTTCCGAAGATCGGAATTTTTACCAGCTCTTTCTTACCGACAAAGCAGACCGGATTTTCACACAGAATGCACATCAGCATAATATCCATAATCGAGGTGTGGTTCGAAATGAAAACATACTGCTGGTTCTTATCCGGTTTTTGTTGGGAAAGTTTCGTCAGTTCGTACCGGAGGCCCATTCCGTAAAACATGCAGTAGCTCCAGCAGCGTATAAATATATACGCATATTTATAATGTTTTTTGCTGAACGATAAAATATAAACCGGGATCCCGAAAAGAATGGTGAAGACAAATGCCAGGATCATCATCCATACCCTCCAGAGGTAATTTAAAATCTTTGTCACTGCTTATCCGTTAAAAATTACTTTTTTCTTTACTGAATAGTTCAGGAACGATACCAGCAGGATGGCTGCAATCTTACTGGTCACTTCCGGGCTCAGCGTATAAATGATAAGATCGATATTATCCTTAAATATATAACTGTAAAAGATCTGGAAAAAAGTAAGGCTTAATAAAGTTGAAATAAAAGAGACCAGCATAAAATAGGCAAACTCCTTTCTTTTTGAATGCTTCCCCCTTTCAAATACGAACCAGATGCTCAGGAAATAATTGCTGATGATGCCGCAGCCCGTTGAGAAAATATTGCTCAGCGGATAATGGATTCCATGAAAATTGGTTTCCCGCGGAAAAAGGTGAGGCAGCGAGGTGCTGAAGAACTTGAAACTTCCGATTTCCACAACAGCGCTCAGCCCTCCTGCAATGATGAAGAACAAAACCTGTTTCTGACGTAGTATTAAATCTCTCATCCGATTTTTATGATATGCAAATGTATAACTATATGTTAAACACTTAAAAAAAGATGTTAAATATTTTTTTTGATTCAAAATTATTTCTAAATTTAGTTTTCGAAAATATGCAAGCCTGACCTGATAATAAATTCATTTTCAACTGTTTATGTTGATGGTTTTTCCTTATCTTGTAATATGATTATAATCATACCACCAAAAACTTTTTAACGGCCCCATTAATAATATTTGTATGAAACGTCAAAACAAATACAGAAAATTCCAGCTTCAGCAACAGAATATTGAAGCTTTAGAAAAAGAAAATACCCGCTTCAAGCGCGTGTACTCCGAATATGAAAATATCTCCAATGAACTCTGGAACCTCGAAAATTCCAGTAGCGAACCCGTACCCGATGATTTTATCAATGCCATGATCATTCAGACATCTTATCTGGAAGAAGAGATTGAAGACTGGCTGATCCAGTTTAACAATAACCAGGCAGAGGTAAGGCAGTGATGAGGAATTTTATAATGAATGATTAGAAGAGAACCAGACTGATGTGTTGGTTCTTTTTTAATTTCGTTAACAAATAATTTTATGATTAGGTTCTTAAAAAGTATTTCGTAAACCTATCTGCTTTTTAACGCCTCAATCTCTGCTTTCAGATCTTTGATTTGCTGCTCGTAAACTTCAATTAATTTTTTTGAAACTTCGGAGTATTCGTAATAAATATTTTCATTGTCTACTGCTTGATATCCTGTTCCATTTTCACGTATCTCCTGGTGAAAATTTTTTTGCGAATCTGTATCTAGCAAATCATTCAGCGGAGTTTCCAGGATTTTTGAAATGTCTACAAGCCTTTCTACCGTCAGTTTTGTTTCACCGGTTTCTATTTTGCGGTACGCAGAAGTGCTGAGGTCCAGGTCGTGGGCCATGTTTTCATAAGAAAAGCCTTTTTTGCTGCGGATCTCCGCAATCTTCTTAATAACCTTTTCCATATTAGTGAAAATATTTTTCGTAAAAGTAATAATTTTTCCGGAAAAGTAAGTTGTACAGTAAGGAATTTATTTTAGTATTGTAGAAAAATTAATAATCAAAAAACATGATGAAAAAAATCAATTTTCTTGAATTGTTTGTATTAGCATTCTTATTTTTCGGTTGCCGACAATAGGATACGGCTCAGGATAACAATGTTCCAAAAGACCAACTTAAAATTTCTGTAATTAAAAATAATGAGATTATAAAACAGAGATCTGTTTTTAATAAAATTTCAAAAATTCAGAATGAATTATTTTCCCATTCAGTCAGTTCCAAAAGTGTCAAGGATTCTGTTTTGGAAGGAGCTGTCATCTCTACAGAAAATGTAATGCTTGCAGAAAAGGGAAGGCAGAAAACTTATACATTCCCAATAAAAAGATCTTTCAATAGTTCAAAAATTGAAAACCTGGTGCTGAAACAAAAATCGGATAGTACTTTTTCCGGAGTCCTTATACAATATGATATTACAGAAAATGAAAAAGCTCTTTTTGTATCCGGCCATGAAATTGATCTTAAAAATAAAATAAAGATTTTTAACATCGACGATATAAAAATTAATCAACAGTCAAGAGTACAGACTGATGCTATCGGATGTTATACAATAACTTGGGAAACTGGCTGGTGTTCTTCGGGTGAACATTTTTCCGGAAATGATAGCGGATGTACTGTAGGTGGTGCGCCAAGTCCGCAGATTATTTCAATAATAAATACCTGTGGTGGTGGATCGGGAGGAGAAAATACAGGGCTTCCGCCTTATCCTGATGGAGATTCAGGATCCGGATCTTCAGCAGAAGGCTACGATACAACACCTTATTCTGAAGATGAACTCATTGAATTAAATAAAGCTTTCAGGCTGAAGCTGAATTCCTCTCAACTTTCCTGGTACGATGCCCATCTTGTCTTAGGAATGGATCTGGCAAAGCTATATTATGCTGATACATCTGTACAGCATCTTAATTTTCTTAAATCAATAGTAGATTACATGAAAGCCTCTGCCAACGTAAAAGATACTTTACTTTATGCAGATATTATTAAATTTTTGAGAAAAGAAGGAGACTATCAGGAAAACTGGACATTAATCCAAAATATATTTAACGAACATAATCCTGATATGGGAATTGCAGCTCTGAATTTTATTAACGAAAATCCTGATACACTAAACAGAACTGAGATCATTAACAGAATAAAAGCTTTAGACAATGCATTAGCTCAAAATCCTAATTTATTGTTGGATATTCCCTGTAATAAATTAGATGATTGGAAGCCTATATCAGATCATATTATTCCTCAAAGTGTAAAAGATAAATTAAAAAATATAAATACGAAAACACATTGGTATCAGGATGATTTAATAATACAAAACTTAGATAATGCACAAGGGAAATCATTAAACATGGATTTGTTTTCTGTTAAAATATCTAATTTACCAAATAAACCCGGAACAAATCAAAAGTTTACTTCAAAAGAATTTTTTGATTATTTTAGACTTAACCTTAATAATTTTGCAGAAACATTTACTCCAGTTGTCGATACGAATTTAGGAGTCAATGATACAGCTTTATGGAATTCCGCAAATCCTTTAAATGCGCTTATTAGTATTCATATACCTGTAATAGTTGGTCATAACAATGGGACAGTGATATGTTCAGGAGTAACAACTAATACATGGGTATTTACTACAATTACAAGTCCATGGGATAGTGAACATCCAGTATCTGGCAATAGATTTTTCAGTTATTATATGAATCCTAATGATAATGCTATGTATATTTATACAAGAGGTTTAGATAGAGTTAATTTACCTATTTTTAACAATCTTTCTACCGCTAATAACCCTGCTTTTAATGGAGCTGATGAACTGTGGTCTGGTATGCAAACTAAAATAAAGAAATTTGTAAAAGATAATGGAGGAGGTGAAAGTGGAGCGACTGTAATGTCTCCGGAAATATATAGACCAGATTGGGTAAAAGTAAAAGACTATTTTAAAGGAAATAAACCATTAAGTTCATTAGGATGCAAATAATTAAAGAAATATTAAAAATTGCTTTATTATCTATTTTGATAATATTGTTGGTCGTTATTCTTAACATAAACTTGACGCTTATCAATAACAATATAGCAGATGTTTTTATGAGTATCTACTGGCTTTTTTATATTCTAATAATATATTTTTTCATATATGTATTCATTTATTTAGTGCTCATTTTTTATTTATTTAAGAAGAGAATTATTCCATTTAATTACATTTTTGTATTGTTATTTACAATTGTATTTTATGTAGGAGCAGAGTTTTTCACAGCAAGGAATGAAAGAATTGATAGTATAATAAAATCAGTAATGATAGTATTAAGTTGTTCAGGTATAATTTATTACTGGTTTAAAAAATGGATTAATTTTAATATATAAAGAATAGAACGAGAATACTCATTTTAATTACTATGATTTTTATTAATCAATTAGCATATTGTCAAATTAATCAAAACAACTGTCCGGATAGATTGAACTTTTTTGCTAATAGTCTACCTATTGATGGCGTGGATTGGTATGTCCCTATTAAATATAATATCACAGGAGAATTTATAGATTTGAACATTTGGAAGGATTATAAAGATGAGCTGTATATTCGGTTTAAAATAATTGAAACTTTAAAATGTGATTTTAGAGATGGAAAGAATTGTAATCTGAAATATAAAGTTTTGACTTATGACGAAGACACGGATCGTTTTGAAGAAAGACAATCTGAAATAGAATTCAGATTTTCTGATGGGAAAGGTAAGATTTATATCCGGCATCCTAATTTTCCTGAAATCAATAGTGATGCAACAACATTTGAAAAATAATATACAATGAAAAAAAATATAATTTGGATCAACTTTTCTTTATTATATTGTCAACATATTACTAAGGTGGCGTTTAATAAAGAGTTTTTAAATGTAAATTCCCAAAAGAAACCTCCTTTTAAAAAATTTACTGAACAATATAATTCTTTGCGGTTTTGTTATTATAAAATTATGAAAAAAATATTATTATTATTTATTTTAATAATTACTCTTTTTAGTAAAGCACAAGCTTATTATACATTTGATTATAAAATTCTTATAAAAAGCAGCTATGAATCTATAAATAATTCGCAATATCTCATAATCAGAAAACTCTAATTATTGTATGTACTTATACAATAATAATAAAGCAAAACTATTTGATCATAAAAATGGTAAGGTTATAAAATTTAATCATAAAATAGAATTTAAAAAAAATATTTATGAATTTATTTCTTCCGGCAAACTTACACCAAATGACGAACTATATGTAGATCATATTATTGTTGAAAAGATTGTTGAAAATAAATATTTAATACAGTGTTTTCCTACACGTGAAAATAAAAAAAGTAATTTAGAACTAACTGTAAAATTAAAACCTTGTAATACAGATCTAATTAGGTTTTATTTTTTAGATCTGAGCAATAATATCCATAAAAACCTTATCGCAAGTTTGAAAGAAAAGTTGGATGGAAATTATAATTTTATAATTGAAAGTTATAAAACGGATTATAAAAATGGTTTTAAAATCAATAATGCAATAAAAAAAATAGAGAAAGTAAACTTTAAAATATTATTAAATGATTAGAAATAAAGACCGCAGAAAATCTCTGCGGTTTATTTTATTATCAGCAACATGAAATTGAAATGCCAAATATATTTGTGGAAATATATCTATAAGACTTACCTTCATCATAAAGATATTTCTGTTGCAAGAGCTGCTGTGCAGAAACTTTATTATGAAGATAGCAAAAGGAAGCTTGGGCTATAAAATCGATGATGAAGGCTTTTTAGATGAAGACGATAATACATTCAGAAATTCATCCCTCATCAGATACTCCGTAAAGAATAAGATCGGCATGGTGATCCTCTCCAATCATCAGAACGGAAAACTGGTCAGGAACCTCATGAACAGAATCTATGAAACGGTTAAATAAGTTTTAAACCTTGTTAAATCAGAATGATATCCTGTATTTCAGCTTAAAGAAACAAGCCGGGGACTTTAATAAATAACACATATGTCATGTCCATAACCCGTCATCTTACAAGATAAATTCATAATTTAGCATCCTTAAACTAAAATGTAAAATATGGTTGCTATTGTGGATAGTGGTTCTACGAAATCAGATTGGGTCATTCTGGATGATTTTAAAAAAGTCTTTCTCAAGACGGAGACCATCGGTTTCAATCCGAATTTTATCAGCAGGGAGCTTATTGTTCCGGAAATCGAGAGCAATACCAGCCTTACAACCGTTAAAAATTCCATTAAAAAAATCTATTTTTATGGTTCCGGATGCGGGGTTCAACAAAACTGCGATACCATTATCGAGGAGCTGGGCCGGGTATTTAACCATGCGGAAATCATCGTAAAGGAAGACCTTACCGCCGCAGCGTATGCCGCCTACCGGGGAAAACCCGCCATTGTCTGTATTTTAGGAACCGGTTCCAACTCGTGTTATTTTGACGGTCAGGATATCAGGATTCAGCTGCCTTCACTGGGTTTCCTCGTAGGAGACGAAGGAAGCGGCAGTGCCATCGGGAAACAGCTGGTGCGCAGATTCTTTATGCAGAAGCTTCCTGAAGATCTTTCCGTCGAATTTGAAAAAACGTATAACCTGACGGTAGAGGAGGCTCTGAAAAACATGTACCATACCTCCCGGCCGAATGCTTATTTAGCCGATTTCAATAAATTTGTAGTGGAAAGGAAAGACCATCCGTATTTTCAGAAGATGGTTTTTGAAGAAATGCTGAATTTCTTCGATTACCAGGTGCTTCCTTATAAAGAATCGGATAATGCTGAGGTCAATTTCATAGGCTCCATCGCTTATTATTACGAAGAGATCTTACGTTCCGCTGCAGCAAAGCTTCACCTGGAAGTAGGACAGATCGTTCAGAAGCCGATCGAAAGCCTGGTCGGTTACCACATTCAATATATACTTTAATTTAAATAACAAAATTCATTATATGTCAAACAAAACCCACCGCGACGAAAAAAACTTTAATCAGGCCGCGCTAGATTATCACAAAGCCGAGCCTAAAGGTAAGATCGAAGTGATCCCTTCAAAACCGCACTCCTCTCAGCGAGATTTGTCATTGGCCTATTCTCCGGGGGTTGCAGTTCCTTGTATGGAAATTTACGAGAAGCCGGAGACCGTATACGATTATACCGGGAAAGGAAATCTGGTAGCGGTTATTTCCAACGGTACGGCAGTTCTTGGGTTGGGGGATATCGGGGCGGAAGCTTCAAAACCCGTGATGGAAGGGAAAGGTCTTTTGTTCAAAATTTTTGCCGATATCAACGTTTTTGATATCGAGATCAATGAAAAGGATCCTGATAAATTTATCGATATTGTAAAAGGAATTGCCCCGACGTTCGGAGGGATCAACCTGGAAGATATCAAGGCACCCGAAGCATTCTATATCGAACAGCGGTTAAAGGAAGAGCTGGATATTCCGCTGATGCACGACGACCAGCACGGGACGGCGATCATCTCGGCGGCAGCTCTGATCAATTCCCTTAAAATTGCCAATAAAAAAATCGAAGAGGTAAGAATGGTGGTCAACGGAGCGGGAGCTGCGGCGATTGCCTGTACCAACCTTTATATTTCTTTAGGTCTGAAAAGAGAAAACGTCCTGATGTGCGACAGCAAAGGGGTAATCAACCATAAAAGGGAAAACCTGACACCGGAAAAGGTGGATTTCGTCGTTGAAACGGATATCGATACCCTTGAAGATGCCGTAAAAGGGTCCGATGTTTTTGTAGGTTTATCCAAAGGAAACGTGATGACGCCGGAAATGCTTCTCGGCATGAACGAAAATCCTATCGTATTTGCTTTGGCCAATCCGGACCCGGAAATTGCCTACAACATAGCGCTCGAAACCCGTAAAGACGTGATCATGGCTACCGGAAGAAGCGACTATCCGAATCAGGTGAACAACGTTTTAGGATTCCCGTATATCTTCCGTGGCGCCCTCGATGTTCAGGCGAGAGGAATTAATGAAGCAATGAAGCTGGCTGCCGTTCACGCGATTGCCGATCTGGCGAAAGAGCCGGTTCCTGAAGCCGTAATTTTGGCCTATAACGTTCAGAACTTGCAGTTCGGAAGGGAGTATTTTATTCCGAAACCTTTTGATAACCGGTTGATTACCAAAGTTTCAAGTGCCGTGGCCAAAGCAGCCATCGAAAGCGGAATTGCCAGAAAAACCATTACCGATTTCGAAGAATACGAAAACAGCCTGCTCGACAGGATGGGAAGGGATGAAAAGCTGGTAAGAATGATGCAGAACCGCGCGAAAGCCAATCCGAAGAGAATTACTTTAGGAAACGCCGAAGAATACAATGTTCTGAAAGCCGCTCAGATTTTATATGAAGAAGGAATTGCTTTCCCGAGTTTGTTGGGAAATAAAAAATACGTTAAAGAACAGATGGAGCGTTTCGGGATCAACATCGATGTTCCGATTATCGACCCGAGCGATGACGATCAGAAAGAAAACCGTAAAAAATACAGGGAAACCCTTTGGAAGCTCCGCCAGCGAAAAGGGATGAATGAATACAAGGCGAAAAGATTCGTTCGCCAGAGGGATTACTTCGGACCTTTGATGCTGAAGCATGGGGATACCGATGGCCTGATCATTGGCTTCTCAAAAAATTACGCTTCTACGCTGAGGCCGGTACTGGAAATTATTGAAAAAGACAAAGGGGTAGATAAAATAGCAGCGATGATGATGATTTTATCTGAAAAAAAGCCGATTTTCTTTGCCGATACGTCCATCAATCAGAATCCTACTTCGGAAGATCTGGTGAATATTGCGAAAATGGCGGAATTTACCGTAAAATCTTTTGCGATTGAACCCAGAATTGCGATGCTTGGATTCGAAAACTTTGCAGCGATCTCCGAAACTTCGAAGAAAGTGGCCAAAGCCGTAAGCATCCTTCACGAAAAACATCCTAAAATGATCGTGGACGGGGAAATCCAGCCGGATTTTGCCATGAATGCCGACCACCTCAGCGATTATCCGTTCTCAAAACTGGGAACAACCCCGGCCAACACCTTCATTTTCCCGAACCTTGAAAGTGCCAATCTTTCCTACAAAATCATCCGGGGAATGAAAACCGCACAGGTCATCGGCCCGATCCTGATGGGATTAAAGCAACCGGTACACGTATTACAGATGCGTTCCAGTGTAGATGAGATTGTAAACCTGGCTACGATAGCCGTTCTGGATGCCCAGCGGAGAGAGAGAAAAGAGAAGAAATAGTTTTTATTCTAATTTGATTATATGATAAAAGACTCCCGATAAGGAGTCTTTTGTCTGTTAAATTCAGCTCTTTGGTTTGCTTCCCAAAAGTTGTTGCGGCTATACTTTCTTTTGCACAGTAGCAAGCTTCAGGGCATCCTTGATCATCTTACCGGGACGGAAAATAGTTTTAAGGCTGGTAATACTGGACGCATTTACCTGTTCTGCCGTATCCCTGCCTTCGCTGGAGCCACCCGCCTGTACCGTAAAATATTCTCCTACATATACAATTCTGCCATCTGCCACATCCTGGGCGATTTTGGAAAAAGTACTTTCCAGTACGGCAAGGATGTCTGCCTTGGAAACGGTGGAAACGGTGGATGCATAGCGGGCGAGATCGTCGAGTGTGGTTTGCCCGTTGCCTACAATATCGGCATAAAACTTTGGCGGATCGTTAGGCGCCTGAGGATTTTTCCTCGAAATAACATTAAATATAATCGGCATTTTTTTTCATTTTAAAGATTAAACATTCTGTTTTTTATACAACGAATGTATGAAAAAAATAGATGCCTTACTGATCACAAAACGAGAATATTTTACCTTGAAAAAATCATGCGCATAAGTCGGCTGGTTTATGCGCATCACTTTAGAAACTAATGCGAATCACTTCAACCGTTTACCCGTATCAGTTTTTTAGCGATAGGGAATCTGTTAAAGAGGTTATTTTTTCAGCAGGCTCTCAATAAGCCGGTTCTGCATTTCAATAAGCTGGGTAATCTGCTCCTGGTTTTTCAGTAAACTCCCTACCAATTCCGGAGACTGCATGTTGTAAACAGGATTATATTGATTAACAGTGCCTGCGCTTGACAAATCACTGAACTGGTTGTTTGAAATATTCACCTAAACACCTTCATTCAGCAATTCATTAATATCGACTTCCAATTCTTTAGCAATCTTATTTAATAGTAAAGAATTGGGAACATTTTTGTCGGACTCTATATTGGATATGGTGGTCTGTGTGGTATCCAGCCGCATGGCCAGGTCTTCCTGAGACCAATTCTTCGCTTCCCTGTATTGCCTTACCCTTGTACCTATACTCATTTATAAGAATTTTTATCAAAAATATAAAAATTCTTATGATGTTGAATAAAAATAAATAATAGTTTTGTCCTGTACATATATAGATTAAAATTTTATCTTTCCAACCAAAAGACAAAATATTTCATCTATGTAAATAAGAGTATCTTTAACCCATAAAAAACGACAATAACCATGAAGAGAAAAATTATTCTCCGGCTATTCTGTATGATAGCTTTTCTGACCGTTTTCTGGTCCTGCCACAACGAAGATTTTACCAACGGCAAAGCCGAACTCCAAAGAAACAATGCCAGTTTCTTCCTGCATGCTAAAAAAGGAAACGCTGCTGCCAAAGCCGGCGTAGATTATGCAGCGATCCTGGAAGCCTACAACCGCGAAAACGATTTCCTTGCCACCATGCCCGACCAGCAGGGAATGCCGATCTGGGATAAGATGAAGGTAGTGAACACCGATAATGCCACCGGCCTTCTGATTCCGCTTTCTCATGATAACGAAACCATGAGCTCCGTACTCTTTGCCACTTTAGATGCTGAAAACACGGTAACAGGAGTAAAGGATTATGATAATAAGCTCCTGGAAAATATAGTCTACAATGAGAATATAAGCCATGATCTTCGGGAGAGATTATTTTATACCTTTATGTATATGGATAACAGGACTTTTGGGAATGAGCACTTTACAGGCATTCCAAATGATTTGTTCGTAGGCAAAAGATTAAACGAAAATCCGCAATGGATACGTATAGGAGATTTTAAAAATTCCGGTGAAGCGGAAACCCAAACGGATGCATCGGGGAAAATTCTGATCCTTGAAACGAACTGCGGGATGGTTCATCAGTGTACCCACCACGGTGGAGGCGGAACCTGTGATAATTGTAGCAGCTGCTATTTCTATTCCTGTGATTATATTATGGTCTACATACCGGATGAAGGTTTTCCCGGATCTTCAGGATTTCCCGGTAGCGGCAGCGGTGGCGGTCCCGTGGGATGCAATACCTGCCCGGACAATACGCCACCGAAAGATCCTTGTACGATGAGTACCGTATTTTATAGAATTAAGCCGGGATGTCTGGGTAGCGGAGGAGATCTTGGGACTGATGGTCTTGATGATCCTTGTGTTAAAACAAAAAAGATGTTTCAGAAGCCAAAAGTGCAGCAGGCCATAGACGCGGTTA
>Ga0308166_1001829_pt1 | contig 21285 bp, 18 predicted proteins | sample PhyCR2_2_FD_202137 | JGI IMG/M metagenome (GOLD analysis project Ga0308166, IMG submission 202137) | Phyllosphere microbial communities from UC Gill Tract Community Farm, Albany, California, United States - DLSLCC.R2 | ecosystem: Host-associated > Plants > Phyllosphere > Unclassified | place... | reverse complement strand
CATCGTGTGCGCCTCGTCGATGAACAGGATGATCGGATGCAGGCTTTTCTTCACCTCGTCGATCACGTTCTTCAGGCGGTTCTCGAACTCGCCCTTGACACTGGCGCCGGCCTGCAGCAGGCCCAGGTCCAGCGTGTGGATCTCGACGCCGCGCAGGACATCGGGCACGTCGCCCCGCGCGATGCGCAGCGCGAGGCCTTCGACGACGGCCGTCTTGCCCACGCCCGCCTCGCCCGTCAGGATCGGATTGTTCTGGCGCCGGCGCATCAGGATGTCGATCACTTGCCGGATCTCGGCATCGCGCCCGATCACGGGATCGAGCTTGCCCTCGCGCGCGCGCGCCGTGAGGCAGGCCGTGTACTGGTCGAGCGCGGGCGTCTTGCCGGGCGCGCTCGCCTGCAGTTCGGTGACCGGGTCCGCGGACGGCGCCGGGGCGGCGGCCAGCACGGCCGGCGCTTCGTCGGAGCCGTGCGTCAGCTTGTCGAAATCGTGTTTCAGGCGGTCGAGCGGGAAGCCGGCGAAGTGGCGCGACGCGCGCTGGGCCAGTTGCGCGAGGCCCGGCTCCGTCAGCAGCGCGAGCAGCAGGTGGCCGCTGCGAATGTGCTGCGGATGACCCGATGCGCCGAGCGACGCGATCAGCCACGCATGCTCGAACAGCACGGGCAGGTGACGCGAGAACACGGGCGTGCGCGCGCTGCCCGACGGCAGGCGCTCCACTTCCTTGCGCAAATCGGATTCGAGGCCGGTCAGGCTGACGTCGGCCGCGCGCGCCACCACCACGAGGTCGCTCCCGGGCTGCTCCAGCAGCGCGAGGAACAGGTGCTCGATGTCGACTTCGTACTGGCCGAGCCCCACGCAGATACCGGCAGCGCGCGTGGCGGCCGAGCGCGTGACGTCGTTCAGCTTGGCGATCAGGGTCTTCAGGTTGATATCCATGTCGAGGTCCTTTGTGGAGTTGACGCGGCAGCCCTGCAAATCGCGTAGTTCAGCGAGGATGGCTGCAGCACGGCGTTGAAATTGACAGGAACGACAGCCGCGCCGGGACCGGCGTGCAGGGTCGCATTGATCACGAAACTGAGGCGGTTGACGCCGCCCTGCTCCGAAGCCAGGGTCGCGCTGACGTTTTTCAGGCGCGGTTCGTGGCACTCGATGGCGTCCTTCAGGCAGGCGCAGATCGCGGCCCGGTCCTCGCTGCTCGACAGGCAGAACGCGGCGAAGTCGGTCAGGCCATAGTTCAGGACCGACGCGCGCGCCAGCGGCCAGGCGTCGAATGCTCCGGGCGGCAGGCCGGCGCGGGCATTCAGCAGCGCTTCCAGGTCGCGCGCGATGCTGTCCTTGAGCTGCTCGCCCGCTGGTCGGCCGGGGTGGGCCCGCTCGCCCATCAGGCGGTCGAGCAGGCCGGGCACATAGGCGGTCATCGCGGCTCCCATACAAAGACGCAGTAAAAAAACCGCGGCCCGGGGGCCGCGGAAGACGCGGGGTAAGTCAGGAATGCGTATTCAGACGACCCGGTTGGTGGCGAGATCCCAGCCGCCCGACGTGTTGCCGCCGGCGCCGCCGCCGATCTTCTGCTGGGTGTACTTCCATTTGATCTTCGAGAATTTCAGGCCGACCTTCTCGTGCAGGAAATCGCCTTCCGCGACCGTCGGCTTGACGGAGCCGATCAGCACGTTCTCGATCTCGATCTCGAAGTACTTGACGCGTTCGCCCTGCCCGTCGGCGCGCATGAATTCGAATTTCGCCTTCGGGATCGTCTTGCCCGACGAGCAGGTCTGCAGCAGCAGCGGCGAGGACAGGTCGGCCAGCTTGGCGATCTCGATCTCCTCGTGCTCGCAGCGCTCGGCCGTATGGCCGCCGCCCGTCGACGCCGTCGCCGACTTCGGCTGGGTCACGCCCCAGTTGACCGCTTTGCACTCGATCCAATCCTTGTGCTTGTCGTCGGCCGATTCGCCCTTGATGCCGTCGATTTGCAGGTATACGTCAATTGCCATGTTCTACTCCAGTTCAAGTTGTTGAAAGAATCAGTTCTTGGTCGATTGCGGCAACTCCGCGACCAATCGGAGCGAAACGGACAATTCGTCGAGCTGGAAATGGGGGCGCAGGAACGACACGGCCCGGTACACGCCCGGCCGCCCGGGCACCTCGGCCACCTGCACGCTCGCCTCGCGCAGCGGGAATTGCGCCTTCTGTTCCTGGCTCGCGTTGTCGTCCAGGAGGACGTATTGCGTCAGCCAGCGGTTCAGGTAATCCTCGACGTTCGATGCGGCGGCGAAGCTGCCGATCTTGTCGCTCATCATCGCCTTCATGTAGTGGGCGATGCGCGACACGGCGAAGATGTATTGCAGCTGCGACGACAGCAGCGCGTTCGCGTTGGCCGCCTCGTTCGCGTACTTGCGCGCCTTCTGCGCCGACTGAGCGCCGAAGAACGCCGCGTACGACGTGTTCTTGCAGTGCACGAGCGAGATGAAGCCCAGGTCCGACAACTCCTTCTCGCGCCGGTCCGTGATCGCCAGCTCGGTCGGGCATTTCAGCGCGATCTCGCCCTCGTCCGTCTTGAACGTGTGGGTGGGGAGGTTTTCCACGAGACCGCCGCCCTCGACGCCGCGGATCGCGGCGCACCAGCCATAGTCCTCGAACGCCTTGGTCAGCTTGGTCGCGAAGGCGTACGCGGCGTTGCACCACAGGTATTTCTGGTGGTCGGTGCCGTCCACGTCCTCGACGAAATTGAAGCCTTCCGTGGCGGTGCCGTCGGCAGGGTTGTACGGCAAGCGGCCCAGGAAGCGCGGCAAGGTGAGGCCGACGTAGCGCGCGTCTTCCGATTCGCGGAACGCCTTCCATTTCGCGTATTCGACGGTGTCGAACACCTTGGCCAGGTCGCGCGGCTTGCCCAGGTCGCCGAAGCTCTCGATGCCGAACAGTTCCGGCCCGGCGGACGTGATGAACGGCGCATGGCTGGCCGCGGCCACGTGCGACATCTGCTCGAGAAAATAGATGTCCTCGGGCTGGCGCGTGATCTCGAAATCGCCGATCAGGGTGCCGTACGGCGCGCCGCCGAAGCTGCCGAATTCTTCTTCATAGACTTTCTTGAACAGCGTGCTCTGGTCGAATTCGAGCGCCGACTGGAAGTCCTTCACCAGTTCGCGCTTGCTCGCATTGAGCATGCGCACCTGCAGCCCGTTGCTCGTCGCCGTGTTCTTGACGAGGTAGTGCAGGCCGGTCCAGCTGCGTTCCAGCTTCTGGAATTCAGGCGCGTGCATGATCGCGGACAACTGGGCCGAGATCATCCGGTCCAGTTCCGCCAGGCGCGCATCGATCGTGGCCGACAGATTCGTCGACACGATCATCGTGCCCTCCATTACCTGGCTCACGAGCTCGGAGATGATGTCGCGCGCCCGTTCATGTTCGCTGCTCGATTTCGCCACCCGGCTCTGTTCGACGATCTGGTCGAGCAGGGACATGTCCAGTTCAGGAGCCGCTGCCTGCGCAGCGTTCGCCGTATCGAGAATCGCGCTCATGCTTCCTCCTTGCCGCCTTTGCGGAGACTGCCCAGTTTTTCCGTATTCGACAGCACGTCGCTGAGCAGGTCTTCCAGCTTGTCGTTGCCGGCCAGCTTGTTGCGCAGGTCGGCCAGCTTGCCGCGCGCTTCCAGCAGGCCCTTCAACGGCGCCACTTGCTGCACGACGGCTTCCGGACGGAAGTCGTCCATCTGCTTGAACTGCAGTTGCACGGCGAATTCGCCGCCTTCCGGCGACAGATGGTTCTCCACGCGGAAGCTCGTCGCGGGGGCCACGCCGCCCAGCACTTCGTCGAAATTGTCGGCGTCCACGTTGACGAAATTGCGGTCCTTCAGGCGCTTCCTGGCCGCATCGGGGTCCGAGCCGAAGTCGCCCAGCACGCCGACCACGAACGGCAATTCCTTGTTTTCGATCGAATCGCCGATCTCGACGTCGTACGTCATCTGCACGCGCGGCGCGCGCACCTTCTGCAGGCGTTTCTGCACGCTTTCATTCTTTGCCATGTCGACTCCAGTGGGCTGTGGGCGGATTATTTGAGCGCGCCGAACGGATCGCTCGATGCGGTGGTACGGGCAGTGGACGCGGCGCCGACGGCCTTCCTGATCGCCTCCTTCACGCGCGGCGCGGCGGGACGGTTGTTCGGCACCAGCACGTCTTCGTTGAGGCTCGTGCGCAGCAGCTTGGCCAGGTCCTGCGCCTCCGTGCGGACGTTGCCGGTGAGGTTGTTTTTCTGGCTCAGGTCGGACAGCGCCTTGCTCGTCACGCGCAGACCGCTGACGGCGACGATGCTGTTGGCCAGCGTATCGTCCGGGTCGCGCTCGAGCGCTTCCAGCGCGTCGACGATCGCCTCGCCGTAGTTGGTGCTGTCGAAGTGCATCTGGGCCATGCGCACCCATGGCGTCTTGTCGGTCGGGAAGGCGGTGCCGGCATTCTTCAGGATCGCGTAGGCCTTGTCGTTCTGGCCCGCGAGCACGGCGGCATCCACTTCGGCCATCGCGCTCGCCATCGTCGGCGCCGCCTTGGCCGCATGGCTTGCCGCCGGCGCGGTACTGGCGCAGGCCGACAACAACATGACACATGTGATGGGCACCGCCGCAAGCGGCATCAGGCGTTCGAAGGTCATCTGGCTCTCCCGGGTTGAAATCAGACGCCATTATTGGTGAACGGTTTCTGGGGAGAATTGCGTGCCATCAACGCAGGTCTGCCGCCTCATTGCGCCGCGTCGAAGAGGCTGTTGAGCGGGTATTGCGCCTGCTCAGGGTGCATGGCGGGCGATCCCGTTAAATCGTCGTGTTCTCTTTATTAGATGCAAGGAGTAACGATGAAACGAACGTGGATCGTGTTGTGCGCCGCCGGTCTGCTCGGCGCTTGTGCCGGCGGCACGCTCGGGCTGCGCAAGCCGGCGCCCATACCGGAATCCCAGCAGCCGCCGCGCAACGTCGTCGTGCACCTGCATGCGGCGCCGCGCCTGAACGTCGACGCGCGCGGCCAGTCGCTGGCGTTGCTCGTCAAGATCTACAAGCTGCGCCAGCGCGGCGCGTTCGACCAGGCCCCCTACGCCGCGTTCCTGTCGTCGCAGGCGGAGCGCGAGGCCCTCGGCGCCGACCTCGTCGAGGCCAGGGAAGTCACGCTTGTGCCGGGCCAGCGCCTCGACATCAACGACAGGCTCGCGCGCGACACGCCCTGGCTCGGCGTCGTCGCCCTGTTCCACGCGCCGTCAGGCAATGCCTGGCGCGCCGTCATCCCGGCCGCGGATGCCGAAGGCGCCGGCGCGACCATCGGCCTGCACACCTGTGCCCTGTCGGCCGGCAATGCCGCCAAGGCTTTGTCTCTTGTCCACTGTCAATAAGCGCCGCAACGTTTCCAGCAAGCTAGAGATTTGCGAAGGGAGGCTCATGAACATTCCGGCGAAAGTTTTATGGGGCGAAGGGCTGTTCCTGCGTCCCCAGCACTTCCAGCAACAGGACCGCTACCACGAAGCGCGCCTGAACGAGACGGCCAGCGCCCTGCATCCCTATTGCTGGGGCGTGCGCCGGCTGGCCATCGATGCCGATGCCCTCAAGGCGGACACGCTGCGCGTGACCGAGCTGGCGCTGATCTTCCCCGATGGCGACCTCGTGCGCGCTCCGGACCAGGATCCGTTGCCACCCCAGGTTCGCCTCGACGAGCTGCCGCCCGACGTCCAGACAATCACCTTCCACGCCGCCCTGCCCGTGCTGAAAACGCATGGCGACAATTGCGCCGAGCGTGGCGCGGCGCGGCCGGATGCGCGCTTCGGCCAGCGCGAGCACGACACCCAGGACCTGTTCAGCCAGGCCGCGCCGGCCCCCGTGGCCTACCTGACCCGCACGGTGCGGCTCGTGTCCGAACTCGATGCGCTCGACGCCTACGACAGCTTTCCGCTCGTGCGCCTGCAGCGCGTGGCGACAGGCGGCTTCGAGATCGACCAGGCGTTCACGCCGCCCAGCCTGTCGATCGCGGGCGCGCAAGGCCTGCACGCGCGTCTCGTGCGCCTGATGGAAAAACTGCTGGCCAAGGTGAATGCGCTGTACGGCCATTACCGCGAACCGGGCCGCCACGTCGTCGAGCTGCGCGGGGGCGACGTCGCGTCGTTCTGGCTGCTGCACACGGTCAGCACCGGCTACGCGGCGCTGACGCATTACCTCGCCCACCGGGAACTGCATCCGGAGCGCCTGTTCCAGGAGCTGCTGTCGCTGGCCGGCGGGCTGATGACGTTTTCGCGCACGGCCCGGCTGGAAGACCTGCCGGCCTATGCCCACCAGGATCCCGGACCGGCCTTCGCCCGCCTCGACGGCATCCTGCGCGAACTGCTCGACACCGTGATCTCGTCGCGCTACTTCGCGATCGCGCTGTCGAACGACCGCCCCTCGTATCACCTGGGCGCGCTCGACTCCGGCAAGATCAATGTCCAGACGACCTTGTACTTGGGCGTGGCCGCCGACCTGCCGGCGCTGCAGCTCGTCGACATCGTGCCGCTGCGCTTCAAGATCGGCGCCCCCGAAGACGTCGACAAACTGGTGCTGACCGCCATGCCCGGCGTGAAGCTGGCGCATGCGGCCCAGGTGCCCAGCGCGCTCCCCGTACGCCCGGACATGGTGTATTTCGTGCTCGACAACCGCGGCGTGCTGTACGACAGCATGCTCAAGGCGCAGGCCATCTCGATCTATGTCCCGAACGGCATCCGTGACCTTAAACTCGAACTGATTGCGATCGCAGCATGAACCATCCCGTCGAACGGCGCGCCGCGCCCTCCCCGCGCGGCGCCGCCGGCACCGCCCCCGCCTCCCTCGTCGACCTGATGTACGAGGGTTTCTACGCCCTGTTCCTTCTGAAAAGCGGTTGCGGCCCGCAGGAGCAGGCCGCGTTCGCCGACCGCATGACGGGCTTCCTCGGCGAAGTCGACCGCAGCGCCAGGTCACTCGGCATCCCGGCCGACGATGTGACGGCAGCCAAATATGCGTTCTGCGCCGCCGTCGACGAGATCATCCTCGGTTCCGAGTACGCCATCCGCGAAGCGTGGGAAACCCGTCCGCTGCAGCTGCGCCTGTTCGGCGACCAGCTCGCCGGTGAACATTTCTTCCAGCGCCTGGAAGACTTGCGCGCCAAGGGCAGCGCGCACCTGCAGGCACTCGAGGTTTATCACCTGTGCCTGCTGCTCGGCTTCCAGGGCCGCTTCGCGCTGGACGGCCGCGACAAGCTGAACTACCTGACGGCGCGCCTGGGCGACGAGATCGCCCGCATGCGCAACAAGAGCCGCACGTTCGCCCCGCATGCGGAACGGCCGGACCAGATCGTCCACAGGCTCGGCAGCGACACGTCGCTGTGGGTCCTGTGCGGCGTGTTCGCGCTGGCCGGCCTGGGCGCCTACCTGGGCTATCGCAGTGCGCTGGGGCGCGAGACGGATCGGGCGCTCGTCAGCTACAACGACCTCGTCAAGCTGCCGCCGCGGTCGGCCAATGTGACGATCACGCTACCGTGACGTCCGGGTGCCCGAACGTCGGCAACGGGTACATGAAGTCATCGCCGGTCAGCACGTCGGACTCGGCGCACGGGCGGCGCGCGGCGTCGACCATGGCGTCTTCGACCGGGTCCAAGCACGGCCGCAGGGTAGTCGCCATCTGCATCGGGGAATGCAAAGCGGGGCTTGCGGATCTCGTAAGCCGTCCTGCCGACCGTCTGCTGCTGTTCCGGCGCGAGCACGGGCGACGCGGCGACGCTGATCTACACGCCACTCGCCGACACCATGCCTTCATGGGCACCACTGTCGACACAGGTGATCACGAGGTGGACGTCGTTGCCCACCGCCTGCTGGCCCTCCGCTAGCGCCAGGAAGGGCCCGGATGTCACCACGGCCGCCCCACGTTTGCATGGCGATGTTCATACGCGTTATTGCAAGAATATTAACCTTGCAAATATATAAAAAAACGCGTGCGGGGCTTATTGGACGACCTTGAATTCAATGCGGCGGTTGCGCGCCCTGCCCTCGGGCGTGCGGTTGTCGGCCACGGGTCGATCAGGGCCTTCGCCGGACACGGCGACCATGTCGGGCTTGACGCCGCGTCCGACGACGTACGCCTTCACGGCCTCCGCGCGCGCTTGGCTGAGCGATAAATTGCCCGCGCGCGAGCCGGCATTATCCGTATGACCGATGACTTCGACCCGCTTGTCCTTCAGGCGCAGCAGCGCCACGCTCATCTGGTCGAGGATGGCCTTGCCGGAATCCGTCAGCGTGGCCTGGCCCGATTCGAATTCGATGATGCGGTTGGCGAGCGCCGCATCCAGCATGCCCTGCTCCGAGGCCGCCACCCGCAGGCCGTTGTTGACCGTGTAGCCCGGATCGAGGGCGAGCGCGATGTCGCTCGCGATCTGCGTGCGCTGGGCTTCGCTGGCGACGTCGCCGCGCAGGCTCACGCTCGTGCCGTCGACCTGCAGCTGGCCGCGGCTGATCAGCTTCAGGTTCGGGCCGATCAGCTTGCCGACATGGTCGTTCCAGTTCGCCGGCATCGAAACGCGGCCGACCGCGAGCTGGTCCACGATCCGGTCCGCGCCGTACACCGCGCGCAGGCGGGCCAGCAGGGCGGCCTTGCTGGCGTCGTCGGCGACCGTGCCGGACACGACGATGGGTGCGGTGGCCTGGGCCTGGGCCTGGATCTGGGCCTGGGCTTGGGCTTGGGTCTGCGCGCTGGCGGGCACGCTTGTGACGGCCACAATGGCCGTGTAAAGGATCAATGTCTTCGGCATCACGGCGCGGCTCCGATAAAGGTTTTCAGGAACAGTTCGTGCGCGAGCCGCAGGGGCAACGCCGGCTGCTCGAGGTAGCTGGCCAGCGCACGCACGTCGACGTCGAGGCCGAGCTGCTCGTCGATCCAGGCATTGTCCGCGAGATGCACCTGCTGGTCGGCGGCGACGATCGGATCGATCAGGGCGTGCAGCGTACCGGCCGCCGCCCCGCCGAAGCCGACGACGAGCGCGGGATGCTCACGCACGCGGGTGACGAACAGCACGAGGTCGAAGCCGCTGCGCCGGATGAACGGCAGCACCAGTTCCAGCCAGAAGGCGGCGGCCGCATGGCGTTGGAGACCTCCACGCGGCAGCGGCAGCACGAGGCTCTTGTGCAGGCTCGCGGGACGGCTGTGCATCACGGGCTGCAGCAGCAGGCCGAGCCCGAGGATCATCCGGTTGACCTCCAGTTCCAGCTGCGCCGTCAGTTCGCCGACGGTGGACAGGGCCAGGTAGCTGTCCAGCGCGGCGTCGTGTTCGCCCAACGCCACGGGCGCGTCCGCGATCGCCTGCAGGTAAGCGCTCGGGTCGGTGCTGCCCAGTATTTGCGGCGCCATGCCCTCGAGGTAATTCCACAACGGCGCGAACGCGAGTGGGCAGCGCGCGACGAAGCGGGCGGGGTCGGGCAGGTCGACGGTCCGCATCATCAGGAACGGGAAGCGCCGCCCCGACCTGTCGTGGCTGGCGACGAGGTGGCCGGCGACGGCATGACGCCGGTCCGGCCCCACGAAGGCGAAGCTGGCCGGGGCCATCGCATCGTAATTCAGCTTCCAGCGCGCATCGGACGGCAGCCGCGTCATGACCTGCGCGATCCAGTCGTCCAGCATGCCGATCACGGGCTGGTCGTCGGCGAGCTTGACGAAGTCGCTGTGCGCCGGGATCTTGCCGAAATAGCCGATGCGGCTCATGGCGGGCGCGCGCTGGGCGGCCCGGTTCGGGGCGCGGTTCACTGCGCCGCTCCTGCAAGCGCCGGGCCGGTGCCGCTGGCGCCGATCGCACCTGCGCGGCCGACGATGGCGTCCGGCAGGCGCAGGCCGCGGAAGCCCTGGCTGGCCTGGGCGTTCCCGCCGGACGTGTCCGTGCTGCTGACGCGCTTCAGGTTGACGGCCACCGAGACGTTGCCTGCGTTCCAGCGCAGTTCGTGCGTACCCGCATCGAGGCGCTTCTTGGCCGCCGCCTCGATCATCTTCTGCAGCCCGAACTCGCCCGCCTCGTTGAACAGTTCGACCGTGCGGCCGTCGAACGTCACGGCGCTGATCTTCGCACCGCTGCTGCCCTGCGGACCGGGATGCACCATGTTGACCCAGGCTGCCGGCGTGTTCCGGTAGCGCAGTTGCTGGCCGTCGATCTCGATCGTGTATTCGGTGACGCCGGGTGCGGTCAGCGGCAGCAGCTGGAACACGGTCTGCGGGCCGCCGCCGGCCGCCACGCCATTGGCCGACAACGGCGCCACCCAGCCGGGGAAACCACTGACCGCCTGTGGCGCCAGCGTGATGCCGATGTCGGCCCAGGTGCGGCTGCTGAGCACGTCGCCGCGGCGCACGACCAGCGGCCCCATCGTCGTGCCCACGAATTTGGCGACGACGCCGTCCGGGCCGAACACCTGGCCGATCTCGGCCGGCGTGGCCTGGATCTGGGCCGACGGCGCGAACGGATACTTGGCCGCCAGCGTCTTCTGGAACGGCTCGACCACCTGGGCCTGCCACGTCTTGTTGATCTCCGATTCCGAGGGCAGCACGATCATCGCGAACGTCTGCACGAGCGGCCGCACGAGCAGCGGGCGCAGCATCTGCTTCTGCGTGTCCGTCATCCCCGTCAGCATCTGCTCGTCGACGTACTTCAGCGCTTCGGCCAGTTCGGACCCGTTGCCCTCCAGCGTCTGCTGCATCAGCTGCTTGGCGCCGGGGCCGGGATCACCCTGGTTCTTCAGCTGGTTCAGGCGACTGCGCAGCTTCGACAACGCATCGAGGTAGCCGGTCATCAGCGACGCATCTTTTTCCTTGACGCCGACCAGACGCGCGACGCCGGCGAATTCGCGGCCGACCGGGCCGGCCGCCTGCACGCCCCCCACCGGCAGCGGGCCCATCGCATCGGCCACCTGGCGCGCCTCGCTCGGCGCCTGCCGCAGTACCACTTCGCGGAACCAGCCTGCAAGCCCCCGCTTGAGCTTGACGGTGTCGACCCGGGCCTGCGTGGGATCGTCCCAGGATGTCTGTTCGTGGACAGTCTTGAGCACTTTCGCCAGCGGCGACGTCAGCGGATCGCCGAGGCGGTTCATCGCCTGTACGCTGGCGTCGAAACCATTGAGGTCGGCGATCGTCACGCCCTGCACGAACTTGCTCCATTCGCGCGCATAGTCGCTCTTGTACATCTCGACGAGGGCTTTCTGGATCTGCTCCGGGCTGCCCTCCAGCGTGAGATCGTCCTTGGCGACGCTTTTCAATACCCAGTCGCTGCTCTGCAGTTCGCGGGTCGACGCCTCGCGGATCGCGCCCTGCACGAATTTCTCCCAGGCATCGCGGGTGTACGCGCCGCCGACGGCGTAACTGCCGACGACCAGCGCATGGTCCTGTTCACCGACGATCCGCGCCACCGTCACGCCCGGGAACCGCGTCGACGCGCGGGTGCGGATGTCCGCATACACGCGCTCGCGCGCGGGCGTGCCGCGCACGACGCGGCGCAGGTTCTCGCGGGCGGTGTCCAGCAGGCTGAGCTTGGGCGTGATCTGGGGCCACGCCTGGTCGTCGATATGGGCCAGCACGAAGGTCAGCTGGCGCTCGGCGCTGCGGATCATCTGCTCGCGCGGCATCGTGCCCCGGTTCGCTTCGAGCCAGCCGCGCCAGAAGCGCGTCAGCTGGTCGTTCAGGTGGCCGGGTTCGGCATGGCTCTTGTCCGCCAGCATCAAGTAAGTCTTGAGCGCGTTATAGGCGTCGCCGACGTTCGTGGCCGAGACATCCTGGTAGGGCTGGCCGGGTTTGGCGGCCGGCGTCGCCCGCACGTTCGGGTCGAGCTGCGACGCGTTCGCGTTCATCTCCGTCAGCAGGTTCTCCAGCGCCCCCGCCACCGGCTGTACCATGACTTCGCGCACGCCGGCGAAATACTCGTCGCGCAGCTTGCGCTCCAGCGCCTCGCCCTGGTACAGGCCGAACGCCAGCGCCCACGGACGGTCCTGGCGATACTTGTCGAGCTGCTCGATGCGGTCCTGCAGGATGTCGAGCCCTTCCAGCCGCGACTGCAGATCAGTCCGGCCGGCCTGCAGCTTCATGACCTTGTCCAGGTCGGCCCTGACGTTCACGACCAGCTGCCGGTTCCCCATGTATGACCAGCTCCAGCCGCCCAGCGCACAGCCGAGCAGCAAGGTGGCGGCGAAGAACGCGCCGATCTTCATGCGTGTGGCGGCCGGACTCGTATAGCGCTTGACCAGGTCGCGGTCGGCGAAGATCACCTTGCGGAACAGCTGCAGCAGGAAAAAGCCGGACTGCTCGGAGCCGGGCGCGGCGTCGTCGCCGGCTTTCTCGCCCAACGGGCGCAGCTGCAGGTCGAACCGTCCCGCGACGCGCCGTGCCGACTGGTTTTCCACGCTGCCCTCCTGCAGGGCACTGGTGAAATAAAAGCCGCGGAACACGGGTTTGAACTGCCACGTGTTTTCTTCGAACAGGGTGGCGAGGAAGGCCCGCAGCTGGGGCTTGAGCGCGGCAAATTCGAGCGGGAACGTGAACACGCCAGGGCGCAGCGCGGTGCTGCGGTTGCCCGCCATGCTGGCCACGCTCATCTCCTTGAGGCCGTCGTGCAATTCATCGAAATGCTGGTCGAAGAATGCCAGCACGTCCTGTGGCGTGCTGCGCCGGTTGTAGCGCAGGGTCGCGCCCCAGACGCGCTCGCGCTCGGTCAGTTCGCTGCCGTGGAAAAAGTCGGCAAAGCCGGCAATCAGGTCGGCCTTCGTGAAGATCACGTACACGGGCGCGTGGACGCCCAGCCTTTCGGTCAGTTCCTGCACGCGCGTGCGCAGGCTCTTCGCCAGTTCGATCGACGTCTCGGGACTCCCGCCGGCCAGCTCGGCAACGCTGACGGCGATCAGGATGCCGTTGATCGGCGCGCGGGACCGGTATTTGCGCAGCAGGTCGAGGAAGCTGAACCACTCGGCGCGGTCCGCGTCGAATACGGAATAGCGCCCGGCCGTGTCGAGCAGGATGCCATCCGTCGTGAAGAACCAGTCGCAGTTGCGCGTGCCCCCGACGCCCTGCACCGCCTTGCTGCCGGGGATCGGAAACGTCAGACCGGAATGCTTGATCGCGCTGCTCTTGCCGGCCGCCGGGTTCCCGATGATCATGTACCACGGCAGCTCGTACAGCGCCGCGGCGCCGCGCGTCAGGCCCAGCTTGGACGTCTTGATCGTGTTGATGGCTTCCAGCATGCCCTTGCGCAGCACGGCCGCGTCGTTGCGCGTCGCCTGGGCCTTGCCGTCGGTCTCCGCGCCGGTCAGGATCGCTTCGCCCAGCCGGCTGGCCGCGCGCTTGCGCAGCCAGGCCCGGATGAGCCAGGCGATCCCTCCCGCACACAGGAGGAGCAGGCCCAGCAGTGCGGCCCAGATGAGGGCCGTGTCGAGGGAATCCGCGCCCAGCAGCACGAGTGCTGCAAGCACGCCGATGCCGATCACGGCCAAAACACGTCTGTCGGTGAGGAACTGCCAGAGTCGGGCCATCATGTTTGTTCGGAAGGTTGGTGAATACCACCGGCAATACTGGCACTATTTCCTTGTCGAAAATTTGAGGTGAGACAACGCTCCGGGAACCGTCCGCCATCAGCGCCGCATCACCCCGCGCATCCGCAACTCCGCATGGCCGAAGTCCATCATCGTCCAGCGCCCACCCCAGGTCAGGCCCAGCGATTCGGCGACCTCGCCGTAGAGCTGGTAACCACGCATGGCCCAAGGGTCCTTTTCCGAGATCACGAGTTTGCCGTCCCGCCAGAACGCACAGTCGGCCGCCAGCCCGTACTGGTGCCAGCTCTGGAATGCACGTGCGTTCGTCACCTGCGAACCCATGCCGGCCAGCATGTCCTGACGGGCCGGGCTGCGGTACCCCTCCAGCAGTGCCATCTCGTAACCGTATTTCTCCTTCATGATCTTGAACACCAACAGCAGGCGCTGGCTGAACTCCGGACGCAGCAGCCCCCAGTTGCGGCTGGCGTCCACCAGCATCGGACGCACCAGTTCCACTTCGCGCGTGCCGAACGCGAGCGGGGGCAACGCGGCCGGCGGCACCAGCTGCTCGCCCTTGAGCAACGCGGCCACCTGGGCGTCGACGATGGTGTCGGCGGGCTCGTAGTCGGGCAGCATGTCCGGCCGGCGCATCAGCAACGCGAGCAGCGTCGGGATCAGCACGAGCGGCACGCCGACGGCGAACCACGCCCAGTGCCGCCGCAGCATCCTGCGGCCGTCGAACCACACGCCGCGCGCGCCCGACCAGGACGCCCGCAGCGTGGCATTACCGCTGCGCTGCCAGCCCCCGACGCGCCATTGGAGGCGGCGTTGCAGCATGCCGAGCACCTGCAGCACCGACGCCCGTCCGCCCGGGAACAGGGCGAGCCAAATGACGCTGCAGGCCAGGAAAAAGTACAAGAATGCGAGGAAGATCAGCATCGGCTTCTCCGGTTTGTTTCTAATTGGAACTAGTTTTCCAATCTTAGGAGTAACGCGGTGCGCCCTACAGATGAAAATCAACCTGGCTCCAGACGTCCCAACCTGATGTCGTCGTCGCGCCGGGCGACCAGCGAAATCAATATCCTTGCCATGCTCGACGGCCAGGCACCCGGGCGCCGGCTCCGCGCCCTCCCGGCCGTCGTCTGGTACGGCGTCGCCGGTGTGCTGGCGTGCTCCCTGCTCGTCGTCATCGCGTGGCTTGTCCGCGGCGCGACGCCGGCGCGCGACAACACGTCCGTCGACGTGCCAGGCACGCGCGCCACGCTGACCGCGGAAAGTCCGCTGTCCATGGCGGCGCCCAAGACGTACGCGACACCCGCGGCAGCCGTCCCAGCGCGCGGCGCCGTCATCATCGATCTGCCCCAGCCTGCCGCCATTGCAGCGTCCGATGTGGCCAGGCATGCCGCGGCCGGTACGACGGCGCACCCTCCGTCTGCCACGTCGCGCCATCCGGTCACGCGTCCCGCCACGCCGGCCGTTCCTTATGCACGGCCACAACCGGAGTCCCGGACGACCGCATCCCGAGCGCTGGCCCATGCTGACCCGGCACCGCCGCGCCAGAAGCGGCCCGCCGGCGCCTCCAGGACGGCGCCGTCGACGGCCGGGGTCGATACGGACGTCGCCCTGATCTCGGCCATCCTCCAGCACACCGGCACCCGTAACGAGGCGGCCGATGGCGCGGGAACGGCGGCGTGTACCGACAAGCCGTGTGGCCCACGCATGCCACCCCGACAATAGGGCAGCCTGCCCGGAAAACCACGCCGCGGACTGTAACGACAGCAAAACTGCTGGGCCATCGTCGCCGGCACCGTTATACTGTACAAAAGTACAGTTGGCGCGGTATGACGATGATCAGAGTCCTGGAAAACGAGTTTTATTATCTGGATAACTTCCAGCGCGTGCTGGACTGGATCGCCGAGCGCTACGCCGACCTGCTGATCGACGAGGAACACGCGTTCATCGCCGCCTTCCCGCAATTGCCGCAACCGGCCCGCGCCCTGTTCGTGCGGATGGTGATGCGCAAGGGCACCCTGTTCCGGGCCAGCAAGCTCAACTACGCGGAGATCGGCTGCCCGCGCGCCGCGGCAGAGGCCCTGCTGCCCAGCGGCTGGATCGAGTCGGACCCCGTCCTCACGCTCGACGAGCTGTTCGACCTGCTCTCCAAGCCGGAACTGGCCGGGGCGTTCGGCCTGACCGGCGCGCAGAAGAGCGCGCGCAAGGCCGACCAGCTCGAAGCGCTGCGCGGCGATCCCGCGCACGAGGCGGACCGCCCGTTCTCGCATTGGCACCGACATTGCGACGACCTCGCATTGCGCCTGCTCGTGCAACCGCTGTGCGACCGCCTGCGCCTCATCTTCTTCGGCAACCTCTCGCAGGACTGGACGGAATTCGTGCTGTCCGACCTCGGCCTGTTCCGCTACGAGCGCGTCGAATTCTCGCCGGCGTCGCGCGGCTTCCGGGCCCGTCACGACATCGACCACTACCTGCAGCTGCACGCGTGCAAGGAACGTTATTACGCGGGCGAGGCGGCGCTGGACGTACTGGCCGACCTGCCCCGCCATGCGTTCGGCAACGACTGGCTCGACAGCCGGCGCGAACGTCTGCTGTTCCAGCTCGGCCAGCTGCTCGAAAAAGAGCGGGACTGGGACAATGCGTATGCCGTGTACGCGGATTGCCGCTATCCGGGTGCGCGCGGCCGTGCGATCCGCGTGCTGGAAAAGCACGAGAAATTCGACGAAGCCCATGCGTTGTTCGAGACGGCGCAACAGGCCCCGGAAAGCGAGGCGGAGCGCCAGCACCTGCTGCGCCTGGGCCCGCGCCTGGCGCGCAAGCTGGGCCATCCGAAAGGCCCGCCGCGCCGCGCGACGCCGGCCGCCCGGCTCGACCTGAACCTGCCGCTGCCGGGCGGCGAATGGCGCGTCGAAGGCGTCGTGCTGGAGCATCTGGCGCGCGCCGACGCGCCCGTCTTCTACGTCGAGAACACGCTCGCCAACACGCTGTTCGGCCTGTTGTGCTGGCGCGCGATCTTCGCGGCCGTCCCGGGCGCGTTCTTCCACCCGTTCCACCGCGGCCCGGCCGACCTTTTCGCGGCCGACTTCTACCAGCGCCGCAAGGACGCCTTCGAGGCCTGCCTCGCACTGCTGGACGACGGCCGCCACCGCGCCGCCATCCTCGCGACGTACGACGAGAAGGCAGGCCTGCAATCGCCGTTCGTCGCGTGGGATTGGCTCGATCGCGGCATCATCGAACTGGCGCTGGACTGCATCCCGGCGGCGCACCTGACACTGTGGTTCCGCCGCATCCTGCAGGACGTGAAGGAAAACCGCACGGGCTTCCCCGACCTGATCCAGTTCTGGCCGGGCGAACAGCGCTACAACATGATCGAGGTGAAGGGCCCGGGCGACCGCCTGCAGGACAACCAGCTGCGCTGGATCGATTACTGCGCCGAGCACGGCATGCCGATCACGGTGTGCTACCTGCAATGGGAGCAGGCCGCCGCATGAACGACGCACGCTACGTCGTGTCCGTGCGTGCCCTGTGCGAATTCACGGCCAAGCAGGGCGACCTCGACCTGCGCTTCACGCCGTCGCCCACGGCGCAGGAAGGCATCGCGGGCCACGCCGTCGTGGCATCCCGCCGCGACGACAACTACCGCAACGAAGTGTCGCTGGCGGGCGACTGGGGCCCTCTGCACGTGCGCGGGCGGGCCGACGGCTACGACCCCGACCGCAACCTGATCGAAGAGGTCAAGACGTACCGCGGCCAGTTCGCGCGCATCCCCGACAATCACCTGCGCCTGGCCTGGGCCCAGTTGCGCGTCTACGGGCACCTGATGTGCGAGGAGCTCGGGATGGACGACGTCAACCTGGCGCTCGTCTACTTCGACATCGGCACCCAGCAGGAAACCGTGCTGCGCGAGACCCGCACCCGCGCCGACCTCGCCGCGCTGTTCGAAGACCAGTGCCGCCGCTTCGTCGCCTGGGCCGAGCGGGAACTCGCGCACCGCGGCGCGCGCGACGCCGCGTTGACGGCGCTGCGTTTTCCGCACGCTGACTTCCGTCCCGGCCAGCGCCAGCTCGCGGAAGCCATCTTCCGCGCCAATGCCGGCAAGCGCAGCCTGCTCGCGCAGGCCCCGACCGGTATCGGCAAGACCGTCGGCACGCTGTTCCCGGTGCTGAAGGCGGCACCCGGCCAAGCGCTCGACAAAGTGTTCTTCCTGGCCGCGAAGACGCCGGGACGCCAGCTCGCGCTGGACGCCGCTGCCACGTTGAAGTTCGGGGGCACGCTGCCGTTGCGCGTGCTCGAACTGAGCGCGCGCGACAAGGCCTGCGAGCATCCGGACAAAGCCTGCCATGGCGATTCGTGCCCGCTTGCCCATGGCTTCTACGACCGCCTGCCGGCCGCGCGCGACGCGGCGGCGCACGCGGACATGCTCGACCGCGCCGCGCTGCGCGAGATCGGTCTCGCGCACGACGTCTGCCCGTACTACCTGGGCAGCGAGATGGTCCGCTGGAGCGACGTCGTCGTGGGCGACTACAACTACTGGTTCGACGGCGGCGCGATGCTGTACGCGCTGGCGCTGGAACGCGGCTGGAAGGTCAGCGTGCTCGCGGACGAGGCGCACAACCTGGTATCCCGGGCACGTTCGATGTACACGACGACGCTGCAACGCGCGGGCCTGCGCGCGGCACGGGCCATCGCACCGCCGGCGCTGCACAAGCCGCTCGACAAGGTCAAGCGCGCGTGGACGGACGTGAGCAAGTCCGCGCCCCTGCCCTACCAGGTGCTGGACGGCCTGCCGGACAAATTCCTGAACGCGCTGCAGGGCGCGGCCAGCGCCATCACGGAGCACATGGCGGCCTTCCCCGTACCGCTCGACCCCGAACTGCAGGATTTTTATTTCGGCGCGCTGCAGTTCGGCCGGCTCGCGGAATCGTTCGGCGAGCATTCGCTGTTCGACGTCACGCGCGAGGACGAGCGCAACACGACCCTATGCATCCGCAACGTCGTCCCCGCCCCCTTCCTCGGCCCGCGCTTCGCGTACGCCCATTCGACGACGCTGTTCTCCGCGACCCTGAGCCCCTGGCATTATTTCGCCGACCTGCTCGGCATGCCGGCAGACACCGCGTGGATCGACGTCGACTCCCCGTTCACCGCGAGCCAGCTGGACGTGCACGTCGCGCACGGCATCTCGACGCGCTACCAAGCCCGGGCCGGTTCGCTCGCGCCGATCGCGACCCTGATGGCGGACCAGTATCACGAAAAGCCCGGCAACTATCTCGCGTTCTTTTCCAGTTTCGACTATCTGCAGCAGGTGGCGGACCGCTTCGAGCGCGACCATCCGGACATCCCCGTGTGGCGACAGGCGCGCCGCATGAGCGAGCCGGAACGTGCGGACTTCCTCGCGCGCTTCGTCGCGGGCGGCCGCGGCATCGGCTTCGCGGTGCTGGGCGGCTCGTTCGGCGAAGGCGTCGACTTGCCCGGCGAGCGCCTCATCGGCGCCTTCGTCGCGACCCTGGGCCTGCCGCAGGTGAACCCCGTCAACGAGCAGCTGCGCCAGCGCATGCAAGCGATGTTCGGCGCGGGCTATGACTATACCTATCTCTATCCCGGCATGCAGAAGGTCGTGCAGGCGGCGGGCCGCGTGATCCGCACGGAGCAGGACCGCGGCGTCGTGTGGCTGATCGACGACCGCTTCGCGCGGCCGGAAGTGGAGGCGCTGCTGCCAGCCTGGTGGCACGTCGACAAGGCCGCCTTCTAGCGGCTCATTCAGGGTGGACAGGGCAAGGCGCGGCGACGAAGACAGGGCGGTTGCACGGCGAGGAGCTGCAACGACGCCATGGCCGCCCTGAATCGGCCGCTAGCGCATCAGGTCGCGGACCTTTTGATAGCCGCTGCGGCTGATGGGAATGCGCGTCCCCGACTTCAGCACGGCGCAGTGACCATCCTTCCCGGTCGGCTCGATGCGCGCGATGGTGCCCAGGTTGACGATGTACGACCGGTGCACGCGCAGGAAGGCCTGCGGATCGAGCTGGCTTTCCAGTTCGGCCATGCGCTGGTTCTTCAGCCACTGCCGGCCTTCCGAACAGATGGCCACGTAATCGTCCTGGGCCTCGATGTAGTCGATGCGCGCGACGGGAATGACTTGCACGCGCGCGCCGTCGCGGATCAGCACGCGCTCGATCGGCTGGCGGCGCGCCTGCGCATCGCTCACGAGCGCGCGCATGGCCTCCTCGCCCTGCATCGGGGCGGCGGGCGCGGCGAGGCGTGCGCGCGCATGCGCCAGCGCCTGCGCCAAGCGTTCGCGCGTGAACGGTTTCAGCAGGTAGTCGAGCGCGTGGACGTCGAAGGCCCGCAACGCGAACTGGTCGTACGCGGTGACGAACACGTAGTGCGTCTTCGCGCCGGCCAGCTCGACGACTTCGAAGCCGTCCAGCTTGGGCATCTGGATGTCGAGGAACACGAGATCGGGCGCCAGCTCCGCGATGGCCTTCACGGCCTCGAAGCCGTTGGCGCATTCGCCGACGATCTCCACGTCGGGGTGGAGGCCGAGATGCTCGCGCAGCACGGCGCGCGCCAGGGGTTCGTCGTCGACGATGATCACGCGCATGCGTCAGATCCTTTCGGGTTCGGGTTGGGGTTCGTCGGCCGTCACCGCCGGCAGTGCGAGCTCCACGATGAAGCGGCCGTCGCGCCGCATCCAGTGCGCGCTCGCCTCATGTCCATGGTCCGCCGCGAGGCGCTGGCGCACGTTGACGAGGCCCAGGCCCGTGCCGCGTGCCGAGGCCGCCCCGTCGACGCTGTCGGGATCGACATCGTTCTCCACGCGGATGCGCAGGATCGAGCCGGCGCGCGTCGCCTCGATGCGCACGAGGCCTGTCTCGATCATCTGGCCGATGCCGTGCTTGATCGCGTTCTCCACGAGCGGTTGCAGCAGCATCGGCGCCAGCAGGCACTCACCGGCGGCGGGATCGATGGCGGCATCGAAGCGCAGCCGGTCGCCGTAGCGCACCTGCTCGATGGCGACGAAATGCCGCACGAGCTGGAGTTCCTGGCCGAGCGTCACCTTGCGGTCGGCGCGCAGGCCCAGCGTGTGCCGGAAGAACTCGGCCAGTTGCACGGTCATGGCACGTGCGGCCGCGGGGTCGAGCGACGTCAGCGCGCTGATCGAATTCAGGCTGTTGAACAGGAAGTGCGGATCGACCTGGGCGCGCAGCATGCGCAGCTCCGCATCCTGGGCCATCAGCTTCATCTCCAGGCGCTGCGTCTCGAGCTGGCGCACGCGTTCGGTCTCGATCAGCAGGTAATTCACGGCGGCCGCCAGGCCATACAGGATCAGGCCGAGGCCGAACATCGACGCCAGCACGGGGCCGCTCGCGACGGGCACGTAGCCGTCCGGCGCCAGCGCGGACAAGAGGCTGTTCCACACTGCGCCCATGCCGCACCACAGCCCGGACACGCAGGCCGCCGTCATGCCGACGCCGGCGGCGATGGCGAGCGGACGGCGCCGTCCCAGCGGGTACGCGCGGCACACGTAGTAGGCGGAAAAGCCCGCCGCGTACGCGAACCAGAGCGCCAGCGGCACGGCGAACAGCACGCTCGCTCCCCAGCCCGCGCCGCTGACGGCGAGCATGGCCGCCAGCAGCAGGCCCAGCATCAGCCAGGCCATCAGGTAGAGCGCCGTCGCGCGCCAGCTCGCGAAAATGCCGTGCATAGGCCGCGCCTTTAGTTACGCACTTCCACGCCGCCCATGATGGCGTAGCCGGT
>Ga0308166_1001828_pt1 | contig 21290 bp, 22 predicted proteins | sample PhyCR2_2_FD_202137 | JGI IMG/M metagenome (GOLD analysis project Ga0308166, IMG submission 202137) | Phyllosphere microbial communities from UC Gill Tract Community Farm, Albany, California, United States - DLSLCC.R2 | ecosystem: Host-associated > Plants > Phyllosphere > Unclassified | place... | reverse complement strand
TGTTTGCGGCCACGCTTCGTTAGGTTGATGGCTCTTTGATATTGGTTAGATTTCAAGCAAGGTTGTCTAGAATAATGCTTGGATTGGAGAGAACGTGCTTGAGCTAACTATCTTTTCAATGTTGTGCGCTACTGCTCGTTCAGGGCTAGCGTCGTGACGCCTCTAGGGCAAAAGGCCGGTAGCCTGCCTGCACGTCTGTTGCAGCGGAATGTCCTGGGGAGACTGACGAATGTCGGGCTGCGGGGAATGACGCTGGCCAGTAAATTTTTATTGGTGCTGTTTCTCGCCAAATTTCTGGAACCTGCGGCCCTGGGGCTTTACGGCCTTCTAGTTGCGAGTGTCGGGTATGCGCTCTATCTGGTCGGCTTGGATTTTTATACCTATACGACGCGTGAAATCATCAAGCGGGCATCCGGCGATTGGGGCGATATCGTCAAAAGTCAGGTTGCATTGAGTGCGATCTTGTATGTGATTTTTGTGCCGTTGCTGTGCTTGCTTTTTTACTACCGTATATTGCCAGTCGGTCTTATGGGGTGGTTTTTCATTCTCTTGGTTCTTGAGCACTTTGCACAGGAACTCAATAGGGTTCTGGTTGCTCTTTCCGCTCAGCTTGTAGCCAGCGTGGTGCTTTTCCTGCGATCGGGAATTTGGGCCATAGTCTGTGTAGTCGTAATGTTTTTCGATGCTGATAGGCAAAGCCTTCAATTTGTACTGCTCTGCTGGACGGTTGGGGGGCTGAGTGCTTGCGCGGTATCGTTGGTATATCTGGCGCGGCTAAAGTCCAGAGGGTGGAGCAAGGCAATGGATTGGCACTGGATCAAGAGCGGCGTCTTAATTGCAGTACCTTTCCTTGTATCTACCTTGGCCACGCGCGGCATATTTACCTTGGATAGGTATTGGCTTGAACATTTGGCTGGCCTTGAGGTTCTGGGTGCCTACGTGCTGTTTATGAATATATCTAATGCGTTGATATCGTTTCTCGATGCAGGGGTGTTTGTCTATCTTTATCCATCGTTGATCGCAGCGCATAACTCTGGGCACGCTCAGGAGTTTCGCCAAGGTATGCTAAAGTTAACTAAACAGTGCTTGGCTGTTTCTGTGGTGTTCGGCGTTGTCGCCATGCTGCTGATGCCCTATGTGCTTAAGGTCATCGACAAGGCGATCTATACTGAACAGTCTTGGATGTTTCCGTGGGTGTTGTTAGCGACAGCGTTATTTAGCTTGGGGATGATTCCACAGTTTGGCTTATATGCTCAAGGCAAAGATAAGCATATCATCATGAGTCATATCGCTGGGTTCGTTGCATTCGTCTTGGTGGTTTACAACTTTTCTGAACATTCTGCTAGCGCGGCAGTGCTCGCCGGCTTGGTGATTGGCTTTGGGCTCAGCGCAATCTGGAAGGCGGTTGCCTATCAAGTGCTGAGTCCATCGGAATATTTGCTCTATAAGAGACAGAAGTGAGTCGGATTATGAAAAAGGTTCTTGTTACAGGTGCGGACGGTTTTATTGGGTCTCATTTGACCGAGCTGCTCGTGCGTGAAGGCTATCAAGTCAAGGCACTCTCCCAGTATAACTCGTTCAACTACTGGGGTTGGCTGGAGGATGTCGATTGCTTGCCAGATATTGAAGTCCTGAATGGCGATGTGCGCGACCCGCATTACTGCAAGCATATAACCAAAGATGTAGATGTAGTCTTCCACCTAGCCGCGCTCATCGCCATACCCTACTCCTATGTAGCACCTGATAGTTATGTAGATACGAACGTAAAAGGTACGCTTAACATCTGTCAGGCGGCTATGGATAATGGCGTGCAGCGCGTGATCCATACCTCTACCAGCGAAGTCTACGGCACTGCCCAGTATGTGCCGATTGACGAGAAACATCCTCTTCAGCCGCAATCGCCTTACAGTGCATCTAAAATCGGTGCGGATGCGATGGCCATGAGCTTCTTCAATGCCTTCGACTTGCCTTTGACAATTGCTCGGCCGTTCAACACCTACGGCCCACGCCAATCTGCGCGCGCAGTGATCCCGACTATCATTAGTCAGATTGCCAACGGCAAGAAGCAGATTAAATTGGGCGATGTAACCCCCACCCGTGATTTCAACTATGTAGCTGATACTTGCCGGGGCTTCTTGGAGCTCGCGCGCTGCGACAAAGCTATCGGCGATACGGTGAATATCGGCTCAAACTTCGAAATTTCAGTTGGTGATACTCTCAATCTGATCAAGGAATTGATGGGTAGTGATGTAGAGTTCCTGACCGATGATCAGCGTATCCGCCCTGAGAAGTCTGAAGTCTTCCGTCTGTGGTGTGACAATACCAAGATCAATGGGTTGACGGGGTTCAAGCCGGAGTACTCGATTCGCGAAGGCCTGCAAGCGACCATCGATTGGTTTACCCGTGCAGAAAACCTGGCCAAATACAAAGCTGACATATACAACGTCTGAGGCTGCCCCAAATGTTTGACACCCTGATCAGCTTCATCCGCGAGCAGTATAGGACCCAGGAGTTCATACCGCTCCACGCACCTGTATTCGCTGGCCATGAGCGCGACTATGTAGTGGATACCATCGAGTCAACGTTCGTTTCCAGCGTTGGAGCCTTTGTTGATCGTTTCGAGCGCGACATGGCCGCCTACACCGGCAGTCCCCGGGCAGTAGCGACCGTTAATGGCACCGCGGCACTCCACATCGCGTTGAAGCTGGTCGGAGTGGGGGCTGGCGACCTGGTGATAACGCAGCCACTAACGTTTATTGCAACCTGCAATGCTATCGCGTACTGCGGCGCAGAGCCGGTGTTCATTGATGTGGACCGACGCACCCTTGGGTTGTCGGCAGTCGCGATGGATACGTGGTTAGCTGAGCACGCGTTCCTGGATGGCGATGGACTGTGCCGCGTGCGGGCGAATAATAAGGTCATTCGCGCCAGTGTACCGATGCATACCTTCGGCCATCCCGCACATCTCGATGAGCTCACCGAGGTATGTAAGCGTTGGAATATTGCGTTGGTGGAGGATGCCGCAGAGTCGCTAGGCAGTCTTTATAAGGGGCGCCATACAGGTACCTTCGGGGCCGTGGGCATCTTGAGCTTCAACGGTAATAAAATCATGACCACCGGCGGTGGAGGCATGATTCTCGCCGGCGAAGAACTGGGTAACCACGCTAAGCACCTGACCACGACTGCGAAAAAGCCGCATCCGTACGAATATGTGCATGATGAGGTGGGCTACAACTACCGGTTACCGAACCTAAACGCCGCCCTTGGCTGCGCGCAACTGGAGCAACTCGATCACTTCGTCAATGCGAAGCGGGAACTGGCTGCTCGTTACTCAAGCCTATTTGAAAACAGTCCTCTGCATTTCGTTAAGGAGCCCGATCACTGTCGTTCTAACTACTGGTTGAACGCCGTGATCTGCGAAAATATCGAGCAGCGTCAAGTACTGCTGAAGACCACCAATGATCAAGGCGTCATGACACGACCGATCTGGCAGCTCATGAATCACCTTTCGATGTACGAACACTGTTTGAAAGGAGACCTGAGCAACTCCGAGTGGCTGGCGGCGCGAGTAGTTAACTTGCCAAGCAGCGTGTTGCCGGAGTTTCTTGCATGAAACGCAAAGTCGCGGTCTTTACCGGCACCCGTGCTGAGTATGGGTTACTTTACTGGCTGATGAAAGATATACAGGCCAGTGAACACCTGCAGTTGCAGGTCATTGCCGGCGCGATGCACTTTTCTCCGGAGTTTGGAGCGACTTGGAAGCAGATTGAACGTGATGGGTTCACCCTCGACGCCAAGGTTGAGATGCTGCTTTCTTCCGATACCGAAGTGGGCGTAGTTAAGTCCATGGGCTTGGGAACTATCGGCTTTGCCGACGCACTTGACCGGCTCCAGCCTGATGTCCTGGTTGTTCTAGGCGACCGTTTCGAAGCACTGGCAATTGTGCAGGCGGCGCTGATCATGCGCATCCCCGTGGCGCATCTTCATGGCGGGGAAATTACTGAAGGTGCCTACGATGATGCAATTAGACATGCCATCACCAAAATGTCTGATCTCCATTTTGTCGCCGCTGAACCGTATCGACGTCGGGTGATACAGATGGGCGAATCGCCAGACAAGGTCTTTAATGTGGGGGCAATCGGGCTAGACCATCTGATGCGTTCCGAACGCATGACACTCAAGGAGTTGTCGGCCAGCCTGAAGTACGAACTGAGACAGCCCTACCTGCTGGTCACCTACCATCCGGTGACGATGCTTGAGGAGGATCCACAAGAAAGTTTCACCGCATTACTTGAGGCGCTGGATCAGTTTCCTGATCATCAGGTAATTCTTACGTATCCGAATGCGGACAATGGTGGGCGCACGATCATCCCGTTACTGGAGAGTTATGCCCAGCGAAATCCAGAGCGAGTGCTTGCCATACCATCACTCGGCTTCAAGCGCTACCTGAGCGCTGTCTCCTTGGCGACAGCAGTGGTGGGAAATTCATCAAGCGGGATCATCGAGGTACCGTCCTTTGGAGTGCCGACCGTCAACATTGGCGCACGTCAACAAGGTCGTCTCGCTGCTGATTCTGTACTGCACTGCAAAGCCACTTGCGTAGACATTGTGCAGGCGTTGAACCGCGCCCTTAGCAGAGAATTCACGCAAACCTGCCGTAACGTTGCTAACCCATATGGACAAGGAGATGCCTCAAGCGCCATTGTCAGCAGACTTGAGCAGCTTGATGTCCAAACCCCTAAGCATTTCCATGATCTGGTCTGACCCATGAACTCATCTAATCGTGATTACGTCTACATCATCGCCGAGGCGGGGGTAAATCATAACGGCCAGAGAGATCTGGCTTTCGCATTGGTAGATGCCGCTGTTGCAGCGGGGGCTGACGCCGTTAAATTCCAGACGTTCAACGCAGAGAAACTAGCCTCCGCAAGCGCGCCCAAAGCGGGCTATCAGAAAAAAAGCACTGATGCCCAGGAAAGCCAGCTGGCGATGCTGAAAAAGCTGGAGCTGCCGCGAGAGTGGCACGCAGACCTTCAGTCGTATGCCCGCGATAGGGGTATCGAGTTTCTTTCCACGGCTTTTGATAGCGACAGCCTGGCGTTCCTGTGTGAACTTGACATACCGCTATTCAAGATCCCATCCGGTGAGTTGACCAACTCTCCTTTGCTTTGGTCTTTCGCCCGAACTGGCAAGCCACTAATCCTTTCTACTGGTATGGCAACCCTGTCAGAAGTTGAAACGGCACTGGCGGTGATTGCGCACGCATTGAAATCAGATCGTGAACCAACCTCGCTCGATGAAGTCTGGCAGTGCTGGAGCAAGGCAGATTATCGAGAGGGCTTGCAAGACCATGTAACGCTGCTGCATTGCACCTCTCAATATCCAACACCGGCGGTAGAGGTAAATCTGCGGGCCATGGATACTCTGGCCAACGCCTTTAATCTGACAGTCGGCTACTCCGATCATACTGAGGGTAGCTTGATACCCATAGCAGCGGCGGCGCGCGGGGCCAAGGTCATCGAAAAGCACTTTACCCTTGATCGGAATCTTCCGGGCCCTGATCACAAAGCCTCCCTTGAACCGGACGAATTGGCCAGGATGGTCGCGGACATCCGCAATCTGCAATCTGCTCTGGGCGACGGCAGTAAAGCGCCCCAAGCAAGTGAATGGGACACGCGTAAGGCAGCGCGTCAGCAGGTCGTAGCAGTCAAGTCGATTACCGCTGGTAGTGTTATTCAGCGCGCCGACCTCGCTACGGCTCGTTGTGGAAAGGGTATGGCACCATCCACGCTTTGGGAACTGGTAGGGCAGATTGCCACTCAAGACTATCGACCTGGCGAGAATATCTAAGAATGGGTCAGTCACAGCCGCTTGTTTTGCTCGGCGCTGGAGGCCATGCAAAGGTCCTGCTCTCGCTCGCCCAGGCTGCAGGGCGGGCAATAATTGGAGTGTGTGACCCCTTGCTCGTAAAACAGGGTGTTCAGTGCTGGAGAGGCATTCCAGTGGTTGGGGGGGATGACGCTCTTCTGCAGATGGACCGAGCCAAGGTAGGTCTGATTAACGGTATTGGCCAGCTTGTACAGGGCAATCTGCGGCAGAAGGTTTTTCAAAGGCACCTAGACCTTGGCTTTCAGTTTCCAGTGATGGTGCACCCTGCTGCTTGGGTTGATCCGAGTGCCACCCTCGGGCAGGGGGTGCAGGTCATGGCGGGAGCTGTGATTCAAGCCGACGTCATGATTGGTAACAACTGCATCGTCAATACGCGAGCTGCTATAGACCATGACTGTCGGCTAGAAAGCCATATCCACATAGCACCGGGAGCTACTTTATGTGGCTCCGTACATGTAGAGTCAGGTGCATTCATCGGGTGCGGTGCAAACATTATTCAGGGCTTAAGGATTGGCCATGACTCGGTCGTGGGAGCAGGAGCAACACTCGTGCGCAATCTTTCAGCCCATCAGATCCTACTCGGCGCGGCGCCTCGTACAAAGACATCGCCGTTTGAGTAAACCAGCAAGGAAATACCACCATGAAACAATGGCAATCAGTGCTTCTTTCTCCAGACACCTCCCTGGAAGATGCCATCGCCGTGCTTGACCGCGAAGCACTGAGAATCGTTATTGTGACGGACGACCAACGTCGCTTACTCGGTACCTTGACTGATGGCGACGTACGGCGCGCACTTCTTCGTCATCAGCCATTAAGTACCCCATTACGCGAAGTAATGCATGTCACGCCTCAAGTTGCGGAGCGTGGTTGGAGTAAGGAACGGATGCTATCGGTAATGGAGAAGTTTCAGCTTCTACAGCTCCCCGTGGTTGATGCGGATCGCAACGTCGTTGGGCTCGAGACTCTTCATGGGCTTCTCAACAAGCGTCATATGGATAATCCGGTGTTCTTGATGGCTGGTGGGTTTGGTACGCGTTTGCACCCACTTACCCACACCTGCCCCAAGCCGCTACTCAAAGTTGGCGATAAGCCAATTTTGGAACTGATCATGCAAGGCTTCATTAATGCAGGGTTTCATCGATTTTTCATCTCCACTCATTATATGCCGGAAATGATCCGAGAGTATTTTGGGGATGGAAGTAATTGGGGGGTCAGTATTCGTTACGTGCATGAGAGCGAGCCGCTTGGTACAGGAGGAGCATTAGGATTACTGCCACATGATGAAATTGATTCGCCGCTTTTCCTGATGAATGGCGATCTATTAACCAATCTGGATTTTCAGAATTTGCTTCGTTTCCATGATGAGCATGCTGGCTTGGCTACTATGTGCGTGCGTGAGCACGAATATCAGGTGCCTTACGGTGTTATCCAGAGCGAAGGTCACCGCATCCTGTCAATGGTCGAGAAGCCTGTCCAGCGATTTTTTATTAACGCGGGAATCTATTTGCTTTCCCCGGAATTAGTGAAAAGTATCAAGCCGGGCACCAGGATTGACATGCCTACAGTTTTGGAAAACTCGATAGCTCAAGGTGATGTGGTTAACATGTTTCCAATTCATGAGTACTGGCTAGATATTGGCCGGATGGAAGACTTCCAGCGTGCACAAGTTGAAGTGGGTGGCGTCTTCAATGGCTGAGCAGCGCAGAGTCCTGGCAATTATTCCCGCTCGTGGTGGAAGTAAACGCTTGCCACGAAAGAATGTACTGCCTTTGGGCGGAAAGCCATTGATTGTATGGACTATCGATGCTGCCTTGGGCTCAAACATAGCAGCAAGGACTATTGTCAGCAGCGATGATGATGAAATCTTGGAAGTGGCTAAGTATTACGGTGCCACTGCGCTAAAACGCTCAGAGTTGTTGGCTAGTGATACGGCAAAAACAGTTGATGTTGTCATCGACTGCTTGAGACAAGAGCGCCAGCAGGGGAGAGTTTATGATGATGTCGTTCTCCTGCAGCCCACCTCGCCTTTGAGAAGTGCTAAAAGCGTCGCCGATGCGTATCATGCTTACTTGAGTCGCACCGATAGGAGTTTGGTCTCGGTCTGCGAACTCGACCATCCTGCTGAATGGAATGGTGTTATTAATAGTGATGGCGAATTGGTCGGTATTGATTTTGGTTCATCCAAGCGCAGTCAGGATATAAGACCAAGCTATAGGCTGAATGGTGCGATCTATATTTTTGCTGTCGAACAGATTTTATCAAATGAGAGTTTCTATACTTCCCATGTTCAAGCGTTTGCTATGCCGAGGCTTGATTCGGTAGATATTGATACCGAACTTGATTTCGTTTTTTGTAAGGCCGTATTAGACATGAGGGAGCAAAAAGGCTGATATGCGACAGAATAAAACTCATGTGTTTGTTGCGCGGTCGCCTTTTCATCTTTTTATAGTTAAAAATATTGTGGGTAGCTGCCTCGACGAAAATGATCTAGTCATTGTTTTTTATGAGGGTAGACAGATTGAGTGGCAAGGGAAGCCTGTCCAGGTAGAGTTTGTTCAGTTGGGTCAGTACGTGACAAGTAAAGGCGCTTGGGCAACGGCGACGGACAACCTTAAGACGATAAATCGTCGGCTGAATATGCTGGAAGCACCGGTGTCTGTGTATATGACGGATACACGCTGGCCAACTAATAATCAGCTATATTTCAGGTTGCGTGGTAACTCTAAATATGAGTTGTCGGTATTCGCTGAGGGGCTGGCGAGCTATATAGATCGAGGAGATCGTGTTGGCTTGGCAATAAAGTCACTTGCAAAATACCTACTTTCAAAAATTCGCCTCGCAGCACCTTATCGCCCGTTCATTTCAGATAATCTTGGTTATTTGATGCCGGGGTTTCACTGTTTTTACGCGCCTCAAGCTGATCGTGTAAGAGTGCGTGCCCGAAAAGTTGAGTTACCCATGAGGTCTTCAAGCCTCGGTGCTGAGCGACGTGACAATGCGCTGCTTTTTTTAGGGCAGCCCATAGAGCAGAAACTGCCTAACGAAATAGATCAATTGCCTATTTTGTTGTCGACGATTGAAAAAGTTAAGGCGCTTGGACATGCACAGCTGTTCTATAAACCCCATCAGTTTGAAGGGCGGTTTGCTCAGACAGTCTTCTCAGAAAATGGATTTGTGATTCTTGATCAGGGAGGGGTTTTTGAAGAGTGGGTAGGCGATCAGTGGCGGGGTAAAGCAATTGCTTCGTACTTTAGTACAGCGTTAGCAACTGCAGGCATGCTTCTGCCACCTGAAGACGTTCAATTGTATTCTGTTGAGTTTGAGAGAGTAGCGGGATTATATTTGAATGCTAAGGACAAGCAGCTGCTGAGAAATTCACTCGCTTTATTTAAGTGCAAGTTTATCTAAGGGGTGGCGTCATGTTAAATATCCTATGCTTGCTTGCCCTGTTGATGATGTTTTATTTCGTAGATCGACGCTTAAAAGTCGTGCAGTTCTTTTTTTGGGTTGGTTTTCTACCCGGCTTTCTTTCTGTTCTCTTTCTCTCCTCAAATCAAGTATTTATCACGGAGCAGGCGCGCGAGTCATTTGAAAATAATGCGGCGCTGTACTTGATTGCTGCAGTTACGCTTCACTTCGTTGGGTTGTATTTTTCGCAGTACATATTTTCTCGAGATTTTCGCAATCTCCAGGAACGGCGACCTACTGGGGCATACTCTCGCCTAATTATTTTCAAGCTTCTCCCGCCGCTCATATTGTTCTTGTTGTATGCAAACCTATTTGTCTCTGGGGGGGTGCCGATTTTTCAATCTGGTTATATTGACCGATTTGGATATTTACAGGGTACTTTGTTATGGCCTGTGTTGAGGTTCCTAGGTGCGATTGCTATGCCACTTGTGATTTTGCTAGGGTATAGTTTTTATATTTCAGCCGGCTTAAGAAAGATAACTCCGCTTTTGTACTATGTGATCTATTTGGGTTATATAGTTCTAATTGGGCAAAAATTTGGTGGTATTATTCTCTCAGCATTTGTGTTTTTCTTGCCGGTGGTAATGGTCCAATTGAGAGATAATGGTTTCCGTTTTATAAAAAAATATGCAGTTCATCTCCTGCTCGTTGCAGGCTTTGCATTTCTATTAGTGAGCTATCATTATAGTCGTTATGCGATGTCTGAGGAGTTTGGTGGGGCTTGGGGCTTCATTAAATATCGTGTGCTTGTGTTGCAGGGTCACCTGTTTTGGGGTGTGGCCAATGAGGTGGATATGCTTCGCAATACTTTGAGTCCAGACTTCTCCGGATTGTATAATGCAATGCAGGATATGATGCTGTTGGTGTCTCCCGCTGCAATTGCCGAGGGTGCAATCGAGCGAGGCGTGAACTTTGCGTTCGGTTATTTTATATCTTTCTTCTACTACATCGGCTTCTGGGGTGTGTTGGCTTACTGGTTGAATGGTTTTGTCTTCGGAACTATTTGCTATGTGTGTATAAAATCGGTGTATCAAAGGGATTTTACGCTCTATTTCTTTTCTATCGCCTCGCTGGTGTGGTGGATTATTTATTTGCAAAGTGGCAGCGTCGCGGTGTTGCTATCGCTGCAGTCTATTGTTTTTCATCTGGCATTGATTACGGTTCCTATTTTCCGGAAACTACTTGGGCGCCGAATAGTGGTGTCCAATTTACAAGGCGCTTGACTCAGCCAGTTTCTCATGCGGTAAGGTTAAGGTTGATATAGTTTGCGACAAACGCGGAGGTTGTTTTACATGATGGGGAATTCAAAACTGCGCGTGGCCTGTGTCGTGCCAACCTATAATGGTTCTAGAGACCTCGAACGCCTGCTGAGTTCGCTTGAAAATCAAAAGTGCAAGTTTGATGTTTTTGTTGTTGATTCATCTTCAAGCGACGGCACATTAGAGGTGGCCAAACGTCATGTTAGGAACGTTTTTGTAATTCCGAGTGCTGAATTCAATCACGGTGGCACTCGACAAATGATGGTTGAGAGCAACCCAGATTACGATATTTTTGTTTTTCTCACTCAAGACGCTTACCTCGCTGATGCCGACGCCATTATGAATTTGGTGGCATATTTTGAAGACCCTCGTATAGGCGCTGTATGTGGTCGACAACTACCTCACCTTGATGCCAATCCACTTGCTGCCCACGCCCGCTTTTTCAATTATCCAGCTGAGCCAAGGGTAAAGGGCATGGAAGATGTTGGTGTTTTAGGTATTAAAACTCCTTTCATGTCTAATTCATTTTCGGCATATAGAGGCGCCGCGTTAAATTCGGTGGGCGGGTTTCCGAAACATGTGATTTTATCTGAAGATATGTATGTGGCAGCTAAAATGCTATTGGCAGATTGGAAGGTAGCATATGCAGCTGATGCCGTTTGTCACCACTCGCATAATTACACTCTTCGCGAAGAGTTTGTTCGATATTTCGATCAAGGAGTTTTCCATGCCCGGGAATCTTGGGTGCGGAAAAAGTTCGGCGGTGCGGGTGGAGAAGGCCGTCGGTTTGTCATTTCTGAGCTAAAATTTTTAGGCTTAGGTCGGCTCCATCAGTGGCCGGGTTCTATCATACGGAATGCACTGAAGCTTGTTGGCTTCAAATTGGGGTTGGAAGAGAGACGCCTGCCTATTAGATGGAAGAGGAAAATCAGTATGCATAGAAAATACTGGGACGGACCTTTTGCGTGATAGGAGGATTGGCAGTATCATGCATGCCTTCGTGCGTTTTGCGTTGGGCCCGCATGAGCGAACTCACTCTTGAAAATGGAATACTGGAGTTTTTGTTAGGATATGGCATCCATACCTCAATATCAGCCAACTTTTGCTGAACGTTACCCAGTTCCATTCTTTGTAGCGCTCATTGATTTTATGTTGGTGATCGCTGCTGGACTGCTGGCGCATTACTATCGCTTTGGTCATATAGAAATGAATGGGCGATATAATACGGCGACTCTACTTACAGCAATTACAGTTGTTTTGTGTCTGGGGTTGGGCGGTGTATATGGTTCACAGCGAGGATATGCTTTCTTACGCCAAGTAAGCGTATTGATAGCAGGGTGGTGTGTTGCTGCAGGCATCATGTTTTCGTTATCTTTCTTTTTGAAGGTTTCTGAGAACTATTCGCGGATATGGTACACCAGTATGCTTGCAATAGGAGGGGGGTTAAGCTTCTTCCTACGTTTGACTGCTTTCCTTATTCTGAAAAGACTCCGCGCGTCAGGGATGAATCTTAAAACCGTGTTATTAGTCGACTCAGCAGGAGAGTCAACTGGGCAGCTGTATGATGGTTTGGCGTTGGAGCGATATGGATTCAAAGTGCTGGATAAGATTCCTTTCGAGTCTGGAAAGGCACTTGATGACGAACTTCTAAGCAGAGTGGAAGCCTTAGGCGTTCACGAAGTCTGGTTGTGTTTGCCGCTGAGCCAGGGTGGAGCTATACGCTCTATCATGTATGCGTTGAGGCATTCGACAGTTGCTGTTCGCTTTATCCCTGATTGGGGAGACATACGTTTACTCAATCATAAAGTTAGTCACATTGCCGGGGTTTACTCGCTCGACTTGAGCTGTAGTCCGATGGACGGGCCAGCGCAAGTTCTTAAGCGAGTAGAAGACCTGGTGATTGGTAGTTTGATCTCTGTAATGATTTTGCCTGTCTGTCTGGTCATTGCTGGTGTAATTAAATTGACCTCCCCGGGGCCTGTATTATTTAAGCAATACAGGACGGGTATTAATGGTAAGCACTTCAAAGTCTACAAATTTAGATCAATGGTTGTTCATCACGAAAGCTCTGGAGATGTGAAGCAGGCTACGCGTAATGATGTCCGTATCACTAAGGTGGGTGCCTTCTTAAGGCGAACTAGTCTTGATGAGTTGCCGCAGTTCTTTAATGTTATGCAAGGCCGTATGTCGATTGTTGGGCCGCGTCCGCATGCGCTCTCGCACAATGAGTACTATAAGGATTTGGTAGAGTCGTACATGCAGCGGCATAAAGTAAAGCCGGGGATTACGGGTTGGGCTCAGGTGAGTGGATATCGGGGGGAGACCGATACGCTTGAAAAGATGCAAAAGCGAGTGGAGTTTGATCTTTGGTATATCGATAACTGGTCGCTCTGGTTGGATCTGAAAATAATATTTATGACAGTGTTCAAAGGTTTTTTGAATAAAAACGCATATTAATAACGATTGCTGGTTTTTTACATGTTAAATATGATGTCTGGTGGCGTAAGTAGCGGCTTAGTGGGAAGGGGCTGGACCGCAATCATGCTTATGGCCATGTCGCTAGGGCTTTTTATACAGATCACGGGGAAGGTGTGGTTCCTATCGGGGAGCGGTAGGAACGGCCAGATTTATGTGTGGCTTCTTTTGCCTGCGCTTATCTATTGCTTAAACTGCTTGATTCGTAATCGCTTTCGGCTAGCGTTGTCCTATCTCCCCTGGCTCGCATTCTTAGCTTGGGTGGCCCTGAGTGCGTTGTGGGCTACAAACTCCGAGACAAGTGTATTGTCACTGATGAAGCGCGGAATTTTCATCGCGCTGTATTTGTTCGCAATTTATTTGCTGGTGAATCATGCAGAGGAAAAATTTAGACGTGTTCTGTTGATGTCAATCATAGTAGTTGCTGTGAGCGCATTAGCCAGCCTGGTTTATCAGTATGGTGTCTTGGGCAAGCCGTGGGGCTATCGGGCTTATCGAATTGATAGGTTGGGGTTTAGCAATGTTGCTAACTACGGATGGCCAGTCGCAGCCGGTATTTTTCACGGTGCTATTGCAACTTGGGCCTTGGCGCTTGCTCTGGATAAAAAGAACGGGTTTGGCAGGGTCTCATTTTGGTTTGCAGCTTTTGCCATATTGTCGCTATATGTGATTATGACGGGGACCCGTGGTGCATGGGTTGCGCTGGCTGGAAGCTCGATGCTTGCAGTTATCCTGCAGCGTCCGCAGCTTGCTAAACTGATTCTGTCTATTTCTGTCCTGTTGATGGTCGCAGGTGCATTTTTAAAGTGGGGTGCGATTGTTGAGGAAGTAGGCGGCCGACAATTTTCGGGCAGAGGTGGGATATGGGCCTACTTTTTTGACGTGATGTCCGGTCATTGGATTATTGGTTATGGGGTGGGGACGCCTTTTGAATACATCTGGCCCAATAAAATATCTACTTCTCCTCACGCTCATAGTCTTTATCTCCAGCAAATTTATGATAGCGGATTAATTGCGTTAGGCTTGTTGGGTTTAGGTTTATTCGTTGTGATTAGCAGAGCTTGGGGGATGCGAGACAATCCCTGGGTTCGCCTTGCCTTGCCCGCCCTTTTGTTCGCTTTAATATCTATGCTGACAGATGTGGAGCGCATCTTCACCAGGCCCAGTGATTACTGGACTGTGTTTTGGCTTCCTGTTGCTGTGCTTTTGGCGGTACGGGGCGTTAAGCAAAACAGCCACTGATAAAAAAGCCCGCAAATGCGGGCTTTTTAACTTATTGATTCCTGAGTGTGGGGTCTGAACTTGCTAGTGCTGTTTGCTGTGTGTCGGAAGTATCATGGGTTTTGATATTTGAACTTGAATGGTGCCGTTTTAAGAATGGCTTTTCTACCCAATACCATGATGCTGTTGCCAGTAGTAAAGTGATGGCTGCTGCTGCCGCCATTGATGGATAAAATGACAAAGTTGTTTTATTTATAATGATTTGCTGTACGGGGAATGCGTATATATATATCCCGTAAGAGATATCAAATTTCCCTGCTATTAGATTTTCTTTGAAGGATATTCCTATCAGTATGGTGATTATAGAGAGGCATACATAGAATACCATTTGGTATGCGGGGTTTCTTGGGGTGATTGCTATCATTGTTAGACACGCCAAAAATAGGATTAGCTTGGTCTTTGTGTTGTTCCAGTGTTCCTCGGTGAAAAACATTAACGCCCCCACAAGGAATGGCGTCATCAGCAGTGTTTGTCTCCAAATGCTCACTATTTTTTCGTTGGTAATTGCAGAATAAGTCTGTAGCAAAATGCAGAGCGCAAGCAGTGCAATTAGGCCTTTGTATGATTTTCTGAATAAAATTAGGGTGCAAGGTATTATGATGTAGCTGAAGAACTCATATCGTAATGTCCACAGGCTTCCGTTTGCGGCGTTTGGATACTTGAAGTCGGCAGAAAATTTATTTATGTCTCTTGAGCCATCAAGCCAAACATGAGCCATGAAGGCGTTGTATGCACGCTCTGAGAAAATAAATTTAAGTGCAGGTGATTGCTGCCCCATAAAGCCATAAAGAAAAATAACCATTAATGCACTGCATACTATCAATGCGGGGAACAATCGTCTTAAGCGTTTTTCAAAATATGTCCAAAAAGACGTGCTGTTCCAGTAGCTCTTGGTAACCAAGTACCCTGAGATAGCAAAGAAAACAAGTACAGCGAATGCACCGTAACTAAAAATTCCCCAAAATTGCGGCGTCGGGAATCTGCTTAAGGCGTAATGATGTGCTACTAGGACCGCTAACGCCGCTCCGTGGCGTATGAGGTCGAAGCTATTACTCCGGTGGTTTGGCCCTATCACAAGGTTTTCCTTTCGGCGTTGAAAATGCTGGTTGTTATCTCGAAATCATAGCGGATATGCTTCAGCCGTACCATCGTGTCGTCCATCAGTAACAAAATGTTGATGCTCGCTTCCAATCTCAATAATGGTCAGTTTTCCATCTGGGAACGAACAGCCGGTATCAATGTACACTACATTGCCCAGTTTCAAGGGCTCTGGCACCGTTGTGTGGCCTACATACAATGTCCTCAGCCCTTCCACTTGACGTTGATCCATTGAGCAAATTCGTTTTCTTGCATATAAAGCTTGTGCGACAGCATTGTCCCGAAACTCCTTGTTAGAGCTCTCAAGGAGGGCGGTAGCATCGGCCCAGTCGAAATTATTCTCCCAGCCGGGTGATTCTGCATGGATAATCCCATATTTTGAACCATCCGGTGCACAGATCTCTATGGCAAAAGGTAGGTTGGTAACTGCGTCAACAATTGAGGTTTGTGTTTGTGACGAGCAGCTGTAGAACCAAGCTCCACCATTTCTAGCATGCCTTGCAGGGTCGCCTTCTCCCGCCAGAGAATCAATTGCCATTTGCTCATGGTTGCCTCTAACACTGTGAAACCATGGATGCGCCAACCACTGAATAGCATGCTCTGAGAAGGGGCCGCGGTCAATTAGATCGCCCGTGGCAAATAAACGATCTGTGCGTATGTTGAATTTTATCCTTGCCATCAGTTTTTCTAGGAGGTCGAAATGACCGTGTATATCGCCCACTATGAAATCACGGCCTGAGGAGTTTGCCTTGAAAGCTTGGGTGATGTTAGCTGCGCGCGATGGTGGCAAGGGACACCTGATGATCGTTATTAACTAGTGTGAATAAGTTTAATATTTTTCTATTAGAGCATGTTTGATTGTTGTCTGTGTGCTTGAAACGCAAGGTGAGGCATTTAATACGAGACGTAGCATCGCCCGCTTCACGTTTCTTGCGTCCAGCTCTATCACGCTTCTCGCGTGCTCCTCTCTCCATAATCTGGATATAACCGCCCGGGAGAGAGGCGCAGGGGAGCTGTGCAACAGATTTTGAATGCGCCCTCTCAACTGTGACTGTCCAGGTCATCGACGTTAATGACAATCAAGATTGTCAGGCTGCCGGTAAACCAATGATACTCTTATAGGGTTTCGTGGGCTGCAACAAATCTGGAGGTTGCGACGTTTGGTTGAGGTATACCCCGCTCGCGGGCTATGCGAGAGCGCTCGTGTAGTAGCTTGTGGTTTATCTAGGGGGTCGCTCACTCTTATCTGATGTCGTTCACATTAAATTTTGGATGATGCCTGGGCCGGGATGATCGTGCCCTAGGCAAGTGACGTATGATAATTTCAGATACTGTTGCTGCGCCAGACAGTGGTTGCGATCCACGTCCGGCAATACAATTCCTGAAAGACTTTGGTGATTATTTGTGAAAGCAACCCCCTTAGCCACCCCTGACGTAATCCTCTTCGAACCCCGCATTTTCGGCGACGATCGCGGCTTCTTCTTCGAAAGCTTCAACCAGCAGGTTTTCGAAGCCGCCGTCGGTCGCTCCGTATCGTTCGTCCAGGACAACCACTCGCGTTCTGCCAAAGGCGTGCTGCGCGGCTTGCACTATCAGGTCCAACAAGCCCAAGGCAAGCTGGTCCGGGTTGTCGAGGGCGAGGTGTTCGATGTGGCTGTCGACCTGCGTCGTTCCTCACCAACCTTCGGTAAATGGGTGGGCGCTCATCTCTCTGCGGAGAACAAGCATCAGCTCTGGGTCCCGGAAGGCTTCGCTCATGGTTTTGTTGTGCTCTCTGAGCGAGCTGAGTTTCTCTACAAAACCACCGACTTCTATGCCCCCGCCCATGAACGCTGTCTTGCCTGGAACGACCCGACAGTCGCCATCGACTGGCCGGTGAGTGAGCAGCCCTTGCTGTCCGACAAAGACAAATTGGGCAAATTGCTGGCCGACGCCGAGTGCTTCGACTAATCGGCGCTTAAGCGCCCCTGCCCAACCGCAGTAGGGCAGGGCGCTGGCAGCCGAGTAACAGCGCTCCAGCGTGCGGCACGCTTTGGCGTTACAATGCGTTTTGCACTGGGCGGTCACAACTAGAGCTCGATAGCTTGCTGAGGCTATGCTCGCGCATTTGAATTCTGCTCCGACTCCTTCAAAGGCCTGTAATAGCCGGACGCCGATGCCCTGATCGGGTAGACGCAGGGATGTCTCGTCAACCTTCTCATGTCACCACTGAAAAGATCCGAACAATGACTATCTTAGTAACCGGCGGAGCCGGCTTCATCGGCGCCAACTTTGTCCTGGACTGGGTAGCTCAAGCAGATGAGCTGGTCATCAATCTGGATAAGCTGACCTACGCGGGCAACCTGCAGAGCCTGGCGTCCATCAATGGTAACCCCAAGCACCTGTTCGTCCACGGCGATATCGCCGACTCGGCGCTGGTCGAGAAGTTGCTGGCCGAGCATCAGCCGCGTGCGGTGATCAATTTCGCCGCCGAGTCGCATGTCGATCGTTCGATTCATGGCCCGGAAGACTTCATCCAGACCAACATCGTTGGCACTTTCCGCCTGCTCGAAGCGGTGCGCGCCTACTGGAAAGCCCTACCGGGCGATGCGCAGCAAGCGTTCCGTTTCCTGCATGTATCCACAGACGAAGTCTATGGCTCCTTGGCGCCTGATGCTCCGGCGTTCACCGAGACGCACCAGTACGAGCCAAACAGCCCTTACTCGGCGAGCAAGGCGGCCAGCGATCACTTGGTGCGCTCCTACCACCACACCTATGGCCTGCCGGTTCTCACCACCAACTGCTCCAACAATTACGGCCCGTTCCACTTCCCGGAAAAGCTCATCCCGCTGATGATCGTCAACGCGTTGGGTGGCAAAGGGCTGCCGGTCTACGGCGACGGTCAGCAAATCCGCGACTGGCTGTACGTAAAAGATCACTGCAGCGCGATTCGCCGGGTGCTTGAGGCAGGCACGGTGGGTGAGGTCTATAACGTTGGCGGCTGGAACGAGAAGCCAAATCTGGAGATCGTTAACCGTATCTGCGCTTTGCTCGATGAGCTGCGCCCTCGTGCTGATGGCAAGTCCTACAGCGAGCAGATCACCTTCGTCACCGACCGCCCAGGCCATGACCGCCGTTACGCCATCGATGCGCGCAAACTCGAGCGTGAGCTGGGCTGGAAGCCTGCGGAAACCTTCGAGACCGGTATCCGCAAGACGGTCGAGTGGTATCTGAGCAACTGGCAGTGGGTTGAAAACGTGCAGTCGGGCAACTATCGCGAGTGGGTCGAGAAGAACTACGGCGAGCGCAGCGAATGAAGATTCTGCTGCTTGGTAAAGACGGTCAGGTCGGCTGGGAGCTGCAGCGCAGCCTGGCGCCGCTGGGCGAGGTGCTGGCCCTCAACTCCAAGAGCCAGGATTACTGCGGTGATCTCGCCAATCTGCAAGGTTTGGCGCAGACCGTCCAGGCCTGGGCGCCAGATGTGATTGTCAATGCGGCGGCTTACACCGCAGTAGACAAGGCCGAGTCCGAGCAGGCGCAAGCCCATCGCATCAACGCCGAGGCGCTCGAGGTGCTCGCGCAGGCCGCTGCACGTTCAGGTGCGCTGCTGGTGCATTACTCCACTGACTATGTCTTCCCAGGGGAGGGTCAAACGCCCTGGCGCGAAGAAGACGTGGTGGGGCCGCTGAATGTCTACGGACTGAGCAAGTTGGCTGGAGAGCAGGCTATTCAGGCCTCGGCGTGCTCGCACCTGATCTTGCGCACCTCGTGGGTGTACGGGGCGCGTGGCAATAATTTTGCCAAGACCATGCTGCGCCTGGCTGGCGAGCGAGACACCCTTGGGGTAATCGATGATCAGTTCGGCGCACCAACCGGTGCTGAGTTGATCGCAGATGTGACGGCGCATGCGATCGTCGCCTGGCGCGCCAAGCCTGAACTGGGTGGGCTCTACCATCTTGCAGCAGCGGGTGAAACCACCTGGTGTGGCTATGCGCGATACGTTCTTGAACTGGCTGAGCAGATGGGCATTGAGCTGAAGGTCAAGCCGCAGGCGGTTTCGGCGTTGACCACCGACGCCTATCCTACGCCTGCGCGGCGGCCGGCCAATTCGCGACTCAATACGCAAAAACTTGAAAAGGCTTTCGGTTTGCAGCTTCCTGATTGGCGCCTGGGCGTTGCGCGGATGCTGACGGAAATACAAGGGAAATAACCGCATGAAACGTAAAGGCATCATTCTGGCAGGCGGCTCGGGTACTCGACTGCACCCTGCAACGTTGGCGATCTCCAAGCAGCTCTTGCCGGTCTACGACAAGCCGATGATCTATTACCCGCTGACTACGCTGATGCTGGCGGGGATTCGCGACATCCTGATCATTTCCACCCCGCAGGACACCCCGCGTTTCGAGCAGTTGTTGGGCGACGGTAATCAGTGGGGCCTGAATATTTCCTACGCCGTGCAACCCTCTCCGGATGGCTTGGCGCAGGCGTTCATCATTGGTGAGCAGTTCATTGGCAATGATCCGTCGGCGTTGGTGTTGGGCGACAACATCTATTACGGCCACGACTTCCAGCACCTGCTGAGCAACGCCAACAGTCGTGCCACTGGTGCTAGCGTGTTCGCCTACCACGTGCACGATCCTGAACGCTATGGCGTGGTTGAATTCGACGCCCAGGGCACCGCGATCAGCCTTGAAGAGAAGCCGCTGCAACCCAAGTCCAGTTACGCAGTAACCGGCCTGTATTTCTACGATCAGGATGTGGTCGAGATCGCCAAGGCCATCAAGCCCTCGCCACGTGGCGAGCTTGAGATCACCGACGTCAACCGCGCCTACCTTGAGCGTAACAAGCTGTCGGTAGAAATCATGGGCCGCGGCTACGCCTGGCTGGATACCGGCACCCACGATTCGTTGCTCGAAGCCAGCCAATACATCGCGACCATCGAGCGCCGCCAGGGTTTGAAAGTGGCGTGCCCGGAAGAGGTTTCGTACCGCCAGGGCTGGATCAGTGCAGAGCAACTTGAAAAACTTGCCGCCCCTCTTGCGAAGAATGGGTACGGTCAGTATTTGAAACGGTTGTTGCAGGATAAGGTTTATTAATAGGTAAGTTTTAGGTCCTCTTCTTGTGCGACTTTTTGCCCGAGAAGAGGACATAAAATGTGACGTCTAATTCAGTAAAGATTCTCGCCCTTCGCGTACTTTCATCGGCACTTCAGAAGCGCTAGGTTTGTTTGGCAGCTACGGAAACGCTGCCCTGCAATTCTCGTCTCAATGGAGTGTGCCAAATGCGTAATACCGTCCTTTCCTATCTGTTCCTTCCGCTGTTCGCGGGCCTGTCCTTTTCCCTCAGTGCAGCGCCCAATCCCGCTCCGGTACCCGCTGAACTAAACGCTAGCGCAGTGGCCACACCGGCAACGGTTGCCCACACGACTCGCGTCAATCTCAACGCTGCCGATGCGCCAACCTTGCAAAAGGAGCTGAACGGGATTGGTAAAGCAAAAGCCGAAGCGATCGTGGCCTACCGTGACGCACACGGGCCATTCACTTCGGTCGATGAATTGCTGGAAATCAAAGGGATCGGCAACGCGATCCTGGATCGCAACCGTGACAAATTAACTGTGGAGTAAGCCCAGCCGTCGATGGCCGATCAACTCATGGTCGGCCATCCAGGCTTTAGCGATCTTTGGCTTCCTTGGCATCCATTTCTGCATTGCGCTCATGAACTTTCTTCAGCTGCTCTTCGGTCAGCGGCAATTTCTTCGCCGTATCGCGCAGCAGCATCAGCCCGCCTACAATCGAGCCAAGCGCTACGATGAGGATCAACCAGGCATACCAGGGCATTGTC
>Ga0308166_1001827_pt1 | contig 21291 bp, 21 predicted proteins | sample PhyCR2_2_FD_202137 | JGI IMG/M metagenome (GOLD analysis project Ga0308166, IMG submission 202137) | Phyllosphere microbial communities from UC Gill Tract Community Farm, Albany, California, United States - DLSLCC.R2 | ecosystem: Host-associated > Plants > Phyllosphere > Unclassified | place... | reverse complement strand
CGAGGACGAATCTGAACAGTTATTCAAGCGATTGGAGCTTGAAGATATCTCGTTGTTTTACATAAAAACCCCAGTTGAGCTGGGCTTCGTCGGAACAGAGGTCACCTAGTTTGGCCCTCTTTCGTAAGCGGTGACTCGAAGACGCCTTCGCTTGCCTCGTACTCCGAAACACGATTTTACATTTTGGACAGACCTAGCTAAGATCGGCGCATTGGAGATGGCATTCCTCCATTAACAAACCGCTGCGCCCGTAGCAGCTGATGATGCCTACAGAAACCTGATCAAACCAGGTCTGTAGGCGTTCGCGCTTAGAATCCCTTCTTTGGTCAGGCCCACTTATTTTTTGTGGCTGGCCAAATGTCTAAATTTCGACGACCTGAACAACTCGACTTACTGCCCTATATAGCGAAATGGCTTGCGCTTGCTGGTCTTGTAGCTCTTTTGGCAGGCTCTGCTTCTGCGTTATTCCTGCTTTCTTTGGATCATGCCACCCAGTGGCGAGAAACCCATCCCTGGGTAATCTGGCTCCTGCCAGTGGCCGGCTTTGCTGTGGGACTTGCATATCACTTGATAGGCAAACCCGTTGATGCCGGAAACAACCTGATCATCGATGAGATCCATGATCCTAAGAAGATCGTGCCTTTGCGCATGGTGCCGATGGTGCTGATCGGAACCGTGGTTTCCCACCTTTTTGGTGCATCTGTGGGACGTGAGGGGACGGCGGTGCAAATGGGCGGTGCCCTTGCCGATCAACTGACGCATGTCTTCCGTCTGCGCCGCGAAGACCGTCGGGTGATTCTCATGGCCGGTATCAGTGCTGGCTTTGCGTCCGTCTTCGGCACCCCTCTTGCCGGGGCTTTATTCGGACTTGAAGTATTGGCCATTGGACGTATGCGTTACGACGCGCTTTTCCCTTGCGTGGTTGCGGCAATCGTTGCTGACCAGGTGGGGCAAGCCTGGGGCGTGGTTCACACGCATTACGTCATTGGCGAAGTGGTTCCGGTGCAGCTGTGGAGCGTCATGGCTGTGGTGGCAGCTGGGATTGTCTTTGGCCTTACCGGCCTGCTATTCGCGACTGCGACCCACAAGCTCGGAGCCTTCGTTAAGCGGCTTATCACCTATTCACCATTAAGACCCTTCGCCGGCGGCCTGCTGATCGCAGTCGCAGTGTGGGCGCTCGGTAGTAACCATTACATCGACGTTGATAAGTACATCGGGCTAGGCATTCCGAGCATCGTCCAATCCTTTCAAATGCCAATGGCCCCTTGGGACTGGCTTGGAAAGATGGTGTTCACCGTTGTCTCCCTGGGGACTGGATTCAAGGGCGGCGAAGTCACACCGCTGTTTTACATCGGTGCCACCTTGGGGAATGCGCTGGCTCCCCTCTTGCACCTTCCCTTCGGCATGCTGGCTGGTATCGGCTTTGTCGCCGTCTTTGCCGGTGCAGCTAATACGCCACTGGCAACCATCGTTATGGCCATGGAGCTCTTCGGGCCCGAAATTGCTCCGCTTGCAGCCATTGCCTGTATCGCAAGTTACCTCGTATCCGGACACACCGGGATCTATCACGCCCAGCGCGTCGGCCACAGCAAGCATCACCGTCCTCTTCCGGAGGAAATCCGGCTCTCTGATATCAAGCAATTTCATGCTCAAAGTGAATCCGCCAGCGAGCGGAAAGTGACTCTTGCGGGGGAAGAGAAATGATTGAACATCACCAAGATCGCCTGACAGCTTTGCAACTCTATTTTCCTGGCGCTAGCCGGGCTCGCGTGACCAGCTTCTGGCACCACCTAAGCGCACCTGCACTAGCCCAGCACCTCCTTAAAGTTGCTCAAAAAGCAAGAATTGAGCAGGTCATGCTCAAGACGATTTCTGCAGGTTATTTGCCAGGCCATCGCATCTCCCATCATCACCCGGAGCTTGGCGATATGCGTCATCCCAGTGTCTGGAATTGCTAGATACAGAGGACAAGCTGCGCGCATACCTGCGCGACCACGCTGACGAGTTACGCAAGGTGCGAGCAGTTCTTCTCTTATGTGAGTTACCGCTCACTGACGCGTCGTAATTCAGTTTGAAAACAGCTCGGAAATGAAGAGGTAAGGCCGACCGAAGCGTCGGTCACTCGCGACATTAGAGGATGTAGCTATGAACGGCTTTCAACTGACGTTTTTCACCGAACAGAGTACCAACTACCAGCACCTTCCACTGGGAGAGTGGTTGGTCGAGTTCGCCAAGCGAGAGGGCGCGTTGGGTGCGACGTTGGTGAGCGGTACAGAGGGGCTAGATCATTTGGGGCATTTGCATACGGCGCATTTCCTCGGCGGTGCCAACCATCCCGTCACGGTGACTATATCCACTGATGAAATTGGGTGCGACAGGTTGCTGGAGGCATTGGCCAAGGAGTCGTTTTCACTGAGCTATATCAAATTGCCCATCGAATACGGTCGAGTGGGCCAGGCGAAAAACTAAAAAACGCACCTTGTTGGACAACCGATAAAAAGGATAAACGCCATGTACCGAGTTTATAACCTACGTCCACAGCCAGCCCCCGCTAACTGGGCTCATGACAACAGGCAGCTCCTCGTAGGACTGGTTTTTTGGTCGCTTTTTCTGGCGGGCATCGCAGACAATCAAAAGATTTCGAGCGAGGGGTGGTACGTCGTCACCCCGCTCGAAGGCGCATTAGTCACGATGCGTATGCCCAGTGAAAAGTCCTGCAAGGCCGACGTAGCCCAGACCTGCGTACCGGGCTACGAGCTGAGAGCACAGCAACATTGAGCGCGATGGCGGTTGGCAATCCAAAGATGAGATCGCGAAATGGAGCTCACCGACGTCGGCTCATCAAAATCATTTTAGAGAATTGGGAGACCACATGAGCGCAGTGACGCTGAGCATCGTATTCGGGCTTGTGATGGGCAGGTTTTTCACAGGATCCGTCTATGAGTTCGCCGCGCTTTTCATCGTAAGCGTTGGAGTGTCCTTGCTGACCTTTCATCTGCTAAATCAAAGGCGCGTCAGGCTACAAGCCCAGACGGCGTATTGCTGCTCTGTAATGGTTGCTTCAAACCAAATGATGGAGCTTTTCCAGATGGCAAAAAGAGGGCAGTTCATGCCCTTGGTGGGAGAGATTCCTGAACTAATTATTGGAGGCTTCTTGGTTCCCGCAATTGCGGTGTCGGCAGTGCAGCTGTTCAGGATACTCATGGAGAGCTGACGTCCGACATAGAGGCCTCTCAACGGATTCAAATGGTTAATGACGCTCCCGAATCGTTACTTGGAGAAGATCAATGAAAACGCAAATCCAGGCCATTCATGCACGTGAAATTCTCGATTCACGCGGTAACCCTACCGTTGAAGTCGACGTCACCTTGGAGTGCGGCGCCATGGGCCGGGCTTCAGTACCGTCCGGTGCCTCTACAGGCGCTCACGAAGCAGTTGAGTTGCGTGACAAAGATACACAGCGGTACTCCGGCAAGGGAGTGTTAAAGGCCGTTAGCAATGTGAATACCGAAATACTTGAGTCTCTGAGGGGCATGAATGCGATTGACCAGGAACAAATTGATCATTTGATGATTAAGCTGGATGGAACCTCTGATAAATCCAGGCTTGGAGGAAACGCGATCTTGGGCGTGAGCCTCGCCGTTGCCAGAGCGGCGGCTTCTGCGCTGAACTTGCCCTTGTTCCAATATCTGGGCGGCGAGCAAGCAGCAAGAATGCCCGTCCCGATGTTCAATATTCTCAATGGCGGTGTTCACGCCAACTGGCAAGGCCCTGACTTTCAGGAATTCATGATTGCACCTACAGGGGCTGGCAGTTTCAAGGAAGCCTTGCGATGGGGCTCCGAGGTGTACCACGAGCTGAAAGCGGTGCTTAAGGACGCCGGCTATTCAACAGCGGTCGGAGATGAGGGCGGCTTTGCGCCGGCACTCAAGAAAAACTCAGACGCCATTGAGCTGATCATCAAGGCAATCGAGAGGGCTGGTTACACCCCTGGATCTCAGATCGAGATCGCTATCGATCCAGCATCCAGCGGCTTCTATGAAAACGGCCTTTACCATCTGCGCTCTGAGGGTCGTAAGGTCGATGCTCAAGAGCTGATTAATCTCTATTCCTCCTGGGTCGACAAGTATCCGATTGCGGTACTGGAAGATGGACTCGCGGAAGACGATTGGTCAGGCTGGAAGCTATTGAATGCAGCTCTGGGTGACCGGATCGAGTTGGTTGGAGATGACCTATTTGTCACCAATGTCGAACGGATTCAGCGAGGCATCACAGAAAACGTCGCCAATGCCGTATTGATCAAACCTAATCAAATCGGAACGCTGACTGAGACCAAAGCCGCCATCGAAATGGCCTATGGGGCAAATTGGGGGGCGATGGTTTCTCATCGTAGCGGGGAGACGGTGGACAGCTCCATCGCTGATCTGACTGTCGCGATGGGGACTGGCCATCTCAAGACAGGAGCTCCATGCCGGGGGGAGCGGGTCGAGAAATACAATCAGTTTCTGCGAATAGAAGAGGATCTTGGCAGCCGTGCGTTTTATGCAGGACATGATGCATTCGTGCGCTGACGGCCTATCGCCGGTAAACCTGTTGGACTGGTTACCGTAAAAAAACGAACCACGTATAGCTGTTGGCAAAAACGTCAGTGGCATTGGCCTTTCCTAGACGCTTGGAGATATGAGCATGAGCTACACGGATATTCCAGCTGGTAACGCGATCCCCGATGACTTCTTCACCGTTATCGAGATTCCTGCAAACCACTCGCCGATCAAGTACGAGGTGGACAAGCCAAGTGGACAGATCTTCGTTGATCGCTTCCTCAGCACGCCGATGTTCTACCCGGCTAACTACGGGTTCATTCCAAATACCTTGAGCGATGACGGCGATCCTTTGGACGTCCTCGTGATTTGCCCTTACCCGGTATCAACTGGCGTTGTCATCCGCAGTCGCCCAGTAGGTGTGATGTACATGACGGACGAAGCTGGTGCGGATGCCAAGGTAATCGCAGTGCCTCATGAAAAACTCAGCTCTATGTACAGCAATGTAAAGGAATGCTCTGACCTCCCTGCGTTACTCCTCGCACAGATTCAGCACTTCTTCGAAAACTACAAAGCGTTAGAGCCGGGTAAGTGGGTGAAAATGGGCCGCTGGGGGAGCGCAGACGAAGCGCGGGAAGATATTCGTAAATCGGTAGCGGCCTATAACCTGAAGAAGGAGGCTTCCAAGTAGTGTTACTCAATCAGAAAAGCGCAGAGCAGGAAATTTCTCTTAAGGTAAGAGAAGACTTTTTGCTGCTGCCGAAAACTGCTGAATTGACGCGCTGGGTAATGGCCCAGTCCACGGGCGAAAGAACATTACCGTATTTCGATCCACTGGATGGCGGCGTCTTCGCAAGGGTATTGATCTTGTTGGAATCGCCCGCTCGAACGGTCAGTCTTCCACGGTATGTCTCAAGAGACAATCCGGGGCCTGCACAACGCAACCTGAAAGGTTTCATTGAGCAGGTTGGACTGGCACGTCACAAAACCGTCCTTTGGAATTTGTACCCTTGGTTACCAGATCTCGATAAGCCCAAGGGTCCGCTCCGCAGAGCGCAAATTGAGGAAGGTATCGAGATGCTGATCACGCTACTGACGCTTTTCCCTGATCTCGTCACTATCGTGTTTGCCGGACGTGTTGCCCAGAAAGCCATACCGCGTGTTCGGCTCGCCTTCCCTAATTTTTCATTGCTGGAAATGCCACACCCAAGCCCCCTTTCCGTTTGCACTCACCCGAATGTTAGGCAGCGCATTTTGTCCACACTGCGTCACGCCAAACAGTCGATCAAGTAGCCAAAGGCTCAGGTTTTGCTCGCCTTGCTCAGCGAGTGGATACACGGCGAGACGAACAAGTTGCCGCGATAGGCACCAGCCAGGGTTTTAGCCGCGACGATCATCCACATGACAGTCAGCATCAACACCAGCACCACGCCAAAGAAGCTAAAGAACGTGAGGTGCAGCATAGAGCCCAATTTGAGGGTTGTTACGGCGTACACTCCCAGCGGAAAGGTGAAGCCCCACCAGCCGAGGTTGAAGGGAATGCCCTCCCTGAAGTAGCGCCCGGTAATTAGCAGCGCCAATACCATCCACCACAATCCCAGCCCCCAGAACAGCACACCACCGATCAAGCCAATGCCCTCGGCTACGCCGCCGATGCTTGCCATTCCATGGGCAGCAAAGATTGCTGGAGCATCGTTGCCCAGCAGCAACATCCCCAAAGCCCCGGTACCGATCGGCCCTAAAGACAGCCAGCTCGATGCTGCCATGCTTTCATGAGGTAGTTTGTGCAGAGCCATGCGCAGTAACAGGATCACCAGTATGCTCAAGGCGACGGGCACCGAGTAGGCCCACAGCACGTAGCTGGTGATGAGCATGGTGAACTGTGCGCTCGCATCAGCGAGGTGCGGAGCCAATAGACCGCCACTGGCGGCAGCCACCTCAGCCGCAACTACTGGCAGCAGCCATACCGCTGTCATCTGATCAATGCTGTGCTGCTGGCGAGTAAACATCATATACGGGATCAGCACCCCGCAGGCCAATGCCATGGTGACATCGATCCACCACAACACTTCGGCTAAAGCGACTACCCCACCCCCCCAGCGTGGCAAACCATAAAGGAGAAAACCGTTGATGATGGTCGCCAATCCCATGGGGATAGTTCCAAAAAACATCGATACAGTGGAGTGGCCGAAGATCTGTTTGGCCTCATCGAAGAACAATACCCAACGGCTCGCGTACATCAGCGTAAACAGGCAAAACAGCACGATATTAAAAAACCACAAGGCTTCCCCTAACGCTTTGGGCCACTGCGCAACAAAGGGCAGTTGGCCCAGAGCCAGCGCCAGAATCCCGGTGCCCATCGTGGCGGCGAACCAGTTGGGTGTGAACTGCCGGATCGCTTCTCGTGGATTGGACAAAGCCGCCAGTGGATGGCTGCCGCCCATTATAGCTGCGAGTCGTGTCTCACTCATTTTCGCGCTCCCGCTTCAGTGTGCCTTCGATATGACATGGTTGAAGTATAGCTTGATGGGAATAGCGGTAAAAACGGATAGTATAGGTTTATATGACCTATAAAGAAGGTAGATTACATGAAGCTAAGCCTACGCCAGCTACAAATTTTCTGCGCCGTCGCGCAGCACGGTAGCACCACCAGCGCCGCCATTTCGGTGTCACTGTCCCAATCTGCAACCAGCGCCGCACTGAACGAGTTGGAAAGCGCCTTGGATACCAGGCTGTTCGACCGTGTAGGCAAGCGTTTAGTGCTGAACGATAACGGCCATGCCTTACTGCCTCAAGCCAGAAGGATGCTTGAGAATGCACAACAGATAGAGGCCAGTTTCTTACCCGGCCATGCCGGGCTGAAGACACGCTTGCGGGTAGGATGCAGTACCACGATAGGCAATTATGTTCTGCCATTGATTCTCGGTGAGCTACGTCAATCAACACCACATTTGAGGGTCGATGTCGACATGGCCAACAGCATGGCTATCGCAAGAAGAGTCGCTGATTTCGAGATTGATATGGGCCTGATCGAGGGGCCTTGCCACCTGCCCGAACTCAGTGCCGAGCCTTGGCTAATTGATGAGTTGCTTATTGCCGCAGGCCAACGGCACCCCTTGGCACTAAAGCAGCAGGTCACACTTGATGATCTTCGTACCGCTGAATGGCTACTGCGCGAGCCAGGTTCTGGTACCCGTGAAGAAGTCGAACAATTGCTGCTGCGTCATTTGCACGATCTCGCCGAAACGCGCCAGATCGGCAGTTCAGAGGCCATCAAGCATACCCTCGCACAAGGCATCGGCATCAGTTGCCTGTCCCGCTGGGTCGTTCGGGATCTACTGGCCTCTGAAGTCTTGGTTGAACTGCCGCACGCGTTGCCTGCACTGACCCGACGTTTTTTTCTGATCCGTCACCGGGACAAATACATCTCGCCTGGGCTTGAGCGATTCTGGGAAAAATGCAGTCAATTCGTGGGCCAGGAGTAGCTAGACCTATTTATAAAACAGGTAAGAGCTACCAAAACAAGTTGTTTCCGGAATTTATCAACGACGCATAAAGTCAACTCATTGCCCTGCAGCGATGAACGAGTTGTATATGCCAAGGCGCGACTGGGTGCCTTGCTTACCCTATGAGGAAATTCTGATGAATGTGATAAAGAAAACCGTCACAGCCCTGACGTTGGGTGTTGCGTTGGCCGCATCGATGAGCGCGTGGGCCGCGCAAGATCGCTGGACGTTTGACGGCGATATTCACAACAACTCGCTGGCCGTCAGCCCTGATGAAACGACGGCGGTGGTCTCTTACAGTCAGCGTCCAGATGTAGTGGTTTATGATTTGAAAACCGGTAAGGTTCGCCAGGTTCTCACCGGCTACGTCACGCCGCGAAATATTGTGTTTTCGCCAACTGGCGATGTGTTCTACCTCTCCGACAGCAGTTTGGGGGTCGTGCGCAAGATTGACACCAAGACTTTAAAAGTGATCGCAGATATTCCGTTGGGCGCAGGTGCTTTTGGTACCACACTCAGCAAGGACGGAAGCCTGCTCTACGTCAACAATGAAGCGGCCAGCACGCTGTCGGTCATTGACCTTGATCACCAGCGGCCAGTAGCTGTGGTACCTGGCTTCTCCCAACCGCGCCAGGGCATCCGGGTAAGTCCTGACGGCAAAACCGTCTATGTCACCAACTTTCTTGGGGACAAAATTACCTTGGTCGACAGCAAGACCAATACGATTGAAGGTGAGATCACTGGCTTCAACAAGTTGCGCGCCATCTCCATATCGGCGGACGGCAATACGCTGTACGCGGCTAACAGCGGCAGTAACAGCATCGCAGTTGTCGACACTCAAAAACGCGCCATCACAACCACCGTCATTGTTGGCAAAGACCCCTACGGCGCAGCCCTCACTCCAGACGGGCTGCACGTCTACTCGGGTAACCTCGGTGACAACAGCCTTTCAGTGATCGACACCAAAACGCTGAAAGTGACCACCACTGTGACCGGTTTGAAGGCACCCCGCCAGGCCATTGTCTTCACCAAAGACAAGTCGAAGGCGTATGTCCTCAATGAGGACTTGAGTATCTCCACAGTCGATCTCGCCAGCAACAAGGTGGTGTCGACGCTCAAGGCCGACTGATTGAACAGCGCAGGCCTTCATGGGGGCCTGCTGATACTCCACGACCAAGTGAATAATAATGAGTGAAAATGATGAGTCCTGGATGATGGATCGCCGTCGCTCATTGAGATGAGCCAATGATGCTTGACCGTGAGCGTCGCTTTGCTCAATTGAGGAAGGCACAGGGTCCGGGGGGGGGGAGAGCCCAGCATTCCAGCAAAAAATGATATCGGGACGTTTTTTCTATGGAGTCGAATTAACCTGTTTGTGGCTTGTCTATTGTCTGATCGCTTGCCGTTTCAGAGGCAGGTGGGTCTTCTAAAAATTAAAAATGACCAAAGGAAATACATATGTTCAAAAAGATGATTCTCACCGTCGCTGTTGCCGCCAGCTGCATGTCGGGTTTGGCGCTCGCCGATGCGCCAGTCAAGCTTGCTGAAACGGACAAGGGAAAAGTACTCGTAGACGCAAAAGGTATGACTCTTTATACCTTCGGTAAGGACACCTCGGGCAAGTCGGTCTGCAATGGGCCATGCGCTTCAAACTGGCCACCTCTACCGGTATCCGCAGACGCGAAAGCGGGTCATGATTACTCTGTCATCACTCGAGACGATGGCACAAAACAATGGGCATACAAAGGCATGCCACTTTACAGCTGGGTCAAAGATACCAAGCCAGGGGATACAACCGGTGACGGCGTCAACCAAGTCTGGCACGTTGCCAAGCCGTAACGTCAAATAATTAATAGGCTGGCTTACGCCACTGGCTTTGTCAGTGGCGCAAACCAGAAGAATACACACCTGATATTTTCGCCAACATACAGCCGCCGCGCCTCATAAATCTTTGATGGATCATTTCAACGAAAAATGGGGCCGAGGTACGGTACACCTTGGACGTATTCCCGTAACGCCAGCCTGAGGATTTCGTTTGGCCGGGAGTCTGTGACGATGCGCATGGTGGTTCCATCCAGCCGCTAGTGGACCGATATTCTGAGGCAACGCCAATTAGAACGGTAGGGCATCGTAAATATGCGGGCGAAGGTCTGCTTATGGCCGAAAGCTGCCGTTAATAAGCCGACCAACAGGCGTCGCTTTGTTGGTTGGTGCGCATGGCTTACAACTCAAACAAGGGTATGGTTTTGGGCGTATCAAATCGGCCCGCACAGCGCTACCTTCAGCATCTAACAAACGTACGCTGAGGAGTCGAAACAGTGGAGACTGAACGAGGTGTTGAGGAACGGAACGGTCGATGGTCGATCGTTGCCGGACGTGCTGTATGCACTGGCTGCATGGAAAGCCAAGCGCTGGAAGACTGCGAAAGCCCCTTTCTACATGCCGACACCTGTCCAGCCAGCGATGTGGAAGGTCATCATCCATGGGCAGCGTTGCACCACATCCTTGGCAGTGCGCGTGGGTGAGCTGCCGCTTAGGCCTCGATCACTTCAATTAATACTTCACTTTATAGGTGGGTGAATCCTCCGGCCGGTTCTCCCGCCGATCGTAGATCTTGGTCGTGCTGATGTTGGCATGACCCAGCCAGGCCTGGACCTTGGCGATATCGGCTTCATGCTCCAAGGCGTTGGTGGCTGCCGTTGCTCGGAGTCCATGAACCCCAAGGCCGTCGACCTCAATCCCGGCCTTTTTCGCGTAGGCCGTGACGACGGCATAGATGCCGTTTGCCGTGATACCGGCGCCGGTCAATTTACCTCGCAGCGGCATGAACAGTGGCACCTTCCGTTCGGCCAGATGATGCTCTGAGTTTTCCAGGTACTGATGAATACGCCCGGCTGCGATCGGGTGCAACGGGAGGTATCGCACCTTGCCGCCCTTGCCGTGAACCTTCAGATGCTGAATACCGCGGCGCTCCTGAATGTCGCTCACCTGCAGCAGCGCCGCTTCTTCACGGCGCAGTCCGTGATAGAGAAGAACAGCCAATAGCGCCCGGTCGCGCTGCCCTTTAAGTGTTGTTTCATCCGGCGCCTCGAGCAGCGCCTTCGCCTGGTGGTCACCCAACGCCGGCGTCTTGCCTTCATTGCTTTCTATCCTGGGACGTTTTACCCCATGCACTGGATTGCCGCCGGCGATCGCATTGTTCTCCAGGAGGTGATCAAAGAGGCTGGCCAGCGCGGCCAATTTGCGCCGGATCGTGGCTCCGGCCAAACCGCGATGCTCGAGGTGGGCTCGCCAGGCTAAAACATGCGATCGGGTCACGACCCGAAATTCATCGGCCGAAGCCAAGCCGATAAAACTACAGAAGTCTTCCAGGTCGTTTTGGTAAGCACGTCGTGTTCGAGGGTTGTCCAGGTTGGCAAACCACTCGACCGCGGCTGGAACCTTGGCCAGCGTCTGAAATTCGACCGCCGTGAGCCGACGCTGATCATTCGTATGGTTTTTCGTCAGTTCCTGCATATCGTTCTCATCATTGGCTATCCTGCAATCGCTCTCAAAGCTTTCGGTCACAAAATCATCGCTATATCAGTCCGCCGTTGCTAAAACCGATAAACGGCAATAAGTGGTGATAACGTATTTCTTACACTGATTAAGCAGCGAGCGATGCATAGTGCGTTGATTCAACCCTGTCCAAATACCATGTGGGATGACGTTGGGGTACTGGTGCAAACGCTTGAGCAGTCCAAAATCTCATTGATGCAAGGTAAGCTGCAAATCACTCAGTTTATAGGATGGCCGCACATGAAATTCATAAGCCTTACTGACGCTGGACGGCGCACTGTCGCGGCCATGGCACTAGCTGTAGCGTCAGTGGCGCAAGCCGCTCCTGCGCATGTGATCGACGTGTACCGGGACCCCAATTGCGGATGCTGTTCCAAGTGGATTGCTTACCTGCGGGACAATGGCTTCACGGTTAATGACCATCTGGAAGAAAACATGAGCCCGGTGAAGGCCAAGCTGGGTGTGCCTGAGAAATTGATGTCGTGTCACACCGGTGTGGTGAACGGCAAGTTCATCGAGGGGCATGTCCCGGTCCAACAGATCGCTGAGCTTGAACGCCGGACCGACCTGATCGGCGTGGCGGCACCTGGCATGCCAATGGGCTCACCGGGCATGGAAACAGGGCATAAAAGCGCCTATCAGGTCATCGGACTGAAAAAGACCGGCGAGCAGGAGGTGGTGGCTGACTACCCGGCGCAGTGACAACCGGTTTCATGTTCGCCAAGCCTGGTATGGCCTGGCTTAGCGGTGCCCAGGCTGTCAGGCCGGCATGTCAGGTTCGTGGGGCAGGCGATCGCATGAAGGTGAGGATGAAGGTCGTTCGGCCCTCGTGGGATGTACACGAGATAGTGCCGCCATGCGCTTGCATCAAGGACCGGGCAATCGCTAGCCCCAGCCCCGCATTCCCGGCGCCTTCGCGCCGCGCCGGATCCACCCGGTAGAACCGGTCAAAGATGCGGTCTAGGTGCTGCGGTACTATTTCAGGGCCAGGATTTTCCAATCGAAGCTCTACCCTTCCTCCGTGATCGTGGATGCTGACCTTGATCGTCTCTCCGGACGACGTATAGCGCAGGGCATTGGACAGCAGGTTCGACACGACACGGTCGATCATCACGCTGTCCGCGAAGATCGAGGCGTTGCCTGATGCTTGTAGCTGAATCCCCTTGTCCTCGGCCAGAAATTCGTAATAGCCGAACAGCTTGCTGATGACTGTTCTCAGATCCAGTTCAACAGCCTCAGGCACAATTAGCCCGTTGTCGGACTTGGCCAGGAACAGCATGCCGTCGATGATTCCCGAAAGACGGTTGAGCTCTTCCAGGTTGGAGCTCAAGTTCTCTTCGTACACCTCGGGCGCACGCTTTTTGGCCAGGATCACCTCGGTGTGGGTGCGCAGGTTGCTGATCGGGGTGCGAAGCTCATGCGCGATGTCAGCGGAGAAATTCGATAGGCGCATGAAGGAATCATCCAGGCGACCGAGCATGGAATTGAACGCGGTGATGAGCGCGCGCAACTCATCCGGCACTGGCTCCAAGGGTATGCGTTCCTTTAGCGAGCCCGCGGACATCGAGGCGGCGGTCTGGGTCACCCTGGCTACCGGGCGTAGCCCGTTCTTGGCGACCAGCCACCCCAGGGCCGCGCTTAACACGGTACTAGCCAATAGGACGCCCCAGAACCAGCGTTCAAGCATGGCAAAGAAGTGCATATGCGTGGTGACGTCCAGGACAAGCCACGCGGTCAGCGGCGGGCTGGCAGTGGGCAACGATACCGAGGCGGTCAGGGCCCTGAACATGCGGCCTTCTTTTTCCCACTCCCAGACGCCATCGCGCTGGGTGGCCTGCGCGAGCGACGGCACCGCTGATTGGGGAGGTTCTGCAAAAAAAGGCGTTCCATCGGTCTTCAGAAATACAGCACTGAGATCGGGATGTGCCCCCAGGAGGGTGTGCCAGCGCGCCTTGAGCAGTTCCGGGTTTGCGCCTGATTCCTTGGCAATCTGGGTAATCGCTTCCAGCTTTTCTCCCAGCGCCTGCGCATCCAGGGCGCGAAAGTGGTGACGGCTCAGCTCGTTGAAGGCAACCCCTACAATGATTAGGACGGCGGCGACCGCGACCACAAACAGAAGGCTCAAGCGCAGGGTGAGTGAGCCAGGCTTCATCCTTCGTCCTGCGCCTCTAGCATGTAACCCATTCCCCGGCAGGTATGCAGCAGTTTTACCTCGAAGTCATCGTCAATCTTGGCCCTCAACCGTCGTATCGCCACCTCGATAACATTTGTGTCGCTATCAAAATTCATGTCCCAGACCTGGGAGGCGATCAGCGATTTGGACAGCACTTCACCCTGCCGGCGCATCAGCAGTTCCAGCAGTGCAAACTCTTTGGCCGTAAGCTCGATTCGCTTGCCGCCCCGAGTCGCCCGACGCTTGAGCAAATCCACCTGAAGGTCTCCGATTTGCAGGCTCGTTTGAACCTGCAGGCTGCTGCTGCCGCGCCGTAACAGCGTTCGCACCCGTGCCAGCAGTTCTGAAAAGGCAAACGGCTTGACCAGATAATCATCGGCGCCCAGCTCCAGGCCCTTGACCCGGTCGTCTACCCCGTCCCGTGCGGTCAGAAACAGCACCGGTACGGACTGGCCAGCGGTGCGAAGGCATCTGATGACTTCCCAGCCATCAAGGCCTGGCATCATCACGTCGAGAATCAACAGGTCATAGGCTTCATTGAGCGCCTGGTCAACGGCATCTGTGCCTGTGACCACGCGGTCCACGTTGAAGCCGGCCTCCCGCAGGCCTTGCTGCAGATAGATTCCAGTTTTAGGTTCGTCTTCGGCTACCAGCAGTTTCATGTTCGACCCTCCACGGCACCGGCCCAGTGTGACGGTAAAACAGGGTCAGGCACACTCACATCCCCGCTTCCATCTCAGGGGACAGTGTGCCAAGCCAGGCAATCAGGCCCAACACCAAGACGGCGGCGCCCAGTTCCAGGGCCATGCTGTAGCGGATCGAGCGGGCCGCTCGCGCGTACTCGCCCCGGTGGACCGCCCGTTCAAACGCCGGGCTCAGGACAAAGCGGTTAGCTGAGGCCAATCCGACCATAAGGCCAAACAGTGCCAGCTTGCCCAGCAGCAACACCCCGTAGGTGCTTTCCACCACACCACTGACCTGGGGGCCGACGATGAACAGATAGTTCACCACGCCCGAGAGGACGATCAACGCCACGATCACCGCGCCGGCCCGTTCGAAACCGCTGAGCGTGCGCGACAGCACCTGGACTGACTGTAGGGTTTCGACCTTGTTGGGCCGCAGCATCAGTGCAAACGCCACCAGCGCGCCGAACCAGCCGCCCGAGGACCACAGATGAAGGATGTCCGCGCTGAAGTGCCAAAAGCGCCGGGAGCCTTCGTCCATGGCCCCGTGGCCCGTCCAGGCCAAGGTCGCCAGGGCCACGCCTCCCAGCAGCGAAACCATCAGCAGGCTTGCCATGGGCACCCGAAGGTTGAAGGCGATGGTCACAGCAGCCCCCACCAGTGCGGCCATGCGGATGAGCCAGGCAGTGCCAAGCTCCGTCTGCGTCACCATCATCTCGGCGTGAGGCACAGCCTCTAGCCATTCAGACGCACCGCTCATGGCTTTGGCCATGAGCACAATGGAGACAACCGACAACAACAGGCCGATCAAAGCGGTCGCGCTCAGAAGGGGCCTGAAAGGCAATACAGCGCCCGAACGGCGTTCTGCGCCGCGTAGGCTGTAAAGGCCAAAGAGGGCCAGCCCGAACAGCATCATCAAATCGGTATACAGCGCGAAACGAACTGCGATGCTGAGCGGATCTTCCATGTTTACTTGACCTTAAACGTCACGCTACCGGTAATCGGGTGGGTATCGGAAGACACTGCCCGCCAATCGACCTTGTAGGTGCCTGCCGTCAGAGGTGAGGCCGGGGTAATCACCATGGTCTTGGGGTCACCCCCGCCCGATATCGCGGCTTTGACTGCCATCGGTGAGTGTTCCATGCCTGGCATCGCCGTCATGACCAGCTTCGCGCCGGAAAATTGGGTAACCAGGTTTTCGGAGAAATGCAGCTCGATCTTGGCAGGGGCCGCGCCTTCACTACCTTCAGCCGGAGTCGAAGACACCAGCTTGGGGTGGGCTTGGGCCAATGCGCTGACCAGCATCCCAGCGGCAAAGAGCGTGACGAAACTTGTGCGGTTCAACAACATGCGAACTCCTTACAGCCCAAAAAGGCCGTTCGTGGGGGATCAGATTTTCAGACTAGAACGGCTCAGAACCACATGCGCACGCCCAGGACTAAGCGGGCCTCGCTGCGGTCCTCGCCTTCCTCGCGGGCAAAGTCGGCTGTATTGCCGTAGGAGCGGTTCCAGGTGACGCCAATGTACGGGGCAAACTCGCGGCGGATTTCGTAGCGCAGTCGTACGCCGACTTCGGTTTCAGACAGGCCAGAGCCGATGCCGCGCTGAGGATCGCTCTGACCGTAGAAATTAACCTCAGCCGTGGGCTGTAAAATCAGCCGGTTAGTCAGCAAAATGTCGTAGTCGCCTTCCAGCCTTAACCCGGTTTGGCCGCCTTCACCAAGAAACGCAGTCGCTTCGGCTTCGAAGTTGTATAAAGCGAGGCCCTGGAGGCCAAATGCAGCCCAGGTTTGCGGCGAGCCTGGCTTGAAGTCCTGCCGGACGCCGCCGACCAGGTCCCACCAAGGACTGATCGCATGGCCCCACAGCGCTTGCAGCTCGGCCGATTCGGTCTTGCCGTTGGTACGTTCGCCCTCGGAGCGAATCCAGAGCCGGTCGATGTCACCACCCACCCAGCCGTTAACGTCCCAATTAAGGACGCTGCCGTTGTCGGCGTCCTGCCATTCGAGTTGATCGAAGAGCAGGAAATAATTAGCTGCTTCGTCATGGACAGTGTGGCCTTTGGCACTTCGGTAGACCGCAGCCCGATTGGCATCGGTGACAGGCGCAATAGGCGTGCGGCTTTGTGTCGGTGCCGCAGGCTTGCTGGGGGCCATGGTCGTCATGTCCGAGTCCATGCCCTGCATCTGGCTATGGTCCATACCCTGCATTTTGGAATGATCCATGCCCTGCATCTGGCTGTGGTCCATACCCTGCATTTTGGAATGATCCATGCCTTGCATCTGGCTGTGGTCCACGCCCGGCATAGCGGCCTCTGCCGCAAACACGCCCACTGGGAGCATTCCCAGGCTGCTGACCGCGAGCAGTGAACAAACGTGGAGTCTATTCAAAACAGTCATTGGCCTCACTCCTCTACCCGAACTTCGCGGAACATACCCATCTCCATGTGGTAGAGCAGGTGACAGTGATAGGCCCAGCGCCCCAGGGCATCAGCGGTGACACGGTAGCTGCGCTTGGAGCCTGGCGGCATATCAATGGTGTGCTTGCGCACCCTGAAGTTTCCGTCCTCGTCCTCCAAGTCACTCCACATCCCATGCAGATGGATCGGGTGAGTCATCATCGTGTCATTCACCAGCACGATTCTTACCCGTTCGCCGTATTTGAGTATCAGAGGTTGGGCGTCCGCGAATTTGATGCCGTCAAACGACCATGCAAATTTTTCCATGTGCCCGGTCAGGTGCAGCTCAATGGTCCGGCTCGGCTCACGCCCGTCAGGGTCTTCGAAGGTGCTTTTAAGGTCGGCATAGGTGAGCACCTTGCGCCCGTTATTACGCAGGCCCAAGCCAGGATCGTTCAGCTTGGCGGTAGGGCTCATGGCCTGCATGTCCACCAGCGGGTTGTCGTTCTCGCTGGCAGGGTGGCTCTGCATCACCATGCCGCCCATGCCGCCCATGCCGCCCATCGCACCATGGTCCATGCCCGACATAGCGCCATGTTCCATACCCTGCATGGTAGACATTTTGCTATGGTCCATGGCGGGCATGGAGTCGCCCCCCATGCTGCTCATGGTCTGCATGCCGTCGTCGGCACCCGAATCCATGCCGCTCATGCCATCCATGCTGCCATGGTCCATACCACCCATGCCCATATCGTCCATCGTGACCAGCGGACGAGGATCAAGGGGGGGGACCTGGGCTACCAAGCCTTCCCGCACGGCTAGGGTGCCGCGGGCGTAGCCCGTGCGATCCATGGATTGAGCAAAGACCGTGTACGCCTCGGCAGTGGGCTCAACGATCACATCGAAGGTTTCGGCCACGGCAATGCGTAATTCATCGACCTCAACCGGGTTCACGAACTGGCCATCCGAAGCTACCACGGTCATTTTCAGGCCTGGAATACGGATGTCGAAGTACGTCATAGCCGAGCCGTTGATGAACCGCAGGCGCAGCTTTTCGCCAGGACGGAACAAGCCGGTCCAGTTCATATTGGGGGCCTGACCATTGAGCAGGTACGTGTAGGTGGCCCCGCTCACGTCCGCAAGGTCCGTGGGGTTCATCTTCATCTCGGCCCACATCTTGCGATCCGCGACGGTTGCGGCCCAGCCCTTATCAGCCACATCGTTGACGAAGTCACCGACTGTGCGCTTGTGGAAGTTGTAGTAATCGGACTGCTTTTTGAGGGTACGCATCAGCGAGACGGGATCTTCATCCGTCCAGTCGGTCAGCATCACCACATGTTCACTGTCGTACTTGAAAGGCTCGGGCTCTTTCGCCTCGATGACGAGCGGGCCATACACCCCCACCTGCTCCTGAAATCCGGAGTGGCTGTGGTACCAGTACGTCCCGTTCTGTTGGACCTTGAACTGGTAGACGTACACGCCACCCGGCTCGATGCCCGCGAAGCTCAGTCCTGGAACGCCGTCCATGTTCGGCGGCAGGATAATGCCGTGCCAGTGTATGGAGGTTGCAGCGTCGAGCCGGTTGCGTACCCGGAGCGTGACAGTGTCACCCTCTTTCCAGCGCAGCAGGGGGCCCGGCAGCCCGCCATTGATCGCCATCGCTGTGCGACGCCTGCCGGTGATGTTTACCGGCATCTCGCCAATAGACAGGTCGAACTCCGTACCGCTCAACACGCTGAGCGCCGGCGAGCCGGACGCCGCCCAGCTGGGCGAACGCCACAAGCCTAGCCCACCTAGCACGCCGGCAGCCGCGAGGCCTTTGACGAAAATACGTCGAGAAGTTCTTGATTCCATACGCGCGGGTCCAGGTAGGCAAGGACGGCATTTAAGCCGTGTACTGGGTTTAAGGTACTGGAGTGGACGATGTCACAGCATCGTAAGCGGCGCGATTACATTTCTGTAAGCTTGAAAACCCGCGTTGGTTAGCAACATGCCTTAGAGCTTTGAGTTTTTTTAGTATCTGCAGAAGCCAGTTGCGCCTCAGCTTTTTTGCTTAGGGTTGTCTGTTGCGCATCCATCATCCGAGCGAACACACGGTCGGCACCACCTTCAGCAAAGGCGACCGAGGAAATACTGAATGCGAGGGTAAGGAGTACGGCTTTGGAAAGGTTCATAACGAGTCACCTTGTATAGGGAAGGCGGCACATGCCGCTGGGCCCAAGGTAACGAGTAGAGGCTTTCAGTTGGCTGAGTTGAGGGTTACAAAAAAGTCAGGTTGAGCATTAACTAAGCCGCCAAATGGTGGTTAATACTTCACCTTATAGGTCGGTGAATCCTCCGGCCGGTTCTCTCGCCGGTCGTAGATCTTGGTGGTACTGATATTGGCATGTCCTAGCCAGGCCTGAACCTTGGCGATATCGGCCTCATACTCCAGGGCATTGGTCGCCGCAGTAGCCCTGAGTCCATGCACCCCCAAACCGGCAACCTCAATCCCAGCCATCTTTGCGTAGGCCGCCACCACGGTGTAGATGCCGTTGGCCGTAATGCCGGCACCGGTCAGCTTGCCGCGCAATGGTATGAATAGGGGCACCTTCCTGTCCGTCAAATGATGCTCTGAGCTTTCCAGGTACTGGTGAATACGCCCGGCCGCTACTGGGTGCAGTGGCAGGTACCGTACCTTGCCGCCTTTGCCGTGCACTTTGAGGTGCTGAATTCCGCGGCGATCCTGGATGTCGCTCACCTGCAGCAGCGCCGCTTCTTCGCGGCGCAGCCCGTGATAAAGCAGAACAGCCAATAGCGCCCGGTCGCGCAGCCCTTTGAGGGTTGTTTCATCCGGGGCTTCGAGCAGCGCTTTGGCCTGGTGATCGCCCAATGCCGGCGTCTTGCCTTCGTTGCTTTCTATCTTCGGTCGTTTTACACCGTGCACAGGATTGCCCCCGGCAATTGCATTGCTCTCCAGTAGGTGATCAAACAGGCTGGCCAGTGCCGCCAACTTGCGCCGGATCGTGGCGCCCGCTAAACCGCGATGCTCGAGCTGGGCACGCCAGGCCAAAACATGTGATCGGGTCACCACGCGAAACTCATCGGCCGAAGCCAATCCAACAAAACCACAGAAGTCTTCCAGGTCATTTTGGTAGGCACGGCGTGTTCGAGGGTTGTCCAGGTTGGCAAACCACTCGACCGCGGCCGGAACTTGGGCCAGCGTCTGAAATTCGACCGATGTGAGCCGACGCTGATCGTTCTGATGGCCTTTCGTCAGTTCCTGCATATGGTTCTCTTCATAGGCTCGTAGGAGATCACCGACGACCGGTTCAGTCACAAAAGCAACTGGATATGCTTCTGGTGTATCTGAAACGGATAAGCGGCAATAATTGGTGATAACCTATTTTATCACCAGTAATTGACCGAAAGCCTTCGCATGCCTCAAAAGTCATAAGTCAACCTGATTTGCTGTTTCAGTATTGACAAGCAGGCAAAAAAAGAGTCGTTCCTGAATCATGCAGAATCCTTAAAGAATGTGTATATTTGTATATGTGAATATACATATCCACTAGGAGTGCTCATGGATCTGCTACCGGCGACCGTCTTCAAATGTCTTGGCGACGAAACGCGCACACGCATCATGCTCATGCTCGCTGACCAAGACGAGCTCTGTGTTTGCGAGCTGATTTGGGCGCTGGATGATAGCCAGCCGAAAATCTCTCGGCATTTAGCCCAACTTCGTAATTGCGGGTTATTAGCGGACCGCCGTCAGGGACAGTGGATTTATTACCGCTTGCATCCACAGTTGCCCGAATGGGTTATGCAAGTGCTCCAGATAACACGCAGTGCTAATCAGTCCTGGATTGATCAAGACGTAAGCCGTCTTGCATCAATGGAAGGTCGTCCGGTCCGTCAGGCCGCGTGCTGCTGATTTCGCTGGAGCGTCTCCATATGGTTGCTGCAATCACAATATTCGCTTTGACACTTATGTTGGTCATCTGGCAGCCGAAGGGCTTAGGCGTAGGCTGGAGCGCCGCCGGCGGCGCAGTACTGGCTTTGCTTACGGGTGTGGTTGGTTTAGGCGACGTACCCACGGTATGGGCCATCGTGTGGAATGCAACGGCCACCTTTATCGCCGTCATCATCATTAGCTTGTTACTGGATGAGGCCGGATTCTTTGAGTGGGCTGCCTTGCACATGGCCCGGTTGGGCCAAGGCAAAGGCATCCGGTTGTTCATCCTGATGATCCTGCTGGGCGCCGCTGTTTCGGCCCTGTTTGCAAACGATGGCGCTGCGTTGATCCTGACCCCCATCGTCATTGCCATGCTCACAGCCTTGCGCTTTAGCCCGGCGTCTACTCTGGCCTTTGTCATGGCTGCAGGCTTCATCGCCGATACCGCAAGCCTGCCCATGGTGGTGTCCAACCTGGTCAATATCGTGTCGGCTGATT